>JAABUY010000141.1_pt1 | contig 150626 bp, 152 predicted proteins | sample 5560271 | NCBI WGS metagenome assembly JAABUY01 (sample SAMN10711886, study PRJNA513374) | rock metagenome | isolation source: Antarctica rocks | place: Antarctica: Victoria Land, University Valley
TTTATGCAAACTATTTATTTATTGTGATTTTAACATCAAAACACTGAATTTGAGTGTGATTTTCAAAAAAAAGTTGCAAAAAGTTCTGAGCGAACCGAGGAGCCAACATTCTAGGAATTGCTGTACCTTAGGCGACGCGATGCATGACAGCATCGACCAACTTGGACTTCAGGCCAGGTAACTTACATACAACCTCCCCGCTACGCTATCATGAAAGTCATCCACTCTTCTCTCGTATCGCAAAGTTGAGCTTCATTGATACTCTTCACCTGCCTTCCTCTACCCAACAACACAGCGCAGCAACGGGGTCCTCGGCATCTTATCCTGCAGATGCGCCTCCCACTTCTCCCACACCCGGTGTTGATATTGCTGCTTTCGCCAGGGCCCATCGATGCGTATCAGAACTCTTCCCGAGCTGATGTGCTTGGGCGAACCTTCTCAATACAGGATGAGAGACCTCCCAACTGTCCGCCGTGCTTCAACTGCCTGCTACCTGCCTTCGGATGCGCGCAATATGCGACATGTGACGAGTACAACGGCAAATGCTCATGTCCACCCGGATTCGGAGGTGACGACTGTTCAGTTCCGGTATGTGGATCGTTGGCAGATGGAAACAAGCGGTTACCAAGAGAGGGTCCGTCCTGTGATTGTGAGGATGGATGGGAAGGCATCAACTGCAACGTGTGCAAGACTGATAGGGCATGCGACGCTCTAATGCCGGAAGGGTTGGGGGGTGTTTGCTACAAGCAGTCCGTCGTGGTGAACGAGAACTATCAAATGTGCGATGTCACCAACAGGAAGATACTGGACCAGTTGAAGGAGCAGAAACCGCAAGTAACCTTCTCCTGCAATGCGGAACATGAGGAATGCAACTTTCAGTGTAAGACTACCCTGATCCATCGCTGCGAGGAAGCTAACAGTAAGCAGTCTGGGTCGACCAAATAGAGTCCTTCTATTGCGCTCTGGATACATGTTCGTGGAGCGCCGAGAACGAGTACGACAGGAATACTACGTCTTATAAGTGTGAACACATCAAATGCCAGTGTATCCCAGAGCGTATGCTTTGCGGCCAGGAGGGATCTCTCGACATTGGTGAATTCTTGGACAAAAAAATTAAGGGACCGGCCTCATTCACATCCTTGAGCACAGAAGGTGGAAGCAGTCTTGACGGAAGCAAGTTCGAGGAACCCGAGATGAACAAACTAATCAAGAGCGTTTTCGGGGATGAAAGTATCACACTCAACTGCAATGCCGGAGAATGTTTGTACAAGACGGACATTCCAGGCTATGAAAGGCCAGTCAAGAAAATCAACACACCTCTGATAGCCGGTGTCATTGCAGGATCTGCTCTCTTTGTGGTAGGGGTAATTCTACTTGTCTGGTACCTCTCGAGAAGGTCGGCGAGTCGGAAGTACGGGGCGATCCAACTCTCGGACGACTCGGACGACGAGACTGCCAAACTCATGGCTGATCACAAACCAGCTGTGCTTCAATTCGAAAATGTCTCTTATCATTTGAATGGCAAGCAGATCTTGCAAGACATTCAGGGTGTGGCTCAGCCGGGTCAACTTATGGCCATAATGGGTGCATCTGGAGCTGGAAAGACAACTTTCCTCGACATTTTGGCTCGGAAAAACAAGCGTGGAGTCGTCGGGGGCAACTTCTACGTCAATGGCGAGAAGGTCGTTGACAGCGAATACCGAAGTGTCGTCGGCTTCGTTGATCAGGACGACACCATGTTGCCGACGCTCACTGTGCATGAGACCATCATGACCAGTGCACTTCTCCGGCTACCAAGAGATATGGGCATCTTAGCCAAGGAGCAGCGAGTCTACGAAGTGGAGAAGCAGCTTGGTATCCTTCACATCAAAGATCAGCTGATCGGCTCGGAAGAGGGTAATGGGCGAGGCATTTCAGGCGGAGAGAAGAGGAGGGTGGGAATTGCTTGCGAATTAGTGACGAGCCCAAGTATTCTCTTCTTAGATGAGCCGACAAGCGGCCTTGACAGCTTCAACGCATTCAACGTCGTAGAGTGTCTTGTTACTCTGGCAAAGGATTACAATCGAACCATCATCTTCACCATTCATCAACCGCGATCGAACATTGTTGCTTTGTTCGACCAACTCGTACTATTAGCGAAGGGACGGACGGTCTATTCTGGTACTTTTTCAAACTGCCAAACTTATTTCGACAAGATTGGCTACTCATGTCCATCTGGCTTCAATATCGCTGATTATCTGGTCGATCTGACGATGCACGCGAGTACAGCACATATACCAGTCGGAGAGGAAGGCCTTATGGGGCTACACAGTGGCATGGATGGATTGCGTACTGGCTCAAGCAGCATGAAAGGAGTGAAGTCCATACCGAGCGTGTCAAATGCCAGTATAGGTCACAGTAGCTATGGGGACTCCATACGGCGGCCGACGAACAAGCGCCGGCAGTCTCTGAAACAGCAGCAAGACAGGCAATTGTACACGCGCCGTAAGAGCAGCGGCAAAGACTCACCTCCAACACCACGCACAGATGATAGTGGCCTGGATGTCCTCGAAAGCACGCAGCAGTGGCTGCGACTTTCTCGGCAGCAAGGCTCAGTACCACCACAGATACTGGACGATCCAGACCACCTCCCTCCGCCTGCTTCAGGTATCGGGACCGATCTGGATATCCTAGTGTCGAGTTATGCAACCTCAGACATTGCCGACTCCATCCACAACGACATCAAAATCGCACTTGATGGTGCCAACACGGCGAACGGAACAGCCAATGGCCAGCCCGAAGGTGCAATCGCTTCAGGAACCATGAAAGCCTACGCTCGCATCGGCTGGCCCCGTCAGTTCGTTATCTTATCCCAGCGGACCTGGCGCAACCTCTACCGAAACCCAATGCTCATGCTCACCCATTACGCCATCGCCATCCTCCTCGCCGTCCTGTCGGGCTTCCTCTTCTACGGTCTCACCGACGACATCAAAGGTTTCCAGAACCGTCTGGGTCTCTTCTTCTTCGTCCTCGCGCTCTTCGGCTTCAGCACCCTGACCAGCTTGACGGTCTTCTCGTCGGAACGCCTGCTGTTCGTCAGGGAGCGGGCGAAAGGCTACTACTCACCCATCACCTACTTTGCCGCAAAGGTCGTGTTCGACATCGTTCCGCTGCGGCTGATCCCTCCGATTATTCTGGGAACCATCGTTTATCCTATGGTAGGCCTCGTTCCGGCTTGGCCTGAGTTCCTCAAGTTCATCCTGATCCTGGTGCTCTTCAACCTGGCTGCCGCAGCCGTCTGTCTGTTGATAGGGATCCTCTTCAAGGATGGGGGAGTCGCAAATCTGGTAGGGAGCTTGGTCATGCTTTTCAGCTTGCTGTTCGCTGGCTTTCTTCTCAATCACGAGACAATCCCCGGCGTGGCATTATGGCTGCAGACTGTAAGTTCCGTTCTGTGTCAACGCATGTGTGTTCTTGGTATATCGCTAACGGATCACAAATAGCTCTCCATCTTCCACTACGGCTTCGAGGCCCTGAGTGTCAATGAAGTCAGGTACCTGACCTTGATCGATCGGCAATATGGGCTGGATATCGAGGTGCCGGGTGCTTCCATCCTGAGTGCTTTCGGATTCGACGTCATCGCGCTGTGGCAGGATGTGGCCGGCCTGGCCATCTACTCTGGCGTCCTGATTGTTGGTGCCTATGCCGCGATGCATTTGTTGTTGGTGGAGAAGAGGTGATCGCGTCATGTTGGCGTCTTGCGTCTATATAGGGTTGATCGGCGTGGCACTGCTGTATAGATATGGGGAGTCATGATGCTATGCGTATAATACCTCGTGTTAGACATCGTTGCTATAAAGGCGGAAATTATCTTATGCTGATTATGAGGCTTGGCGACAACTGCTGTCCATGTACAAAACCCAAGTGAACAGGATCGGGTCCGCCCAACAGGAAGGCCAGGACCCTAATCGTTCGTCTCGGAATCCACTCGCCCCATGCCCATTAACCTTCCACCCACCCAACCCCTACGTACCCTCCGCCAGCGATTCCTCCACCCTCTAGCTTCCCCAAGGCAAGGAATCCACCACAAACCCTCGAACTGGTGACATCTTCCAGAGTTCCTCCACCACACCAACGCCTCCAGCCAGCCCGCCCGTGACCCCCACCTCCCTCCACGACTGATCGATCGGTAGATGGACGACTACCTTTCCTGCCTGACCCGCCGCGTTACAGATCTCCCCCCGTCATGGCAGAGAGCGTGCGTGCGTGCGTGCGTGCGTGCGTGCATGCGCCCTCCCTATACTTCCCCCCCCTATACTACCCCCCCCCCCGAAGTCAAGCGTGCCTCCCCCAACCGATCCCCTTCCTCCACGCAAGACTCACGATCGGGCGCCATCCGCCAGGTCTCCCTCCTCATCCTCCTCCTCATCCGTCACCCCATCAACATCGTCACCCAGTTCGGCAGCCACACAGCGGACCTCCGCGATTGCACGAGCCTCGTTCCGTTGCAGCGTCTTGAAGAGGCGGCGGATTTTCGCATCGAGCGTCGCGAGACGCTCCGCCTGCTCCACGCGTTCGGTCATCGCCATTTCGAGATCGGCCTTCAACTGAAGGTGGGCGCGGTTCAGGGATTCTAACCATGTCGGCACGCAGGGGTGACCACGACGGGTGCACTCGGGACACTTCGTTTGACTTGCCATGATGATGCATGCAAGAAGGTCAACGTCACGGGAACGATGAATTGCAGGCGACAGGGACGAGTGGAAATCAAGTGTTGTGATGGGTCTTCGCAAGTTGCAAACGAGTCCTCTGCTGATGGGAAGAAAAGTCGAGAGGACTAGTGCTTTAGGGAAGGGGAGATCGTGTTATGACCATCACCGTGAAGGGTTGAGTGGAAACGATGCTACTATATACTACTGGGTCGCCGTGCTCGCTTTGCTCGCTGTAGAGCACGTAGAGCTGATAGACCTATTCTGGGTCTATCGCCTCGCTGAGCTCGCCATCGACCTTATCGATCCGGGCGAGCTTATACCCATTTATACGCCCGCTCGAGGACTTCTCGTTACTACCTTACTTAACCTTTCTAGGTTTATGGTCATAACAACCTGGAGATAATGATAATACACAACGCTGCTCTCGCAGCCAGCGTCCTTGGCGAATGTGATGGTCGGGGAGAGGCGCGAATCAGAGCTCGCGAGTGGGCAGTTTTGTGTTTCTCCAGCACTGGTGCCACTGCGTGTGCGGACAATCGATGAGCAAGTCACTCACTCACTCATACTCTCTGTGAGTAATCAATGCAATCGATGCATTCAGACTGTCTTGAAATCATATATTATTCATCATTAAGGAGTGTGTATGTACAAGTAAGAAGCACCAATATACCCCCTTCCCGACCCTAATCGAAACCCCAATGATCTTTCCCCTTTTCCGTCATCTGCAACATGATCTGAAAAACATTATTCCTACTTGCCGTTCATTACCTTGCGAATTAAGAGATTAACAGTCGGATTTCATCACTTCTTTTCATTCTTTGCTCGAGGCAGTCGAAATTATTCCGGTCGACGAACTACCTTTTCTTGTGACACTGACTGCATTTAGCAGACGGTGATGAAGAGTCCGATGCTAGTAATATCCGTTAGTAATCTCAAACTAGGTCAAAGGTAACAAGGTACGTACGGAGACGGGTTGAAGTCCTGGAAGAACTTCAGGTTCGTGTTACCACTAGCCATCAACTCAAAAGCAACCCTCTGGCCCGACGGACAAGGGAAGGAAGCGATATTGTACGAGTTGCCCGGCGCGACGGTCTTGACGCCCAGATCCTGGGCGACCATGGGCTCGTTGGCGAAGGTGGTCTGGGCGTTGGCGGCGCTCTTCAGCATGGCGAAGTCGATGGCGCCGTTGCCGGAGAAGGTGAAGCTGGAGGTTTGGAGGTCGGCCTGCTTGGGGAAGAGGAAGACGAGCGAGCAGGTCTTGCCGGCGTTGGCCGAGGGGATGTCGAAGTTGAAGATGGACGAGACGGTCGAGCTCACTTCTCCGTTGAGCTGAGTTCCCATGGCTTGGTTCGGGCTGGCGGAGCTGACGGGGACGATGAGGTGGGGGAACTCGAAGGGCCCGGACAGAGAGGCGGGGCATTGTTTCTGAGCTGATTGTTGAGGTTGGGTAGGTGCCTGCGACTGTACTGGAGAAGGAGTCCGAGACTGGGCTTGGGAAGGCGTTTGAGCGGGAGTTTGAGCGGGAGTTTGTGGACAGGTTGTCACGGTCTGTGTTTGAGTCTGCACCACCGTCTGCACCACGGTCTGGACAACGGTCTTCGTCTGCACCTCAGTCTGAGTCTGCTTCTCGGTCTGCACCTGGGTCTGCACCTGGGTCTGCACCTGGGTCTGCACCGCGGTTTGCACCTCGGTCTGAGTTTTTACCTGCACCGCGGTTTGCACCTCAGTCTGAGTCTTTACCTGCACCGCGGTTTGCACCTCAGTCTGAGTCTTTACCTGCACCGCGGTTTGCACCTCAGTCTGAGTCTTTACCTGCACCGCGGTTTGCACCTCGGTCTGAGTCTGCACCTCGGTCTGAGTCTGGATCTGCTTCTCGGTCTGCACCTGGGTCCGCACCGCGGTTTGCACCTCAGTCTGGGTCTGCACCTCGGTCTGGGTTTTGGTCTGCTGCTGGGTCTGCACCTCGGTCTGAGTTTTGGTCTGCTGCTGGGTCTGCACCTCGGTCTGAGTTTTGGTCTGCTGCTGGGTCTGCACCTCGGTCTGCTGCTGGGTCTGCACCTCGGTCTGAGTTTTGGTCTGCTGCTGGGTCTGAGTTTTGGTCTGCTGCTGGGTCTGCACCTCGGTCTGAGTTTTGGTCTGCTGCTGGGTCTGCACCTCGGTCTGTGTCTTGGTCTGCTGCTGGGTCTGGACCTCGGTCTGTGTCTTGATCTGCGTTTGCGACGGAGTCTGCGACTGCATCTGGGACGGAGACTGCGACTGCATCTGGGACGGAGACTGCGACTGCATCTGGGACGGAGACTGCGACTGCCTCTGGGACGGAGACTGCGACTGCATCTGGGACGGAGACTGCGACGGAGACTGCGATGGAGATGGGCAGGTGGTTGGCTTGCACGTACTCGCCATAAGGTAGATGGCCGAACAACCTGTCTGACCAGCTGGCGCATTCATGTAGATGTTGGCCTCGCCGTTGTCTCCTGTGGGGCACTGGTAGAACTGCGAGTTGCCGTTGGAGGAGAGCCGGCCATCACACCCGACCGCGAACCCTTTAGCCGGGGTCATGCCCATATCGCACTGGAACTGACTGGTGGGAGCTACGTAGTCTGGTCAGCATATAAGGTAAACCCAGTCACGGTGGGGGCGACCCAACGAGTCAGAATGCATCCTCGCCCAGAGCCATCGGTGATGCCTCCATTGGAGTCAATGCAAAAGGATCCGGCCGGCAGGCCGCCACCAATCCTGTTCTGCCCATCCATCAGCTGCCCGACGGTACCTGAAGCACCACCCGCAGCTGTCAAACTGAAGCAACAGGTGCCGGTGCGAGAAACGAGGGCATTGGTGCCTGCCGAAAAGGCTAGGGCAACAGCAACGAATGTCTTCATGATGGTAGATAAACGATGGAAGTAGCACGAATGGCTAGCGAGCGTTGAATGAAAAGAAGCGGACGATGCTCTTGATGGACTTGGAGCAGATGAAGAGTGGTACAAGAGGGAAAGAGCAGTCTTATAGACAACCATGGGCTTGGAAGCAAGCCCATTGACCTATCCGCTTATGGAAGACGGAAGCGGGGACGATTCATCGTCATAGGTGCTCCGCACAGATGACGGTGACATGTCACAGAGGAGCATGTTGAGAATACCGACTACCTGACCAAAACCCATATGTCGCTTGCAGCCCGGAGGTAGAGGCCCGTCCGCGATGTGGGCCTCCACGCTAGGGTTAGCAGGCGAATGAGGCGGGGAATATCATTCTATTTCCGGATTGCCATCTTTTTCTTCTTCTTGACCGTGCGTTGCTAGGTAGAACTGCCGATCAAGCCTGCGTGATTTTCCTATTCGCACACGCACTACCTCTAGGTACAAGTAACACAAGTGTACCACGCCCCCGGGGCGAGAGGACCACAACCAAGTGCCTTACTGTACTAGACAGTATATAGTATGACACCATTTTGTCCTTATACGAAGTAAACATTCTGAAAAGCCGTCCAACGGCTATTGAACGGGTGGTCGGAAATCGGCATCATGCAGAGTACATGCGTTCGCCCAAGAGCTAAGGTACCGCCGTGTCCCACAGATCTGGGCTCTCTTTCCTTGTCTTTTGTCTTTTGCCTTTCGCCTTCCGCCTTTCGCAGGTCAATGCGGGGAAGAGCTTGGGGCGAGTGGGACTCCTTAGCCCTGATTCCTTTGTATGGCTCTCTTTTGAGATCAATAATGATGAGTGGTGCATCGACGGGGGCATGAGGGTACCGTAAGAGGATGTGGCAAACGAAAGCCCGTCTCGAGACCGGTTTCTATTAGGTACAAGTTATCCCAGAATTCGCGAAACAAGTAAGGTTAAGGTACGGTACTGTACCTTACTGAGCGTTGTCAGGGATGTGTCGTCTCGCCACATCCAGAAGGGTACGGAGTGCAGTAACTTATCGAGTGAGTTGAAGTGTCCGGAGGATCCGCAGGATCCGTAAGGTAACTTTAGGGTATGGCGACGTTGAGTGGCGACAGCTGTTGAACATCACCGAAACGGTTTACCGTAGGAAGTGCTGCAGGCAAGGCGCCATGCAGCCAACGCATACCTCCAGGTAAGGCCGCAAAGCTTGACTGCAGGGATCATAAATCCCCGACGCAGTTCACGTTTCCTCTTCGAGCCTGCTAATTGCTTGGATGCACGGGATGAGGGAGGATGTGGGTGGGCAGGCGAAAGAAATATTAATGTCACTGTCGTTCGCCACCACCACCACCTCAGATTCAAATACGAGTAAGCTACCTAACTCGATATGTACTAGTGCTGGTGGTAGTGCTGATGATAGTGCTGATACTAGGTAATGCTAGTGGTAGTGCTAGGGCTAGTGTCCTGCTAAAAAAAGGCTCTGTACGGTAGGTAGGTAGGGTACTGCTAACCTGGAAGGTACGACACGACTCGATAAGGTAGTTGCGGATCCCCAGAAATAAGACTTGCCGGAAAGCCGCGTATGGGGACAAGATCAACTGCGGTGCTCTGTGTACGGGGCATCCACTGTTAGTTACTGCATACCTTCGTCGACGTTTCGTTCCATGTAATTGAGGCGTGGAGAGAACGACACAAAATCCAAGTGAAGAGGATTGTGATCCGACACCGGCTAGAAGAAAGAGATGTCTATGCTCTGTATATGTACAGTACCTACCTTACTTGTACAGTGTATGGGCTGCCCTTTAGGCTTTCTTGGTGTGGCCCGATGGCATCTGCTTGAGGACAGGCACATTGTTAGTGATGCCACCAAGAACGCCATGTTGTTTTCGCTCCCGGCTAGAACAAGTACCTTCGAGGTACGGAGTACTTGAGTACTTTCTCCCTTGCCATGCTGTCTGTCTGGTCTGGCCGACCTAGCCATGTGAGTAGTCCTATCCTCCAAGACTCTCCGTACACAGATATGAAGTAGACCCCCAATGGAAGGAGTATGTTTAAGAGACGGATCTCGGACAATTGGTATGTAAGGTATGTACGTCCGATCACTGCACCACAGGTCCCATGCCTGACCGTACCACCGTACAACTGTACTTCGTACAACGCTTACTTGTACCCAACGAGATCCAAGTTACATTCTGCCTCCCGTAAGCTCCTCTGCAATCTTCCTCACCCGGTCACCCGTCAGCTTGGCGTAACCTTTGTTGTAGTCCATAGCCTTAATACCCGTCCTGTTGGCTTTGTTCAAAGTCACTTGCACCGTGTCGGGTGGGCCCATACTCCACACACTAAGCTCGTCGGGAATGGCAGGATTGTGCCAGGCCGGATTGTGCGCGAAAGCCTGGTCGATTACAGTCTGCAGCTGCTCCTCCGTCGTGATGAAGTTCCCGGCGTTCATGTAGAGCGTATGCAATGCGTCACGCCGTTGGGTTTCTTTCTCCAGCCTCTTCGCCTCGACCACGGCCCTCTTCTGCTCGATCCGAGCGAGCCGATCCGGATCTGGCACCGTGCCTTTCTGGAACTGCTTCATGAGGCTCGGGATGGTAGGCTCGGTCAAGAGCTCGTCCTCCCGTTTCTCTCGGCGGACCAGACGCTCATGCTCCGCTCGTTTGGTAGCGCTGCGTCCGGCGACCTGGCGATCGATGCGCTCTTTTCGGTGGTGAAGCTCTACCAACCCATGGCGTAGATTACGACGTCGTGTAGCCGCCATTCTTTCTTTCCAGGCGATGAATTCTGCCGCCTCAGTAGGTTGTCGCGTCAAGACCGAGGCATCCTTGGGGGACGATGGCTCCGGCGTCACGGTTGCAAGGTACTCGGGCGAAGTTTTGTCTGCACTTCGGCGTGGGAATAGATTTCGAGGGACTGGTAGAATGCCCTTGAGATGGCGTTTTGGTGGGTATCGCGTCTGTAATGGCTGTGGAACTTCGATGAATTTCGGAGACTCAGGTCCAATGGATGAGGTTGGAGACGACATGGAAAAGGCCCGCACAGCTCCCGTAAGAGCACAACATGATTGACATAGAGGTACTTTGACTTTTGTCGCACTGCCTTGCAATCGCAGAGGCATCTTTCGTTGCAGTTGTGAATGCTCCCGACTTGGAGGTGATGGCAGTAGCAGGTTGGCTCACGAGGTGTTCGAGACTAGCGTGGGAAATCTTGGCACGCTAACGGACACACGAAAAAAGTTGTGGGCTACCTATAAGGCTTCGAATACACAACGTCTAACAGTCCCAGCGTTCAATTTGTGCCATCCACAACACATTCGTCCTAGAGACGCTGCCGTCAAGATGGGTACCGGTAAGAAGGAAGCAGCGCGCAAGGAGAGGCAAGGGAAGGTTGGGGATGGCATGAGCAATGTCAAAACCAAGGGCGAGAACTTCTATCGGTATGAAACGCAACTGCTACTGATTCTATCTTCTACTCGCTTGAGATCACTATAGCAGTCCCAGATCGTTGCTGACATGGTTTTAGGAGTGCGAAGAAGGTCAAGACGTTGAACATGTTCAAGGATGGCAAAGCGCAACGAAACGCAGCCGGCAAAGTCACTAAAGCAGCCTCCTACCAGTCTCGCGAACTGCCCAAAGCAAGAGTGGAGCCGAATCGAAAGTGGTTCGGAAATACGCGAGTCATCTCCCAGGATGCCCTGAACTCATTTCGGGAAGCTATGGCAGAGCGGGCTTCCGATCCCTACCAAGTGCTTCTGAAGAGTAACAAATTACCAATGAGCTTGATCAGGGACGGGCAAGGCAAAACCGGGCTCAAACAGCATCAAGCCAAGATAGCGGTGGAAGCTGCGCCCTTTGGCGCCACGTTTGGACCGAAGGCGCAGAGGAAGCGGGTCAAGCTCGGAGTCGATTCGCTGGAAGATCTTGCTGGGGAATCCGTCAAGATGCATGATACGTATTTGGAACGGCTGGAGGAGGCGAAGTTACTTAGCGGGACGTCCGGTCAAGAAGAGCAAGCTGGAGAAGCAGCTCCGGAGGAAGACACCCTCGCTACGGCACGGGAACCGATATTTTCCAAGGGTCAAGTACGTCTTATCCATGAACGATGATGGTCTTCAAGATTCAGAGAGCTGATCATACTGACCCGACAGAGCAAAAGAATATGGAACGAATTGTACAAGGTTATTGACTCTTCGGATGTGGTCATACATGTTCTTGATGCTCGGGATCCTTTGGGTACGAGGTGTAGGAGTGTGGAGAAGTATATCAGAGAAGAGGCACCGCACAAGCATCTGATATTTGTGATGAACAAGTGTGATCTGGTACCCACAGGCGTCGCTGTAAGTCTTATCTGATTCTTACACAAGTTTTTTAGAAATCTTCGCTTCCCACTGTTAAGTCAAGACTCCTTCCTGCATCTCATGCAACATGACAATGGAAGGTATGCCTGTTACAACTTTGGTATATTAATCCCGACCCGCCGCTTTTGGCTATTTTAGCCTCAAGTAGACCTATCTCCGTCTTGGAGTGCTCGTCATCAAGGGTTTGGGGATGTTTCGTTTGAGTTGAGGGCTCGCCTCCATGACTTTCGTCATGGCTTGTGGCAGCCCTCTTAGTAATGTTTCATACAGCTTGCTCCCGCCACTACTGTTCACAGTAGCTAATAGTGTTCAACAGGCTTCATGGGTTCGCTATCTCTCAAAGGACTATCCCACTCTCGCCTTCCACGCCTCCATAACCAACTCATTCGGCAAAGGTTCCCTCATCCAACTGCTCCGCCAGTTCTCATCCCTCCACTCGGACCGCAAACAGATCTCCGTCGGCTTCATCGGCTACCCCAACACCGGCAAATCCTCCATCATCAACACCCTGCGCAAAAAGAAAGTCTGCACCGTCGCCCCCATCCCCGGCGAAACCAAAATCTGGCAGTACATCACTCTCATGAAGAGGATCTACCTCATCGACTGCCCCGGCGTCGTCCCGCCCAGCAACAACGACTCCGAGGAAGACATCTTGCTCCGCGGCGTCGTCCGCGTCGAGAACGTTCAGAACCCGGAGCAATACATCGCCGCCGTCCTGAGGAAGACGAAACCGCAGCACATCGAGCGCACTTACGATATCAGGGGCTACGGCAACGCTACGGAGTTTCTCGAACTGCTCGCGCGGAAAGGTGGGCGGTTGCTGAGGGGCGGGGAAGCAGATGTCGATGGCGCCGCTAAGATGGTCCTCAATGATTTTTTGCGAGGCAAGATTCCGTGGTTCACGGCGCCGCCGGCGGTTGAAGGTGGGGAGGCGAAGGGCGTGGAAGGGCGGGAGGGACGGCTGGGCGAGATGGGCAGGAAGAGGAAGAGGGAGGACGAGCTGTCGACGGTCGATGCGCCGACCAATGACTCGAAAGAGGTGTCTGTAGCATCGGATGCGAATCCCGAGGCTGAGGTCGATGTGGCTGGCGACGATTTCGAAGGCTTTGAAGACGCTGGTTCAGATGGAGGCGTCGACGTACAACGTCCGCATGATGAAGCAGACGACGACAGTAACGGTCTCGTTGACGATGACGATGACGATGATGATGACGAGGACGAGGACGAGGACGGAATCGATCAAGCATCACTTTCGCACGACGACAATATCACGCTTTCCCCCGGGAACGAGGCCAGCTCGAAGCTGCAATTGGACGAAGAGATGAGGGCTGAGTTTAGGAAATTGTCGCCGGAACCCGAGTCCAGGCCTCGGAAACAGCGCAGGAAGGGCTGAGAAAGGCATGCATTTTCAGCGCTAGTGAAGATCCGTCGCCAATTTGTTCTTCCCTCTGCGTGGCCCTTGTCCCAGGTAGTCCGTAATTGTGAATATCTACCGTAACCGCATTCTCGCCCTGGTAACCGTGCTCTGCATCTATTGTAGCTGGGCCAGGGCAGAGACCTTTCTTTACGAGGCAAGATCTCCCGCAACGTGGGTGTTTAGCGCGGAGCGGACGGCTCTCGAGGACTTGGGGCAGAGTCCTGATGAGTAATTGGTACTGGTTTTTATTGCGCATGAACAACATGACTCCGTCGAAGAGTCTTTTCTACAAATCTATAGCAATGCGGAACGCCGATGAGGCCAGTGAACGCCACTTGATGTAATGATACAAACGCAGATGCCGTAACCCAATGGCTCCATCCTACGCGGGAGGAGCACCTAACCCACCGAACCCGTCAGCCAGCCAGCCCGCCAGCCAGCCATGCGAACTTCACGCCGCAGGGAGACCGCGCTCACAGCTCCGTCTTGCTCGTCACAGCCCACCGCCTCTCCATTCCCTCGCCCTCCCCCTCCTCCCGCTCCTCCTCTCCCCCCCGCCGCACCCCGCCCTCCGCCGCCGTCGTCTCAAAGAACCCCTCCAAATCCATCCACTCAGCCACGAACGCCGTCGTCAACAACGCCCAGTCCTCCACCGTATCCAAATCCAAATGCTCGCCGTCGTCGTCGAGCTCGTGCCAGACGCGCGGAAAGGGCGTCGGGATCAGATGCAGGACGTCGACGCCGCGCGCCATGAAGGGCACATGGTCGTCCAGCACCATGCCGCCTTGGAAGCGATCCGTCGTCTTGCCGGCCTCGGGGAGGAAGAGGCGTTCCTCTCGCGAGGGCAGGATCTTATCGGCGCGCGCGTTCGGTTTCGGTTTCGGTTTCGGTTTCGCCTTCGCCTTCGATTGGCGGGACGATTTATTGCCCGAAGCCGTATTGCGCCGGCGCTTAGAGGGGTGATTCGGCGACGACTTAAAGCTGCGCAAGCCACGCAAACGGGTCTCCAGCCCAGCCATATGGCGGTAAGCCCAGTGGGTCGTTTGGAAGTAGCTCGGGACGTGCGGATCCCTGGCGCCGAGGAGGTCGAGGAGGAGGAAGAGGGAGATGGCGGACAGGGCGGTGCGGTAGGTGGAGAGGGGCGGGTGCGGCGTCTGCTCCCACGCTTCGGCGAGGGCGCGCGCGCCGTAGATGGAGTCCGTGTCCGTCCAGCTCGCGAACGCTTCCTCGCCGTCGAGGAAGATGATCTGCAGGCCCTGGTGCTCGTCGATGTCGCCGAAGCCGTCGCCCGCCCCGGCGCCGGAGGCTGCCATCCCGGTCCATTTCGTTGTCAGTGCCCTGTCGACGCTGCGCGCGGCGTGTAGGAGCATGGCGCACGGGGCGGCGCTGTCGGTCGCGCCGATGAAGCCGGCGGGTGTGAGTTTGCTGTCGTAGTGCGCGACGAGGGCCAGGCGGCCTACTTCGCCGGGTTCGGTCCACGGTGGGTCGCGGGTGGCGATTAGGTTGACGAAGGGGATTTGCTGGTTGCCGGTGGCGGGGGTGGTGGAAGTGGAGTTCTGGAACTCGAGTTTCCATTCTGGTAGGGTTGTCTTGAAGAAATTGGCCAGGTGGTTGAGGACCGCTGTGGAACCTGGTGTTCCTGGCACTCGGGGCTGCAGGATCGGGGCGAGGAGAGCGCCATTTCGGATATCGAAGTCGTTGCCTGGGTGTGGGAGGGCAAGGAGGGTCTCGTTGGAGAGCGTCGTATATGCTCTTGAGACGGAGAAGAAGATGTAGAGGAGAAGGACGAGGATCTGCGTGGTTATGATGTGAATCGGTGCCATGGCGGGGGGTGGGGAGGATGTCGTGGGCAACGTTTCATAGTATTATGTACATGACCTCTCACCAACTTTAGCATGCGTCAGCGACGACGGCACCAAGGGTGAGGAAGTTATGCCTGCTGTTGCTGTTGCTGTCTGTGTTCGGTGCGCTTGAAGATCATAACTTCCCATACGAAGTTTAGCGCGATCTTATTAGCGCGTAGAAACCCTGTCATTGATCGACTCAGGGGCATCAAGTACTTTGTAGCTTCTCAGACAGTCGATCTTTGCTCAACAGATAGATACTACGGTATGGCAGTATCAGCAGCTATGATAAGCCATGGCTAGCAGAATTATTCCTTTCTGAACTACAAACAGGAGTGATCAATCATGTCTCTAAGGATGGGTTCTCTCTATACAAGCCTACCGCAGTGTTTCGCAAGTCGTCGAGCTCTGAATATCTCCGTTGGTCAGCTCTCTCCTTTCAGGAGAGCATTGCGGAAAGACTCGTGGAAGAGGTGCTCCCGAAATCCCTTGATCAAGCGTAACTCAAGTACGAACTTGGGCCCCAAGACATCAGGTGTGTGACTGTCCTTGGTTAGCGTAGAGCATGGTTTCTGACGATTTGATAGCCTATCCTGAGCGAGTCCTGATATACAATGCAGGCACCGGCAAGGCAGTCTTCATCGGATGTTTAAAGCTCACTACCATCTTTCTGTTTTCGTTCTCCTGCTTGATTGTCGCCCCAGCCTTCTACAAAGCCCCTGACTACCCCAATTGGGCGGCTGCTGCCTGTCAGTCATACTTCTTCTATCTCCGGATTGCTGGCCAATCTTACCATTTGCAACTCGTACTAATGGGGTCATAGCTATACTTGGAGGTGCTGTACCGATGTTGTTCGTGGCATCTACCACTGCACCGCTCGTCTTCTACATCCATTTGCGACTACCGCTCTTTGCACGACGTTCGCGGGAGGCGCTTATGCGGTACTCGAAAAACCTCCCAGCATATGCCAGAATTGATATGACTACGATGAAGTTCTCCAGCCGTCAGAGGGTTACCGGTGTGCTCGTATCAGAGCTCAAGCCGATGAAAGCTTGGCTAAGTGTTGCAAACCTTGTCCGAGATCCTCCATCATCTACTTCTGTGTCATCTCGGACTTGGTGGATGGGCAAGCCGCCTAGGAAGTTCTATGTCGGCACTGAACGCGGTCGAAGCCGAGAAAAGGGAGTGTGGGACAATATCCTAAGCCATATCAGGCAAAGCTCCTGACTATGAGAGGGAAAGTACCACAGGTCTTTACGCAGCGATGAACATACAGAGTAGGCTTAGAAAGTGGATCGCATCATCGATACTAGAAGGATACACCACGAATCCAACGGGAAGTAGCTCTGCCTCGGTCAACTTCGTCTGATCCTCGCAATCCCACCGCAAAGTACTCTCAAGTTGACGGCTCCTTGTTCTTGGTGATGCACAGTTGATTGCTCCAGGAGGGACTCAGTCAAATCATTGGGAACGGGTTGAATTATGAGTACAACGATATAGAGACCGCCGCATCGCGAGTGGAAAGTGTCAGCTATATTTTCCAGGAAGCACTTCTTTGAAAGGATGGGTTTCTGATGTTGAATCTAACTTGAGAACGACTGTGGCCCTTATTTTGCATGCCACTCCGACTCAAAGGCTTTTGAATAATCAGAATACATGCCCAAAGCAAATCATCAAGTTTCAAATCAAAATTTCCAACCCTTTGCCAGCAACTCTAGAAAGCAGTCGACAATCTTTGTCTTCGTTCACTCGAGTTCCACCACCTGCACAACTCCTGTTCACCTTCCACCCAGGACTTCTCAACTCTTTTGAATTTTCAAACGCCTCACTTCAGATCAGCACTTCATCTATCGCCAACATGTCACTTAGCAAGAGGGATATCGAGCTCATCCAGCTAGGTTTCAAATGCTTCGAGAGCCCTCCCAAGGTAAATTCTCCTGAAGCTCACCTCGAATCTCCGATATCGTCCAAACACTCTTCATATCACATCACCGCAACCTCACTCAACCCGCACCCAAACCCAAGCCCAAAAGTTTCCACTCTCACTAACACTTTCCGCTCAGGTAAACTTCGAAAAACTAGCCAGTATCGCAGGCCTCAAGAACGCCAGTTCCGCCCAGACATGTTACAACGGTGCCAAGCGTAAATTCCTCAACGGCGCCGCTGTCGCCACCAACGCCTCCTCCCTCGCCACCGGCTCCAGCACGACTCCCAAGTCCGCGCCATCCGCGCCTGCTTCTAAGAAACGCAAGACGTCAGCCAAGACCACTACCAGCAAACCCACTAAAGGAAAAGGTGGCAAAGGCAGCACCAGCGCCACAAAGCGCCACCCTGCCACCAACGACGACCACGACGACCACGCCTTCGACGCCGACGACGACGCCGAAGACGACGAAGAGCCAGGCCACGAACTCGACCTCCAAAACGTCCTCGCCTACGTCTCCGATGAAGCCGCCGCCAACGCCGCAGACATGCAGCTGAAGTTCGACGACGACGCGCACGCCGTCAAGCACGGTGCTGGTCCCACTCCCGACAACAATGGAGACCATCATGCCCTGGCTACGACAAACGCTGGAGAAGACCAGGCTAAGGCGGAGGAAGTGGAGCGGACCACGGTCGTCAAAACCGAAGCGGAGGACGATGACGATAAAGGCAAGGCGAGGGACCTGCTCAGAAAAGCGATCCAGAAGGCGATGATCACGTCCCTGGGGAACGGGAACGAGGCTTTGGCGGTCCAGAGGGACGGTGATTTCGTGCCTTTGGGGACCGTGGTGGATCTGTCGCGCCAGGGTGAGAATGGGAAGGTGTTAGAGAGTGGTACGGCTGCGGGCGCGGAGACTGTTGGTGGGGTCGTGGGCGCGAAGGACTTGGGGAACGCGGATGTGGTGTGATCGGCGTGATACTTTCTGCTTGTCGGTGTCGGTATCCCTTTCTCTCCTGGGCGATCGATCGCCCCGAGAGATGGTGAGGCGATCATCTGGACTCCGTGCTTCACGCTGGTTTACGCAGTCACACCTGACTTCGTTCCTGGCAGTGGAGTTTTCTCGAGACCGTCCTTTCCATTTCTCTTCTCATGTCCATACTCATCTTCGAGATGCATGATAAGCTGTCGAGCCTCTGCAGGGCAAGCGATCCGTTCTTAGCATAAAAAGCATATTTTCGGAAATATCATCTTAGCGCCCGTATAGCGCACACGCTGTGAAAACTGAAGTGGCGAAAACCTAACGTACGTATACCTCGAACCGCTGAAGCCCGCCCAACCCAGCAAACGGAACGGTCTAGCAGAGAAAAACATCAACAGCTAAAGCGGTCGTACCGCCAGAGAACGTAAGAACGAAAAGCCTCGGTGAGAGAAAGGAAGAAGCACTGCGCTCAGTGACGAAGACGCACCCAACTCTGCTTCGTCCCCTTTCTCCGCCTCACAACGCCTCAATAGCCTTCATCAACACGCCCAAAGCCCTCTCACTGATCCCCCCCTCCCCATCCATCCCCCCCACAAAACCTCCCACCTCCCCCTCCCCACCACTCCCACCCCTCAACATCCACGCCACATCACTCTGCCACCCCAACGGCACATACCCCCTCCCCCACACCCGTTCCACCCACCCCCGCACCCGACTCCCCCCCTCCCACCCCCTCGCCACCTCCTCCGCCCTCTCCACCACCCCCCTCGGCACCCCACACATCGCCGCACAATGCATCCCGAAACTTCCCTCGGCCACCCCGCCCTCAAGCCGATACAAAAACGTCACCACCCTCCTCCCCTCGTCCACACCGATCCGCATCCGCCTCGGCGCGATCTCCGGGTGGCCCGCGAACTCGGCGGCGAGCGAGTGGTAGTGCGTGGCGAAAAATCCGACGCAGCCGATGTGGGTGGCGAGGTGGTGCAGCACGGCGTGGGCGACGGCCAGGCCGTCGTAGGAGGACGTGCCGCGCCCGAGCTCGTCGAGGATGACGAGCGAGCGGGGGGTTGCGTCGGAGAGGATTTTTTTGGTCTCGGAGAGCTCGAGGAGGAAGGTGCTTTGGGCGGCGAAGATGTTGTCGGCGGCGCCGAGACGCGACATGATGCGGTCGGTGGGGGTGAGGGTGGCGGTGGTGGCGGGGACGTGGCAGCCTAGTTGGGCCATGATGACGGCGATGCAGGTCTGGTGGGTGGGGTGGGGTGTTAGTTTATATGGGAGAGGGGGTTGGGGGTGAGGGGCGTACCATGCGCAGGATGGTGGATTTGCCGGCCGCGTTGGCGCCGGTCAAGAGGTTGATGTTCGCGGCGTCGCCGCCTAGTTTGATGTCGTTGGGAATAAAGTCCGTGACGTTGGGCAACATGCACGGGTGCCTTAGCTCTTCAAACTCGACCAGGCTCCTTTCTTGGTCGACGAATTGCGGTCTGCAGCTCGGCTCGCCCAAGGCGGAGGATGCTTTTGCCAAGCTGATCAGGCAGTCGAGCTGCGCGATGATCTTCACGGCCGCTAGCCATGTCGAATACTGTTCGTCAAAGCGAGCGAAGAAGCGGCCTGCGACTTCCTTGACGATTTGCCCATGCTTTTCCTGCGCTTCTTGCAGCTGACGCACCGACGAACGGAGCTCGGGGCTGTAGTATCGCTTGACCTTCTGCGTGGCAGACATCTGGTCCCAGCTTTTGGGGATGCCTTTCACTTTGATGGGTACTTCAAGCTGATAGATCTCCTTTCCGTTATCTCGAAAGACAATGGCCGTTGAGCCAAGGTCTCTGCGCGTCTTCTTGAGCAGCGCGTCCAATTCGCCGTGGATCTGCTCGATCAGATCTTGACTGTTATCAAAGTCTTCTTCAACGCCCCGCTCCGGCACTAGAAGCCCATCCTCTTTCGCCTTGGAGCGATCGAATGCTGTCTTCCAGTGCGTCAGCGCACCATCGAGGTCGGGCATGGCGGCGATGAGCTGCCCTATAACCCCATCTCCGGCGCCGACCGCCTTGACGAGTCCCATCGTGTAGTCGATTTGCTCAAACCCTTCCAACACACGGACAAAGTCTTGCGCTTTACAACTGCCGGCGTGGATCCGAGAGATTAGCCGCTCTAGATCTGGCAGTTTCGTTAATTGCGAGGTGAACCGATCTCGGACAGTGCTATCCGCATTGAGAGAATCCACGGCGTCGAGACGGGCGTTGATCTTTGCCGTATCGGCAAGAGGATGACAAACCCACTGCTTGAACAGCCGCTTACCGAACGGGGTAATGCATCGATTGAGCAGTGCAAATAGCGTACCATCCGAGCCACCGTCCCAAGAGTTGGCAAAAACCTCAAGGTTGATCAAAGTCTGGCCGTCGAGCACCAAGCTGGTAGCTTTCCTGATAGGATCATACCACGAGATGTTGCCCAGCGTGAGCAGATCTCGTTCGATTTTGAGTGTCCGTAGATACTGCACCAAAGCCCCGAAAGCAGACATGACCAATTCCTTCTCTCGTGATTCGCGCAGCACTCGAGGCCAGACCTCCGCATTGTCACGGTCCTCCGACACAAAGTAGGCACTTGCATCGATCTCACGGCAGGCGATATCAGCCGGCCAGAATTCTTTGCCAGGCTTAAGATAATTCCAGATCGTGGTAGGGCCTGTGTTATTTTTCAAGATACGCAGGACCTTGACGGAGACACAAGACTTTTCAAGGAGAAGCTCCTGTGGCCTTGTCTGGGCAATAAAAGTTTCGAACTTTGTCATGTCAATGTCATCGGTGAACTCGGTCATAAAGAATTGTCCCGTAGCTGTATCCACGAACGAGATGCCAAACGCAGGGAGGTCTTCAACCACTGACTCCTTGATAGCAACGCAAAATGTCGACATGTCATCCTGAAGCATACCGCCGTCGACTAAAGTGCCGGCAGTAAGCACACAAGCAAGCTCTCTACGGATGACCTTCTCTTCTTTCGCAGGTTTGCCGGGTTTCTTGTCATCTCGCTCGCGCATCTCCTTCCCCAGCGCAGACTCTTGTTGGTCGACCCGGGCGAGCTTGTAGCCTTTCGCAACGAACTGGTTCGCCCAGTGAGGCAGGCTCATCTCCGGCACACCTACCATTCGCATGTTCACCCTATCAGTGAGCTTGAGGTCGAACAGCTGGTGGCCAATCGTAGCGTCGTTCTCGTACAGCTCGTAGAATTTGCCCTTTTTGAAGAAGACGATCGTATCCATAAACTTCTGCTTGATCTCCCAGTATTGTTTTTCGAAAGGCGAGAATTTGCTCCACGCCAGCGGTGGAATATATACCGTCCTAGGGTCATAGTCTGGATGTCCAGGCGGATGCCTGTCTGCATCGGTGATGCTAGCTAGCCACGGATACCTCTGCTCGGGCTCGGTGGTGTGTGCCTTTTCCTTCCACTTTTTGCCGGATGAGCTTGGCTTTTTGCTCACCGCATTAGCAGGCCGTGGCTGCAAAGGCTGGGTGTTGTCAGGATCGTAAGTCCATTGCCGGGCTGTGGAGGCTGTGGGTTCGATACGATCACGTTCACTATCCGCAAGGTGCGGTGACAGTACGGCCGATGAGCTCTTCCGCGACTGTGTGGCGGAAGGCCGTTTCCTCTTCTTCGGGCCAGTCACCTCCGCATCTGAATCGTCCGCTACGACAAAGTCATCAAGGTCTGGAAGGCCAAAGGTCAGCATGTCCCCGAATAGACGTGAGAACACTATGGCTGAAGCGCAACCCACCCTCCTCAGCAGAAACGGCGTCTTCCTCTTTTATGAACTCGTCATCGTCACTGTCCTTTTGTGCAGCAACACGCCTTCGCTTCAGAACTCTGCCGCGGGTTTGTTTGGTACGCACGGGTTCGAAGTTGTCTTCGTCTTCCTCTTCATCGCCAAACTCGGTGTAATTTACTGCTTTCTTCGCCTAGGAAATTGGTTTTGTTAGCGGATATACAGACAGCAGCACGACTAAATAGCAACCTTTCGGGAAGGACTGTTGAAGCCCAGGGAGTCGGTTACTCCGCCTCGAGAGCCATTGCCGCCCACAGCTCCGGGGATGGGCGTAGTAGGTGACGGTAAACAATTTACTCCCTGTTTCTCATGAACAGTGCATTGCATTGCATCGTCTTGATTTGGGCATTCAGCAGCGTCACTGCTTGGTGCGGGCGTCAAGGTCTGACCGGAATGTCTCCTGGCTGCCGGCCTCTTCACCAAGCGCTTCGTGGCTCCAACGGTCGCCGACGGCGAAGCAGCAGCACCGTTAGTCAGCGGTGGTAATGAGCGATCCGCACTTTTCTTCTGAAAGAATCCGAGTATGGATTTCTGGTTCTTCGAGTTTTGCGAACCAGAATCTGATTTCTTCAGTGAGGGTGGAGGAGCGGCTGGAGAGGATTGGGTGGGCCCATCGCCTTTGGCCATTGTGCAAGATTCGTTGGGAATGTGGCAGACAGTTATAGAGAGTTAGGTCTACGAGAACATCATACTGTTTGCAAGTGAAACCATAACCAGTATTATTGGGAGTCGGAAGACGTGAACTCTGGCGCGTTCACTACACGCTAAGGCCGCACGCTTTGCTTACCTAATAGATAGGCTTTCCGTCTACCACGAGCTCCATAAGGTGCTCTGTCCAGGTTAGAAATGTCAGACCCAACACAGAGAATTATTGTTACATTAACGTAGCGCACTCTATGTTAAACTCAAGCTACTCTTACAAGTCCTCCTATATTCAACCACGGACGTGCCGGCCGCTCATCCTGTACTCTTTGATTGCCTCTTTTTTCGGTTGGATCATGTCCTCATGGAAAGCTTCCCCTTCCTGGTTGTTGTCTCCCCATGCTCCATCTCTCTGCCTCCTTCTTCACCTCCTTCGCCTCCTTCTTCGGTGGGAACCTGTCCTCGTGGAAGCTCGCCCTTTTCGGTTGTTGTTCCCCCGTGCCCCCTTCCTCTGCCTCCTTCTTCGCCTCCTCTGCCTCCTTCTTCATCTCCTCCCATCCAGGGGCAGTCAAACCTCGCCTCTCGAATTCCTCATCACTCACGATTTTCACTACCTTCAACTTCCATTTGCCCACTCTCAAGATTAGCACATCCCCATCGATGATGTAGTCCTTTGTGCGATATGGCGCGAATAGTGTCACCGGCGTAAAGGTCAGGTCCTCCCTCATACGTCCGGTACCGTCGGCGCGGCTGCCGATATAGGCACCCTGGTTCGCGGCGAGGCGATGCCCTTCACTCTTAGACGATACTAAGCCTGCGGAGTGAAGTATTCGCGCTATGGGTCGATGATAGACGAGAGAGTGAGGGAGGACGATGCTGACTGTTGGCATGTTGGACGAATTCGTCTGTGGAGCTTTCTCGTTTAGGGAGTTGCTCAAATCTCCACCGATCGGAGCGGGCTTCTCCTGGCCAGAACGAGCGGCGAAGAGCATCCGGTGACTGGCTTCGGCGTGTTTCGCTTCGTCCTCGCCATGTATCATCTCAACAACGTCTCGAGCTAACGCATGTTGTGCGTGACGCTTTGACGGTTCTTTAGCGTGTTCATCCATGATATCCTTGATCCGAGGAAGCGGCATGAACGTAAACAGCTTGAGGTAACGCTCCACGTCGTTGTCCGCTAGACGTATGAAGTACTTGAACAGGTGTTAGGTGCGTTGCCATATCTGTCAAGATTGGAGAGAATAACCTGATATTGGTTAAAGACACTCGTCATGTCCGGATCCAGCCATATGGCATTACCGGCACTTTTTCCAAACTTCTCTCCCGAGGACGACGTCAGCAGAGGTGTGGTGAAACCCATAGGAACCCGCATCTTAACCTCTTTCTCCTGTCTTACGAGTGGATCGTAATGATTCTTCGCAATGTACTTGATCGCGTCAATGCCGGCGATGATATTGCCGTACTGATCTGAACCGCCAATCTGGAGCTGAATGTTCTTAGTCTGATACATGTACCACCAATCCCAGGATTGGAGCACAGGATATGAGAACTCCGCGAATGACATTCCATCGCCCTTTTCTAATTTATTCTTGACTCTTGAATGAACAGAGCTCTTAGCCTTGCTGCTTGTCCGATCATTCCGAATGGAAATGACACGAGGAGGGGACTCACTCACGTGTCCCTGCCAAGCATGGTCCCTATCCGAACTCCTGGGCCAAGCACCTTCAGCACCTCTATCATGGGCAGCTTGTTCGTCCATGCGTTGTTGTTCACCAGTTCCCGGTGCCACGCCCATTCCCACATGTAACCGTACTTTCGCGCATGCGTTTCCACGTTGATCCACAGTTTCTTCAGGCCAATATGCATCGTGGCCATGTTCGCTTTCCGTTCCGACGAGTGGACGCTCTCGCGAGACGTGGTGCGACCGGTGGGGTCACCGATTTGGGCGGTAGCTCCCCCAAGCTGATAATTATTAGCGCTAATTCGAGTCAGACATGGAGCCAATTACTCACAAGAGTAACTGCGTGGAACCCGTGGATGTAGAGCCAGAAGAGAGACATGAGAGGAAGGAGATGTCCGACGTGTAGTGAGGGCGCAGTTGGATCTATCCCAACATACGCCCCAACCCGCTTGTAAGTCATTAAGTTGTTCAGTTTTTGACGGTCACTGGCAAGCAGTGTCTGTTAGGTAGTGTACGGCCAAATTAGGATCCTGACGGTAAAGCGCACCCTGCGATGGCATTGATGTAACCTCTCTCCTCCAGTATATCTAGCATGGCCTGCTTTTTGCCTGTCTTGATGTCCGCCGCTTGAACCATCCATTGCGCCTCGGCCTCTGCCTTCTTCCTAAGATGGTTTTGTGAGATAGGTCTCTTCTGCGATGGCCGTATCCATTGTCTTGTCGCAAACCCCGCCCGCCTCAACGAACACCTGAAACATACGTAATTCATACCCTCGTTCGGGACTGGACTGCGGGCTTCATAAAGGCTTCATGGTAGGCCGACAAGGAGCACATGAAAAATGAGAGATGAGCGAAAGCGAACAATCCCTACCTTAAGGTAAGTTATAAAAGATGCGCTATCCCGCATCAAGCGTAGGTTACAAGTAATACTTACGGGTGATCACGTGTAAATTACCTTATGGTACCTTAAGGTACCTTACGGGTGCTAACAGTGAAGTAACCGTATGAGTACTAGCACCCCACCTCCTTCTCGAGCAATTTCGACCTACCGTAGGCTTAGCCCTAACTTGAGGTTCCATCCGTTGCCTTGCGCTACTCATCACTCATCATTACTAGATACCTACCAGGTAGTAAATGTGTCTTCTGTTCCCAAGGGCGAAGGTGATGTGCAGAGTCCTACGCCACCCTTAGACCTGTCTCTTACCTTCTGGGGATCTTCAACATCTCTGTTTTCAGGTCTAAACTAATCTTGATATTTAGGAGACTGTTAGGAAGATATAGTCAATAGGTAAATACACCGGAGAGTTCGGTTGTCAGGATCTTAAAGTCATCGTCACTGCCATCTCCCCTAGGAGCATAGAGATAGAGCTTTCGGCAACTGTTACAACTTGCCACGAAGCCAGCATCTGGAGTCTTAAAACTTCCGAGCCTCGCAATCGGGTATCATCATTCTTGTTGACGTTTGCACAGCTCAGCATATACCTTCTCTGTCGTAGGATAGATTTCTCCTGTGTTGTGCTGTGCTGTTCGAAAGAGTGCAATCAAATATGTGACTGAATATAGTAGTTTCCCAAACATCCAGAGGACGAAACAACATAAAAAATAGAACACACTCACTTACACATCTACCAGCACGAAGTACATACCTTACCTACTCTGTACACTTCAGGTAGTGCATGAACCAGCTGCAAGGATTGTCCTGACATGTCGACTAACAACCATGATCTTGACAATAACCTCAAGCATGGTGGAAACTCCAAAGCTTCGCAGCTCAAATTTGTTCGTCCAGCCCACTTAACGATGTTTGCAAACGTTGTCTGCGATCCGCCATTGGGTCAAACAGCGGTGATACCATTCCAGCAGCGTAGCGTATGTTCCTTCCTGCCAAAGTTTACAGACGAGGTGCATACAGTGAAGACCCGATCTTTGACTAAACGTTGCATACTTTAGGTCATCTTCACGGTACTAGTCGAGTCAAGCAGATCGTTGACGAAGCCAGCATGGGAGGTAGCGCTGTGGCATAATTGCACTGAAAAAGAGAAATGGGAAGAGCTTCATCTGAGCGAAGTACTGCTGAACACCCCCCCTGTAAGTCCAAGACTAAGGATAGGGAGATATATGATCAATCATAGTCTCACCAGTACTATAGCTCAGTGTCAACAGCGCTGGACTACCAGCAGTACACCGTCAATACCACACTGCGGAGCTCTTTTTCCAAGGAGGAGCCCAGAAAGTCTACGAATTCACCGTGAAGTTTCGGTTGAAATCGACAGACAAGTGGGTATGGGTCAATGATCAGTTCTCAAGGACCAATGGTGAGATCTGTCGTCAACCTGCAGTCCTCCTGGAGCGATTATCCAGTAGCAGGGAGGATGATCTGTCACTATACCTAGATCTTTCACCTTTCTGGGCGCCCACGGTACGGGCGGTGGCGAGCGATACGCCAGACACCAAGCTCTGGATAATCCGTGCCGAAATCTCTAGGAAATCTGACTGTCCGCTTGGAAAACCATTAAAATGCAATCGATGGTTCTCCTTGATCCGAATATGGACCCCATGGCTCGCTCCTAGGCACGGTGTGAAGGATTTCTCTATTGCAGAGGATGCAATCCTATGTTCATTTCTCCGGTGGGATGGTTTGCACCTTGTGTTACTGGCAGTTAGTGGTATTGACGACGGGATGACTGTGCTCAGGTCAAACTCCAGGAATGAGGTTGTCGTGTCCAGCAGAAATGGCAGTTCTGGGTATGACTCTATAGTGATCGCCGCTGTTGGGAGGAGCTTCGAATCTGCCGTTGCTGCAGCTATGTATCACGCGCGAAAGCTGGTAGCCGGGACCGCTGAGATGATTGTGGAAAGGGCCGAGAAAGATATCAAACCTGATTGGTTGGAGAACTGGTATGATGGGCTTACCTACTGTACCTGGAATGGGCTGGGGCAGAACTTGACGGAGCAGAAGATCTACAATGCTCTGGATGAATTGGAGAGGAATGACATCGTCGGTATGTTATGGTCCATTCTTTGCAAAGCAATGCTGAACCAGTGTCACCCAGTAACAAATCTGATAATCGACGACAACTGGCAGTCCTTGGTATGCAATTCCTCTGTTTATTGAGCTGAGCAGATCTCTAACTCGAGCAGGATAACCCCGGCGAATCGCAATTTAAACGTGGCTGGACCGAGTTCGAAGCAAACAAGGAAGGTTTTCCATTAGGGCTCAAGCACACCGTCTCTCAAATACGCTCAAAACACCCGAAAATCCAGCACATTGCAGTCTGGCACGCAATGGTACGTAAGCAGCTATCCTGAAAGGCATCACTTGGATATCTGATGAAAACAAGTTTGGTTACTGGGGAGGTATCTCACCAGACGGCAAGATCGCCAAGAGCTACAAGACCAAACAAGTTCATAAGCAAGATGGCGTGGCTGGTGGTACCTTTACAGTCGTTGACGCAGACGACGTTGTGCAAATGTACGATGACTTTTACAAGTAAGTCTATTTTCAATCTTCCCTGAGGCCTCCAACCGTACTCACGACTGGAATAGGTTCCTTTCAAGCGTGGGTATAGACGCCGTCAAGACTGATGCGCAATTTTTCTTGGATCTGCTGGATGATCAAAATGACCGGAAAAGATTCATCACGGCATATCAGGATGCCTGGACAGGTAGCTGTCTTCGTCACTTCTCCGATAAGGCTATATCCTGTATGTATAAGGGACCCCTTTTTTCTCACAACCCGCTTCTGACCGCATCGTGAAGGCATGTCGCAGACTCCTCGGATCCTCTTTCACTCCCAACTCCCTACCAACAAGCCTCGTATCATGGTTCGCAATTCAGATGGTATTTCGACTCTTACGAACCTACAAATTCGGTAGAATATACTGAACAGTCGTGCAGACTTCTTCCCGGAGGTTCCTGCGTCACATACCTGGCACATCTTTACCAACGCTCACAATTCTCTCTTCACCCAACACCTCAACATCTTGCCAGACTGGGACATGTTTCAGACATCCCATCCATACTCTTCTTTCCACGCTGCCGGGCGTTGTGTGTCCGGTGGGCCCATCTATATCACAGACGAACCTGGCAAACACGACATCGACCTCATTCGTCAGATGACCGCGACCAATCCTCGAGGAAAGAGGGTCACTCTCAGACCATCAACTATCGGAAAGAGTGTGCATGTGTACACTAGCTACGAGACAGAGAGACTGTTGAAGGTAGGAACTTTCAACGGATCGAAAGGCACAGGAACTGGGATCTTGGGTATTTTCAACGTGAGCCAGCGACCGCTATCTGAACTGGTTCCTCTGCGGGATTTTCCAGGCATTGAAGGCGATGGAGCTTATATCATCCGAGCTCATTCCACCGGCGAGGTTTCCGGCGTCATGGCGTTGGGCGATAATCTAGCGCTGGTGTCGTTGGACGTCGCGGTAAAGGGGTGGGAGATACTCTCCGCCTATCCGCTTCACTCATTTACACTTAGCGGAAGTCGAGGCACGCGCGACAATCTCACAAAGGTTGCTGTGCTCGGTTTGCTAGGGCAGATGACTGGTGCGGCCGCCATCATGAGCTCGGACATCTATATCGAAAGCAATGGTAGACTGCATATCCAGACATCACTGAAGGCACTAGGGGTTTTAGGTACATTGTCTCTTCGTGGAAGGAGATTGAGATCACACCGTGTTGACAGATTGTAGGAGTCTTCATCTCGGACTTGGCAACGAGATCTATCGAGGACGACTTCATGATCACGATCCTCGGCAAAGCCATTCCTCTTCACACCGTTAAGTCATCAAACAGGGGCTGCATCCTTGAAATCGATGCCGAGAGCGCATGGAAGGAAATGGATCTGGATAGCGGTTGGAGCAATGAGGTTGCCGTGGACATCTTCATGAAATAGATGGTCCGGCCACCTTGTTACTACCCACGCACGGGGTACATCGTCATAGTTGAGGAAGAAGCCTGCTCAACGCTCGTCCACATGGACAATCGTCCCGTAGAGCAATGTAATTCATATGTCGTGATATAATATCTCATGTGGTCGGCTTCTTTTTGGTCCTGAGTGCCGAGGTACCGTAGGTTGTAGTTCATCGCTAGAAGCTTCAACGTCATCGGTCTTACCTTGAGGCTCCCGATGCCCCACATTCTCCGCTGCGCAGAGCAACCGACCCACGAATAATAACGAATTAACTCGGAGGAACACTGCCGATTTCAGAGCTACTGGGTGGAGTATCTTACTAAGTTACTAAGGCATTTGCAATACCGTATATGGAAAGAGTTTGTATATAGTCTGGGCTGTGCGGACGAGTGGTCAATTCCAGCATGCAAGCGCTTCTATCCTCCGCTTCACGAACAGTTATAAGATCCCAATTTCGAGCTTCAACCCTACCGAGAGTACTTGTCAGATCATACGCAATGCCAGAACACAGCGTGCCTAAGGCAAGTTTGCCCCACTCCATTGACTGCTGAGGCTTAGCTGACTGCTGGCCGATAAAACAGCTGAACGACCAGTCGCTGTTCAAGCAAGAGTGCTACGTCAATGGCGAATGGATCAAAGCAAAGTCGGGGAAGACATTCGAGGTCACTGGTACAGTACCGAGACAAAAAGACCGTGTCCGATGCTGATATCTACGTACAGACCCATCTTCAGGAAAAGTAATCGGATCCTGTCCCGAGTTCAACAAAGAGGACACCGAGAATGCCATCAAAGCGGCCGAAGCTGCGTTTGTTGGCTTCCGAACGACTCTCGGGCGGGAACGCGCACGTATGCTGAGGAGATGGTACCAGTTGATGATAGACAACGCGGAGGATCTGGCGAAGCTCATCACATGGGAGAACGGCAAGCCATTGGCGGACGCAAAGGGCGAAGTCGCCTACGCAGCCAACTTCTTCGAATGGTTCAGCGAGGAAGCTCCGAGAACCTATGGCGATACCATCCCGGCCTCGATTCCAGGAAACAGGGTCTTCACCCTCAAGGAGCCCGTCGGCGTCTGTGGACTGATCACGCCGTGAGTCTCACGCTACCCTTCACGACTCCCCCTCCCGCCACGCTGACTCGCACCCAGCTGGAACTTCCCCGCCGCGATGATCACGCGTAAAATCGGCCCCGCCTTGGCGGCCGGCTGCACAGTCGTCGCCAAATCCCCCGGCGAAACGCCCTTCACCTCCCTCGCCATCGCCGAACTCGCCCACCGCGCCGGCATCCCCAAGGGCGTCGTCAACTTCATCACCGCCATGGCGAACACAGCCGAAGTCGGCTCAACCCTCACGTCCAGCCAGACCGTGCGCAAAGTCTCCTTCACCGGCTCCACGGCCGTCGGCAAGCTCCTCATGAAGCAATCCGCCGACACTCTGAAAAAACTCTCCTTCGAGCTGGGCGGCAACGCCCCATTCATCGTCTTCGACGACGCCGACCTCGACGCCGCCGTCGCCGGCGCTGTCACCAGCAAGTTCCGCTCCTCGGGCCAGACGTGCGTCTGCGCGAACCGCATCTACGTGCAGAAAGGCATCTACGACGCCTTCGCGAGGTTGTTCACCGAGAAGGTCAAGGCGTTCAAGGTCGGCGGCGGGTACGAGCAGGGCGTCACGCACGGCCCGCTGATCCACGACCGCGCCGTCGGGAAGGTCGAGGCGCACGTCCAGGACGCGGAAAGCAAAGGCGCGAAAGTCGTTCATGGCGGGCATAAGATGCCGAAGTTGGGCGCGAACTTCTTCGAGCCGACCGTCCTCACGGGCATGACGATGGAGATGAAAATCGCGTCCGAGGAGACGTTCGGGCCTGTGGCGGCGCTGTTCCCGTTTGAGACTGAGAAGGAGGTCGTCGAGATGGCGAACAAGGCGGATGTTGGGCTGGCGGGCTATTTCTTCAGCCGCGATCTGCAGAGGGTGTATCGCGTGGCGGAGGCGCTGGAGACGGGTATGGTGGGGGTTAACACGGGGTTGATCAGCGATGCGGCTGCTCCGTGAGTTATCTCCGTTCCTCGGATCGTCATGAAGAGTGCGCTGCTAATGAGAGGTGGGGCAGGTTCGGCGGGGTCAAGTATAGCGGGTTCGGGCGTGAGGGGAGTAAGTATGGGATCGAGGAGTATCAGATCACGAAGATGATTACGCTCGGTGGGATGGGTCAGCCGCTTGGCGGGTCGTGAGGAGAGGTTCCCTTGGAGATTGTACGAGTACAAGAATTTTGTGTGCGAGGCTATCTGTTCCCTGTTTCGGCCATACTACATAACCTCTGTCTCGACGTAACAGGGTGGGCAAGGCGAAGTGATATTCATTTGATATATCCCTACCCCAACGGACCGTCACCCCGCAGCGCATGGGCAGACTACCTCTAAATACAGCACATCCACCTACTCCAAAACAGCCCTCCACCCCCTCCTCCACACAAATCCCACCACCCCCTCATCCGCACACACCTCCCCCGCCCCCCTCCCCGTAACCACACTCCTCTCCACCTCCCTCCCCCGCACATAAAACGCCTCGAACCCCCTTTCCCTCCCCATTCCACCCCCTTCCACCTTTCGGACCCACCTCTTCCCCGTCCCACCTCCCTCCTCTCCCCCCCTCACAAACCCCGACGACGCCTTATCCAAACTCAAATGCCAACTCCGCTGATGCACCGACCCAATCGTGTTCGTCGCCCCCGGATACGCGTTCGTGCGCCGCACCTGCGCGTCTTCCTCCTCCGCGAGCTCCTTTTCGCGTGCGGAGGCGTTCGCGTCCAGGACGGCGGGTGAGGGAGTCGACGTCGCGGCGAAGGGCGGCGAGTCGGAGTTCTGGTCAGGGGACGAGGGCGGGGGCGTTTCTTGTTTCGATGTGGAGCGGGGATTTGTGCGTCGTCGTCGCTTGCGCTTCGGGGCGGGGTTTGCGGCGTGGAGGTCGGTGAGGCGGAGGACGAGGGTGTAGTTATGCGGGAGGCGGGTGCCGTGCAGGCGGATGTGGAATTTGCCCTGGGGGGTTGTTAATGTGGGGCTACCTTTTTGCTGGTTGGGGGTGAGGCTATAAGGGGGAGGGCTGCGTACGGTGCGGAAGGCTTGTTGGAGTTTCTCGTTTTCGGAGATGGGTTGGTTGGTGGGGTTGGGGTTGGGGCCGGAGTCGGAGTCGGAGTCGGAGTCCTTTGTTCTGCGTCGCGAGTGGGGTTGGCTGGAGGGCAGGATGGAGTATTCGCCCGTGTCCCAGATCAGCAGGCTGCCTGTGGCGTGGGAGGCGGATTCGATGAGGTGGTTCTGTACTTCAATATTAACTCCCGATTTCACGAGAATAGATCCCGTATGGCATGCGTCTATCCATCGGCACAGAACGAGCGTAACATACCCAAAAATTATGCACCCTCGTCTCCATCGCCATCCTTCCCATCCGCACCGAATTCGCATCCCCCGGCACCCCGAACGGGATCGCGAAGCTGATCGAACTCGACTGCGAGAACTGCAGTCGTAGGTCGTAGCGCACGCCCGCGATCGGGTGGTCATGCTGGTGGATCACGAAATGGTGGCCTTGCGCATTGCTGTTCCGCTCGTACAACGTGCTGAACTCCGCGATGGGAAGTCGCGGCACGTTGGGATCACGGGGCCTGGTTACCCGCGTGAGGTGTTTGGTGAAATAGGCGAGATGGTTGTCGATCTCCGCTTCGCCGGCTTCGACGGCGGCGAGGGTGGGTGAGGGTGTGCTTGTGGGGTTGTGGGAGTGATGGCCTCGTTTTGGCCGCTTGGCGGGACGGGTGGAGTCGAGTTGGGGGGGTGAGATGGGCGCCGCTAGGGAGGTTGGCGGGGTGGATTCCCAGGGTGGATTCTCCTCAGGAATAGTGTCCGCAGAGGCGGTGGATGCATCGCTTTGCATGGCATGCTGGGATAGTCTGTGTGAGGGCTGTTGTGGTTCTGTAATGCCCATGAGGTTCGGCGGCGGCAAATAGCCGCGCGGGTGGTGATAGCGCGTCTATCTTCGTCCAACATCTTGCTGATTGAGAGCTGTGACATACTTTCTGGCTACATAATTCTCTTATTACCTTAAGACTTTCACAGGTCTATGAGACACAACATCCCTACACTGGCAGACAGTGTGTATCGTGTGGTAGACGCCTTCACCTCATGGTTCTCTCAAACTGTCCTAGACATCAGTTGTTCTATTCCCTGACGTTGTATCACACATAACTTTCTCTCGGACCAATGTTCCATGTTAAAACTGGTATTCAGAGGAACCTTTGCTTGCACACTTTGCCCAGCAGAGGTCGTCCGTCCAACTTGAATCAAGTCATATCACTCTGAAATGCACCTCTACCTCCACACCCTTGGACACCACAACTCGGATGTCCTCTGACTTGGTTGTCCTTCGAATTGAGCGTCCTTGACTATCCGCAGGCAGGATTATGCCACAGCTGCATCCACAGAGTCTTACCTGCGGTGCCAGGTCAGTAATGTAGAACGTACTCGTACCTCCAGTTCAAGCTATGGACCCATATGGAATCTGTATTCTTAGACGGTCACACGTAGCATTTCTCCTCCTGGCCTCGCCCTATGCCTCTGCCTCTGCGTGTCCATCTCCCTATCTATCGTATTAACTCACGATCCTATCAGGACTCTGACGCGAAATGGCCGGATGAGAGAAATGATATGATGGTAGAGATGTACTTGAGAATCTGCGAGACATCGTAGGTCTACGAAACGAAAGACAAGTAGCCGAGACCGCCAGCCAGCCAGCTAGACATCCATCCCTCCATCCATCCAAGCATGTGCAACTAACCCGACATGACCGCAAAAGATCCATTGCCTCTGACGCCCTGCTAATCGACATGACATTCTCCCCCTATTTAGACGTTTGTGGAAGGCGATTAGGTGGGTAAAATAAGAAAGGTGAGTGATTGGTTGTCTACTCCTGGTAAGAGAGCAGAGCCGGTGGTTTATTTGGCCCCCGCCGAACCCTCGCCACCGACAAGGGTCGGAGCAATCCTCCTCTTCTTCACCACCGCCTTCACGTCCTCCCTCTCCGACTCGCTCGCCGCGCCACCGGTATCTCTCTTGCCGAGGACGCTACCGCTGACGGAGCTCGTGGTGCTCATGTTGCCGGACATGGGGGTCTGGGGTGGTGTCGTCAGGGGCAGGCCAACGGCAGCCGAGTTGGTGGCCGCTACGCTTGGGACCGTGCCGAGCGTTGGGGTCGGGTTGCTTGTGATGACGGTGCTGGACGTCTGTGCGTGGGAGGCCATGGTTGCGACGGATGAGGCGGAGGATGAGCGCGTAGGGCTTGATGGCCGGATTGCGGCGACGGGTGATGGCGAGGGCGGGATGACGTTGGAGCTCTGCTTCACTAGTTGAGGGGCGGAGGCTGCGGTGGGCGTAGCAGTCGGGGTGGCTTGGGCGGATGACGTGCCGGTTGTGTTGACAGTCATGGGATGTTGAGCTGTGGCAACAGGACCCGTGTAGACTTGTCCGAGTTCGCCGGGAGCGAAGGATAGGCTGGAGCAGAATCCGTCGGAGGAACTCATGACGAGGGTGAGACCGTTGTTGGACCTGTATGGATGTGTCAGTTTAGTGGCACTACTGATTACGGTGCCAGCTTACCATGAGAGATCTGTAAAGGTTGCAAAATGCAGGTTACTCACGACACACAGCGGACTCTGCTGTTGGGTATCGTACACGAGCACCGCATCTTGAGTCGCCACGGCGTAGACTATCCGATATGGCAAAGCGAATGCCGGTGGCGGGCCGGAGGTAAGCGAGCCATTTTCCGTGTCTACAGACCTTGGAGGGGACATCGGCCCTGCTGATTCACTCATCGAAGTGGAGGCGGTGCTCGAAAGCGGAGGTGGCTCCATGAACGAGCTCCTGCTCGGAGGCCTATAGCTCACCAGAGGCTCCGGCAAAGACGGTATTGCTCCTTCAGGGGCAGAGGTATCCAGAGTGATGTGGCTTGTCGGTTTGGATGATTGACGATGCGTATAAAAGATGGGGGAACACCGCACTGCCACCGAAGGCTTCTTATGCCCAGGTAAATGTGCGATTGGGGGTTTGTTGAATCCGGCCCGAGTGTAGATGTAAACAGTGTTGATGACATCGTCGGAAGACTTGGTCGCTTCAGTAGACGCATTGAAGGTCTTGTATTGCCCGGCAGGAGTGAAAAGGAGGCTACCGTCAGGAGCGAACGTCAGCCGGCGGAAAAAGGAAGTGAAAGTCTCATTGGCATAGATGTTGGCATTCTTGACACCAAGGCTGGAGTACGGATTAGGAGATGACTCCATCGGTCTTACGGCCGGCAAAGGGAACGACGGAGCTGGTGACACAGATCTGCGGACTGATGGCGACGAGCCGAACGATGATCGACGGCTGTGGCTCACTGCAGGCGGATTCATCGGCAAAGCTAGAGCAGTCGGTGTTCCTGGAGTCGAGGGTGCTGGCGATGCCACAGCAAGCGACGGTGCATCGCCGACGAACTGTGCTCGGATTCCAAGCTCTGGTGGAGCGGGACTGCTTGATGATATCCTCCGCGCCGGTAGATCCATCTTGATGAATTTGCCGTGCTGGGACAGCGTGAATTGCCCATCTTTGGTCTTGAGAGCATATATATGGACAGACCGATCCGATGACTGAGTTGCCACGAACTCATTGAGAGGATCCCACGCAACGCCTTGCACGTAGTGGTTGTGCTCGGCAATTTGACGTACAGTCTGACCTGCGCGGTGTCAGTCTCAGCTTAGGGTACGCTTTGAAAGTGGCGTACCAGTTTGCGCGTTGTAGATTCTTGCAATATTGTCCATACTGCCGGTGATGAAGAACACCCCGTCGGGAGACCATGCTAGGTCATAGATTTCCGATCCAAAAGATCGGCACATATGTTTGACTCGCCATGTTTCCTTATCCTCCGAGCTGTCTTCGCCTAAAGCTGGAGTATGGCTGTGTGTTTCGGAGGGCACCCATAAAAGGACGTTGCCATCATCGCCCGCTGAGCCGAGCACCTCACCTACTTGAGTGAGATACTGCACACAACGGAGCGGTCAATGATAGAAATACCTCGAGGGCTGAAGCGGACCACGTTCACAGCCTGAGTATGTTTGGCAAGAGTCGTGAGATAGGTGACCTTCCTCTCTTCCCCTTCGGCTTCCACTGTCCAAAGCTATTGACCTGGTTAGGAGATTGGGTTGGTCCATGAGACTCGAATGGTACGTACTCGGACGTTGTTGTCCCTACACATGATGTCAGTGGAAGCGCTGATGCGTGACAATGAGCCCGGGCTTACCCTCCAGCTGTGGCTAATCTGCCTTTTCCGTGAGGGTCAAAGTGAGCGGAGTAGACCGGGGCATTTTCATTGTGCCATGATATCAAGAGCGGAGAGGCCTTCATGTTGTCAGGGCGGGCTGGGCAGGGCTGCCCTTTCCTCACTATCGTAATCCAGTATAAGTGAGATGGAGATGAGGATTTGGAAGAATTGGGGTATGCGTCGTCCTAGAGCTGTTTTTGAAGGAATCACTGGCACGCTGTGGTGGGAGGTTGTACTGAATGGCAGTATGCCGGCGGTAGCGCTGAGGTAGCTGGATTGGGTAGCTGGTAGAGGATAGCAATCAATGACAGGAACTTGGACCAACGAGGTAAATTAAATGTATCTAAGTGTGGACCCAATTGTACGGCATGAGGAGGCACAGTAGTATTGAGATCGAATTCAATCAAGGTTTCTCCAAGAGCGGTAGATGGTAGCATCGAGTATGCACGTTGCTTACCTTGTAGTAGTTGTGCCAACGCTTTGCTGTCCGCAGCTCCGCTAACTTACAAGCCCAAACAGACGTGCTGCAACGCTAAGGCCAATTTGGGATCGCGTAGCTTCATGACATAATCATCCGGGACACACAACCTTCAGCTAACGAGCAGTACGACATGATATTCGTATGCCTGGACGATGTTCTATCCCTGACATAGAATTTGCACTTTTGAATGATTATCACATAGCAAGGCAAAGAACTCAGGGTTTGCTCAAGGAATGTGTCAGAACATCCAAAGATTTATGAGCTGAAACTCCGAGCGTACGTTGGGGGTTCCGGTTGGATGTTTTCCCATATTTATATCTGGGTTGCCTGGGAGAGGGCTGCCCTCCTTGTATGAAATTCTGACTCAAGCTATGCTCTCTTGTCTTGGGCCAGTGCCGCCGCATTGTAGGGTGACCACTGGCGGAAGTGCGTCTCAATAGGCTGAGAGAGTTGCCTATATTTCTCCTGAATCTAACTGCTCGAGCACTGCATCTCCACGCAGTCTGTTTACCTGCAGTATTTGGCTTCTTGTTGACTGTGGAAGCAAAGAGATCAACTGTTTGGGGCAGCGCTTCCTAGAATACATACCGTCCAATCTCAGCACCTTTTTATTCGTGATTTCCTGTTTCAGCTAAACCTAGTGGAGTGACCAAATATAGGTGGAGTGTTCCCGAATTGAGAACCTCAGAAAGATATAAATGGCGGACATGGAAGCCGCAAGAACAGAGGTGCGACACGCCAACAGTGTTTGATATGAATCACCCGAATGGATTGAGGCGAGCACAACGGAGACACATTTGTCAGCTTTCCAATTGAAAATGTCCCAGCAATTGAAGAGCTGAGCGCTTCTACTTTGTCTCTGCTGCTTGTCGCTTTTAAGGCGTTGAGAGCGTAGTAGACAACGCCTTGAGTCTTGATGGTGGTACAAAGGCTTCTTGTTTTGACTAATAGATTGCCCTTCCGTCCAGTTGCAGCGCGAAGCCCTAATCAGAATAATCGAGCACAAGCAGCGCAGATCTTGATCGACACCAAGGTAAATCCAGGCAGATGGTCATCGTCATCCCGACTATCCTACACAAAATGTTCAACATTAACAGATTCTGCTGGAACACGGAGCTCAGTTGAGTGTCAAGGTCTGATGGACAACAGGCCTTAATAGCTGGTCAGTCGTTCGGGACACAGAGGGTTTGCAGCGTCAAAGTTTGGCTTTGAGTCTATTGTCTAGAGACGGACGCCGGCCTGCTTAAGCTCAACTGACATGGCCAGGAACCATCATACCAGCCGCAACAGTCCGAATCACACCGCAGATGCCTCCGTTGTCAAAGCCAAGCTTTGACCTCTCCTTGGTGGTAGCCACTTATCTTGTCTATAGGAAGGTCGAAGGACACGGTCTGAGCACTTGCGCAGTGTTTATGAGGTCTTCGAGCCACCACTGAAGGTCACCTTGTGGCATTAGTGAGCATGCTCTTCAAGGAGGCGAAGGATCAGTGTCTCTCGATTGCAGTCACAATTCTTGTGGAAGGGACCAACAGGAACCTCAACAGGCGTTATGTGAGTCAAATTCGATGCTGAAGCAGCTATGGAGGCACCATCGTTTAGTTATCATCTTCGCAAATACATGACGTTCGTTCACCAGTCAGCTCATCTCTGCCAAGCTACAAATACTCAATATTGCAATTGAGAGGAGTCCATACACACTACAAATAGAATAGGTATCTTAGGACACTCCGTGAAAAATGGTGTGGCGTCGGATATAAAACATTTAAGGTTCTCGTGTTTCCCCGAGGTCAGTTTCAGGGTCCCGCCCTTAGCCCCCTTATTACCGTAGTCAATCCGTATAGGTACAGCTCGAGGTATTTGTACCTTGGGTCGGTACACAGCCCTTACCTTACCTACCTACCTGACCTATTTGGACTGGTAGCAGGACTCTGAAGCTGCAATGATTAGTCCCTGCGTAGTCCTTCCATCAATCTTGAGACAAAGCTCTGCCGTCCGACCTGCTTTCCGTCCGCAGGTCGGACTGCGCCTGCTGAAATGTGAAAACCATCTTCAAGATGAGCACCATGCAGAAGTCCTGGATCTGCAGTACGGTTCCGGAGTGGCTTGTGCGTGTGCAACCCAGCAATGGGGGTACCAAAGGTCATAAAGGTCCTCGAAGACCGCCGGCGCCAGATTCCTTGGACCCTGTTGAGTTGCATCCCGAGAGACAGAATATAAGATGCCTTTCTTCTGGAGCGCCCTCCTTCTACTCGCCGCCGCAAGCTCTGCTGTTGCCACTCATGGCGTCCTCAGACCAAGGGCCGGGGTCTATATCCCCTTCAATGCGTCTGCGGGACATTCAATTTTGAGCGGATCCGCTCCTTTCACGGCTTGCTATGGTCCCACTGGTACCGACATCTGCAACGAGGTGTAGACCGTCCGTCCCTGCGACGCCAACCACGGCTTCGTACTGGATGGAGGATATCGAGCACCAGGGCATCTCAGCATTCAATCCAGACAAGGGATATCGAGTCTTCCGCAATGTGAAAGACTTCGGCGCAATGGGTGAGCAGTACATTCCCATGAAGTTGTAAATTAACGTGAGAACAAAGGCCAGGTGACGGTATAACGGATGACACTGCAGCTATCAACCAAGCTATCAACAGCAGCAATCGATGTGCCCCTGGCAGTTGCAAATCTACCACGATTACACCAGCGGTTGTCTACTTCCCGGCAGGGACATATTTGGTCAGCTCCTCTCTCATCCAGTACTACTACACTCAAATAATCGGCAACCCTAATAGTCTTCCGGTCCTGAAGGCGACACCCGGCTTCACCGGCTTCGGTCTTATTGATGGTGATCAGTATCAAGCAGGAGGTGCTCTGGCCTATCCGGCCATCAATGTATTCTACCGCCAGGTTAGGAATATGATCCTCGATCTGACTAGCATTCCGTCAAACGTGACGGCAACTGGTATGCACTGGCCGACTTCGCAAGCGACGAGTCTGCAAAATATCATCTTCAAGATGAGTGATGCGTCAGGGACGCAGCACACTGGACTTTTCGTTGAGAGTGGTAAGGCCTTCCAGTATCGTCGTCATCAGTATGTTCTGACCAGCTTACAGGCTCCGGTGGCTTCATGACTGATCTCGTCTTTTACGGAGGACTTCAGGGAGCTCTGTTCGCAAACCAGCAGTTCACGATGCGGAATCTCACGTTCAACAACGTAGTCACTGCCATCAACATCGTTTTCGACTGGGGGTGGACATTCAAATCAATCTCCATCAACAACTGCAGCACTGCCGTAAATATGTCCTCGCAGTCTGTCGGCTCTGTGACGTTTCTTGACAGCTCTATCAGCAACACTCCGATTGGCTTTGACACTTCATATGACCCAGCTTCTCAATCCCCGGCGCATGGAAGCTTGGTTATCGAGAATGGTCAGCTGAATAACGTCCCTGTAGCCGTCCAAGGACCAAGTGGAAGTGTCTATCTCGCAGGAGGCACAACGACTATAGCTGCATACGGTCAAGGGCACGCCTACACGCCAAATGGTCCAACCAACATCCAAGGTCCTATTCCTCCGTTCGACAAGCCTGGGTCTCTGTTGAAGGGAGGAAAGTTCTACGAGCGTTCCAAACCTCAATACGCAGCCATACCCGCCTCGCGCTTCTCTAGTACTCTTAGCGGTGGAGCTGCAGGAGACGGCGTTACTGACGACACGGCCGCTTTGCAGCGCGTTATTTCGACCGCGGCCCTCACTGGCAAGATCGTTTTCTTCGATGCCGGAACCTATAAGGTCACTCGTACGCTTTTCATTCCGCAAAAGTCAAGAATTGTCGGAGAAAGCTACTCGGTCATCATGTCAAGCGGAGCCTTCTTTGCGAACATAAGATCGCCAAGGCCGGTCGTTCTCGTTGGTCTTCCCGGAGATTCTGGCACCGTCGAGTGGTCGGATATGATCGTCGGCACTCAAGGCGCGCAGGCTGGCGCTATTCTCATCGAATGGAACTTAGCTTCCTCTGGTACACCTTCTGGCATGTGGGATGTGCATACCCGCATTGGTGGCTTTGCAGGCTCCAATCTGCAAGTCGGTCAATGTCCGACCACCCCAACGGTCATGACGCCGCCAGCTCCTATCAACCCAAATTGTATCGCTGCCTTCATGTCGATGCATATCACCAAGTCCGCCTCGAATCTGTACTTGGAGAATGTATGGCTGTGGACAGCTGATCACGACTTGGATGATGCAAACAGCACGCCGGTCACCATCTATACCGGAAGAGGACTTTACGTCGAGAGCGCGGCAGGAACCATCTGGCTGTAAGTGGTCTCTTTTGTTTGGGACTGAACATGTGCTGATATGATGTACGTCCAGTGTTGGAACCTCGGTGGAGCATCATTCAAAATACCAGTACCAGCTCGCCAATACTCGGAACATATTCATGGGCCAGATCAGACCGAGACAGTGTGCGTATAAGCCTACAATCTTGTGATTGTTGAACATTGCGGGGCTGGGCTAAATCTCCATCAATACATAGGTACTACCAGCCAAATCCCAACGCCACAGTGCCTTTCCCAGCTGTAGCCGCCCTCAACGATCCCACCTTCTCAAAACGCCACCTCATGGGCAACAGCACGGGCAACAGCACGAGCAACAGCACGAGGTCCAACTCGGCCGATGGCTGGGGCCTCCGGGTGCTCAACTCACAGAGCGTCCTTGTCTACGGCGCCGGTCTCTACTCCTTCTTCGACAACAACAGCACAAGTACGTCCACGTCCCATACTTCAGCTACAAGTTGCTGCAAATGCTAATGTAAAGAATAAACAGCTTGCTCCAACGCTACCATTGGAGAGACGTGCCAAAGTGCCATCTTCGACCTTCAGGGCTCGCTCAGGGATGTAGACGTCTACAATCTGAACACGATCGGAGCGACGAGCATGATCAACCGCAACGGTGTCAGTCTTGCTAGCTATGCGGACAACATCAATCTCTTCCCGGATACGATTGCAGTGTTCAGGAGCAATTGAGTCGGTCAGGGTACCCGGAGAAGCTGTCATTTATGTAGATTATATGTCGATAAGAATTTGAGTCTATAAAAATCTTCTTCTGCCAAAAGAGTGATTACGAAACCCAGTACACGTACGATGGTGGTATTCGTATTTGAAGTTGGCGTAAATGCATGCCATCTAATAACGCTGGCTGCAAACTACGAGTATGTCTGTGGGGATCCGGCGCAAAGCTTTAGGGTAAGATACTCATGACTCGGCAAGTTGCAGTTGAGATACCCTTGACAGCTGTACACTGCCGTGTCACGTTGGGTATCATTCATTACTTCGTATTGCAATATCATCACGCAGGACAGGGAAGACGAACATGGCCCACGAGATGATACTTACCTTATCCAGTCATCTTTGCTTCTGTCGCCACTTAAGGTAGGTGGTAGCATCATCGCCAGTAGCGATTTTAATGATCTAAGATCCAAGCCCAACCTCCTTCCCCCTTCACCCTTCCATGTACATGTCTACAGATTCTTCGTAAGAGCAAAGGTACTCTCAAGGAGGCAAGGAACAGCTTCAATGCTTCATCCACAGAATGATGACCTCAACACCTCAACACCTCGACAGCCCACATGCACCGGTGCTGGCGCTTTACCGTATCCAGCAACCTCCCGCTGTTGAGCCATTATCATGGCACTCTTTCCATTTCAAAATGCCTGCTCGTTGCCAGTGCCGGTGCAGCCGCAAAGCCAATCATCACCTCTCGCGGAGGGCATGGCGATAATATCTGATGCATTCCTCGATCCTAGCAGAATCTAAGCAGAATCTAAGCAGAATCTAAGCAGATCTGATGTGGCTGTCGCTTATCTCACTATGCAATGCAAGCGGTGAAAGTCCTAATTCGATCGGGACGATCTGATCGTCGCTGCAGCTGTCACAATATATCAAAGTCAATGTAAGCTATCAATGCACGAAGCATTGTAGAAGATGCCACGCAAACGCGATGTCTTCTCGTGGTAGAGTCATCGGCCGTTCGGGTGCCACTACCCCAGATACATTCCTCAGCTCTCACGCGAGACTGTGCCTCTCAGGCCGAGCTACCCAAAAAAAACATCTCACTGGCAAGGACTGGCGCTTGTGCTCTCCCATTAGAAATTTTCGCCTTTTCTTCTACACATGCGATGCGCCGTGAAGGCGATTTCACAATACTATACGTGAAGTGCAATGCTTGAGCGAGAATCAGGCATGGACCTTCGTGTCTCTCCCTCCGGAATTGATTAACTCCCACAGCCATGACACCTTCCGAAATCGCATCGCTGGTCACCGGCGGGGTTGGTTGCTCTGTTATTGCTCTCCTCAGTTACCCGGGCATATCTCGAATACTGAAAAGTGCGAGTCGCCCTGAGCGTCAAGGTGACGGTGAAACTCCCGAGTTTTACGAGGATGAGGATGGGACGGCGACGGAGGAGACTGAAAATGCCTTTTCCGACAAGCTACCACGACTGCTGGTAGCAGTGACCACCGCCGCCGGTCTATTGGTTTCACTTGCGTTGGCAGTGTTTGAGGCCGTCCGTCCGCACGGTTCGTTGCCCGTTGAGGCTTGGATTTCCTTTGCTGCATGGGTGAGGGTATTCACTTCATTGTCATTGTATACAACTGACGGCCTCGTTAGGTCTTACTGTCAGTCCAAGCCATAAGTCTCTCCATAGAGCGGCAGTCGGTCAGACGTTATAATGTGGGCGTGTACGGTGCAGTCTCTTGTATAATTCTTATCACTGTAATCGGCGTCGAAAACGGGTTGTTCAGATACAGAGTTTCTTCGATTAGACGGTACACGGCGCACATTGTATTGACATCCTTTGAGTTACTTACAGCCACACTCACTCTCTTCTTCCATTTGTCTCTCCCTCGTCGACCCGACGTTCTCCAAGATGAACATCTTGTGGACCGACAATACACGGTGTCAGCCATCAGCCGGTACACGTTTACCTGGGCCAATTCTTTGCTCAAATATGCGGCGGTCAACAAGGGTCTAGATCTGCACGATCTGCCTTGCATGGACCACTTGACAAGATCTGACTACCTCCAGAAGAACTTCAACCGAATGAAGAAGAGGGACAGGCTCTGGAAATCGATTTATTTCGCGCATGCCGCCGCCTTCATCCAGCAATGGGTGCTCGTTATCATTCAGGCGGTCGCCCAATTCGCGCCTCAGCTGGCCATGTTCCATATTCTCAAGCTTCTAGAGGCACGTCAAAATGACGGACCGATTGCTACAGTGGCATGGGCATGGGTTGCGGCGCTGGGCCTGGCGATGATTGTTCAGTCCTGGCTCGAGTCCTGGCTTTTCTGGGTCATCTGGGCGAACATTGGCATTGTTGTACGGCAAGAACTGTCGGCTCTGATATTCATGAAGGCTATGAGGAAGAAGGATGTCAAAGGGACTGGCAAGGCTAAATCACCTTCTGGAGAGCAGAACTCTGCTTTGAGTCAACTGTCTAATCCTCGGGGCGAGATGATCGGCGTTGAGGACGATGAAGACGATCAAGTCCAGAAGTCGCGGCAAAGTACCATCAACCTCGTCGGGGTCGATGCCAAGCGTGTATCTGACTTTACCACCTTCAACTACATCTTCCCCGGAGCAGTTTGCAAACTGATTATATCCATCATCTTTCTCGTCAAGCTCATCGGGTGGACTAGCTTACTGGCCGGTCTAGCTGTTACTTTGTTCTCAACACCAGTCAATATATACTGCTCCAGGAAGTACTCCGCTGCTCAGAGCAATCTCATGAAGGTGAGGGATCAGAAGATGGCCGTGGTGACGGAAGCACTCCAGGGTATTCGTCAGATCAAGTTCTCTGCACTCGAACAACAATGGCAAACCAGGATAGGACGCATGCGAAATCAAGAGCTCAAGACGCAGTGGAGGGTCTTTCAGCTGAACACGGTCTTGATCTGCATCTGGATCCTTGGTCCTGTCATGCTCTCTGCGGTAGCACTAGCTGTTTACTCCATCCTACACGGTGACCTGTCGCCATCTGTGGCCTTTACAACCATAGCAGTCTTCGGGCAGATTGAAAGTACGCTGGCGATTATCCCGGAGCTCACTACCGACTCACTGGACGCATGGGTCAGCCTCAAGCGCATCGAGGAATATCTCAACACTCCGGAAAGGGTGGATAATACGACACAGGGAGATACTATATCTTTCGATAACGCTACAGTAGCCTGGCCGGCTGATGATGGCGAAGAGTCTGATGATAGATACGTTCTACGGAATATTAGTCTCGCTTTCCCCGATAAACAGCTTAGCGTTATATCTGGGAGGACGGGTTCGGGGAAGAGTCTGCTATTGGCCAGTATTCTCAGCGAGGCGGATGTACTGGAAGGCACCGTAAAGGTACCAAGAGCACCTTCGTTGCACGATCGGTATGACTACAAGGCGACGCGCGAGGATTGGATCATTCCCAGTGCTATTGCTTTCGTTTCACAAATCCCGTGGATTGAGAACGCGACTATCAGAGATAACATTCTCTTTGGGCTGCCGTTCGATGGAAGACGATATCACAAGGTTCTTTCCTCATGTGCGTTGGAAAAGGATCTTGACATGCTGCCGGATGGCGAATCGACAGAGATAGGTGCCAATGGCATCAACCTTAGCGGAGGTCAAAGGTGGAGAGTAACATTTGCACGTGCTTTATACTCACGTGCCGGTATATTGATCCTCGATGATATCTTCAGCGCCGTGGACGCACACGTTGGGCGTCATCTGTTCGACGAAGCTCTTACTGGTGATTTAGGCAAGGGAAGAACTCGGATCCTGGTGACACACCATGTCGCATTGTGTCTCCCAAAAACGGCATATAGTGTACATCTCGGTGAAGGTACAGTCGAGCACGCGGGGTTCGTCACGGACCTGAAGCGCACGGGAAGCCTAGCAGACATCTTGAAGCGAGAGAATGAACTGCAAGGGGAGGAAGAGATGGAAGTGGAAGCAGTCCTCCAGGTCGAAGGCGTACAAGGTGTACAGAATCTCCTTCACAAGCGCAGCGAGCAGTTCGTCAAGGTCGATGACAGCGAATTGAACAAAATGGCGAACGCTCTTCCCAGGAAGTTCACGGAAGAAGAGCAGCGGGAAACAGGGTCGATAAAACTGGGGGTCTACAAAGAGTATTTCAAGACTAGTGGTGGTTCTTGGTTTTGGATCTCAGTCATCGTGACTTATACAGCTTATATGGCTCTTGTCCTTGGAAGGGTACGCATCTCTCATATTTGATGTCCATAGTGTACTGACATCTTCGTCCAGTCATGGTGGGTAAGTCTATGGACCAGATCTTACGGTACCGAGTCGGTGTTGGCGCGACACCTTCCATATCGCCACGCAAGCCTTCAGCATGTTGCCTCGGCCCAGGCAGTCGCGGACGAGAACGACGATCTCTGGTTTTATCTCGGCATCTATGTAGGCCTGTCGGTTGTGATATGCGCATTGGGAACTTTGCGCTATCTCTGGGTGTTTTACGGATCTATCAGAGCATCCCGCATTCTCTTCGAAAAACTGACACATACGGTACTACGAGCACCTCTCCGATGGCTTGATACCGTGCCTGTCGGCCGTGTACTTAACCGGTTCACTACTGACTTTAATGTCATCGATTCCCGAATGGCAGCGGATATGGGCTTCATGCTATACAATGTGCTGCAGCTCATGGGGATCATAATCGCTGGCTTATTTGTCTCACCATACATGATACTCTTCGCAGTCGTCCTAGTGCTGATCTGTTTACATTTCGCTTCCCACTACTTGGTAGGCGCCAGGGAAGTGAAGAGACTGGAGAGTAACGCCAAGTCACCCATCTTCGAACAATTCGGCTCCGCCTTGACCGGTCTGGGTACAATTCGAGCATTCGACAAAGCCGAAACCTACGTCGAAAGGATGTTTGCCAAGATTGATGATCACGCGAGGACTTACTGGTATCTATGGCTGTTCAACAGATGGATGGGGTTCCGGCTCAACATCGTCGGCGCCATATTCGCAATTGTGGTGGCAAGCGTCATAGTATCGACGAGAAACATTGATGCTGCCCTTGCGGGCTTCGCTCTAGGATTTGCCCTTCAGTACACCACTGCCGTCGTTTGGACGCTCCGGCAGTATGCCAACATGGAGCTGAACATGAACGCCACCGAGCGGGTCGTAGATTACTCCGGTATAGCCACCGAGGATCTATCCGGCAACGATGCGCCCGCCGCGTGGCCCAGCGAAGGCCGTCTCGAAGTCAACAATCTAGTTGCAGCCTACGCAGCGGATCTACCGCCCGTCTTGAAAGGCTTGACGTTCAAAGTCGAGAGGAACCAGCGTGTCGGTGTCGTGGGACGAACAGGCGCCGGAAAGTCATCGCTCACGCTCGCCCTCTTCCGCTTCCTCGAAGCGCGCTCGGGCTCCATCAGCATCGACGGCCTCGACATCTCGACGATGAAACTGCACGATCTCCGCAGCCGACTGGCCATCATCCCGCAAGACCCCGTCTTGTTCTCCGGCACCGTCCGCAGCAACCTCGACGCTTTCGACCAACACACCGATGTCGAGCTCCGCGACGCCCTCGAGCGCGTCCACCTCATCCCCAGCTCGGGATCCACCCCTGCTGTCGTGAGCGCGTCCACCAGCGGCACCACCACCCCCTCGGCCGTCACCGACGCCGCCGCCGCCGCCGCCGCCACCGCAAACTCCAACACGAACATCTTCCACTCCCTCCACTCCCGCATCTCCGAAGGCGGCCTCAACCTCTCGCAAGGCCAGCGGCAACTCCTCTGCCTGGCGCGGGCCATCGTCGCGCGGCCCAAGATCATGGTCCTCGACGAGGCCACGTCGGCCGTCGACATGCACACGGACGCGCTGATCCAGCGCAGCATCCGCGAAGAATTTGGCGACAGCACTTTATTGGTGATTGCGCATCGGCTGAGCACCATTGCGGATTTTGACAGGATTTTGGTCATGAGTGATGGGCGGGCGGTGGAGTTTGGGGCGCCGAGACGGCTGTTGGAGGACAGGGGCGCGTTTTGGAGGATGGTGGGGGAGAGTGGGGAGAAGGGGTTGTTGGAGGAGATTATTTTGGGGGGTGGTGGGGGGGGAGGGTGAGGGTTTGGTTGGCGTTGGGGTTGGATGGGTAGATGGATGGAACGGACGGATAGGTTCGAGGCTAGGGCTTGGAGTCAGAGGCAATGGGGCAACGATTGGTTTGCTGTGCTCAGTGTTTAGATCTTTCGATGACCTCGTTGATGTTCGCGAGGGGTTTGGTGTGTTGTATGTATTGAGTATATGAATGCCTTGACGAACACATCAGTTTCCTCGGGTTCTCCAGTAAGATCGTCCCGTCGTCCGGTATTGTGTATGTGCTTCAAGTCTACCCTTTGGTCCGTGAATATCTCAGTTTTGCGGGATGGATATCAGAGATCGAGCCGTGACACGTGACGCTTCGTTTGCGGCGTGTCTGTCGTACGTTGATTACAAGCATCAGCGAGGAGCGAGCTCTATACGTCTCGCCGAAGCCCGGCACGTCTACCCCCTTTCTGCTCTGTTCTGCCCCCATCTCCTCCCCGGCAACTCAGTCGGACAGCCCTAGCCTTGATATCGCGCCGACCCGTAAAACGCCCGACGCCTCCTCCTCCTCCTCCCCTCCCATATATGTGCAGTGGCAGCGCCGCAATCGACATGCAGCACCCAAGCACGAGCTCCAACGCACACAGCCCGGCGCGCCACCACACCACACCGCAGTCTCCAAACCCCCCCTCTACGCCCTCCCCCCACCCCCGCCAGCTCCCGACGAACCCCTCAAATGCGCCTCCTCGCCCATAACGCCCAAACTCCGCGGAAAATAGCCCTCAACACCATTATAAGTCCTCAAATACCCCGCCGTCTTCTCCATGCGCCTCACATCCCTCTGCAGCGCCCAATCCTCGCCCTGCTCGAGCCTCGCCCTCACCACCTCCAACATCACCTCATCCAACCGCTCGTAGAATTCGGCGCTGTCGTCGGGCGTGCTGGGCGCCGCGCCGCCGTGCGAGTTGAGGTTGCCGGCGAGCTTGAGGACGAGCTCGAAGGCGAACTTGGCGCCGCCGGGAAGGGCGGCGAGGCGTTCGAGGTCGGGGATCAGCGTCGAGAGGGCTTGCACGAAGTAGGTGGGGGACAGGGCGTCGTTGAGTGCGTCTTGGAGGCGGTGCAGGTCGTAGTTCACCATGGTCATTTTGCGGTCGAGTTGGAAGTTGAGGGTCTGTGCGCTGTCGGGGAGGGCGTCCATTGTTTTGGCGATGTGGGGGGGGACGTCTGGGGGGGTTGATAGTAAGTATGTATGTAGGTCGGTTGGGGTGGGGTGGGAGATGGGGTTGAGGGAAGTAGAAGGTGGGGGAGCGGCGGGTGGTGGCAAGGTAGAGGGTTGAAGAGGGACGGAGGGGAGGGGGAGCGGGGGTGGACATACCGGGTCGAAAGCCACGCTTATCGATCCACTGATGAATCTGCGACCGCTCATCCTCCAACTGCTGGATGCGCAGATGCAAGTCGGCCATCTGGGCGTCCATCGTGTCAATCTGCTCGACGTACGGCTTGATGGCCTCGTTGAACGCTCTCGTCAACGGGTCCGGCGTCGGTTCCACTCTCGTCGAACTCTCGACCCCGACGCCCACACCCCCGCCGCCGTGCATCATCGTCGCGTCGCTCGAGCCGGGCTGTCGATGCGGGGTGTTGTTGCCGTGCGAGTCCTGCATCGGGATCGAGCGGCGGTAGGTCAGCATGTCTTGCGATGCCTGCGGGCTGTATTGCGTGTCTTTCCGGAAGGGCGGCGTGCTCTGCGTGTCGTCGTATGAGGTCGAGCTGCGGAAGGTGGGCATGTTGTGCTCGTGTTCGGATTTCGAGCTGCGGTCGCGGGAGAGGCGGCGGAGCCAAGACATGGTTTCAGATGGGATTGATGGTGATGATGATGGGTGAATTTATCGGGGAGGAGGATGGCGCTATTCAATGGCGTTGTTGGGCGAAATGGTGAGGTTGGCTGGTGGGTGGATGTGGCTGGGGTTTAGGGTGGTTGAGATAAGAGAGGGTGGAGGTTGGGCGACCCTGGTGTTGTTTTGCAGGGTCGTGTCGGCCAAGTATTTGGTAGTGATGCTTGTACTCGGAGATTAGTCGTAGTGAGTTCCATTGCCGCAGTGAAAGTGAATCTGGACTGAATATGATTGATGGATGTGGCAACGGGGGTGCATGATGTACTCGATATGTTCGGCCCACTCGGCTTTCGGCTTTGCACTGATTGATTGCCTCAGGCAAACAGCAAACAACAAATAACAACAACAACAACCACCCCACCATTGTTATTTTCTGAAAGATTGAATCAAATTGGGGATATAAGATACTGATGAACAACAAAGTCAAAAGTGCATCCAATTTTCACATTGTCCTATCACCTACTTTCCTTTGCGTACGCATCAAAACATATCCCCCACTCACTGCCTTTCGAGTACCCTGCATATGCATACAGTAATATTGTACTGAACAAGAATAGAAACAAGAACAGAAGACTTGAAACTACCTTACCTTTGCATGCATGTATCTGACACAGTCTTGAAATTCCAATCCTATTGTTTCATTTGTATGTTATATGGAGTAGTCTGTTGTTGTTTCGCAAGTTTCTCATAACATCCATGATTACTCCAAACCCATCTATCTTGCATCAGATCACCAAAACACCAGCAAATATTATCTGGTGAGACTCTACAGAATCAACGCATGATTGACCGGACAGAGCGTCCATCAGATATTCTGGTCCCATCTATTGACATGCCGTCCCTCCCTCCCTGAGTCTCATTCCCGCCACTCAAAAGTCTACTCACCCCTTGCCATGTCCTGCCATGTCCCGTCTTCTCCCCAAGTCCGGAAGAGTCTATCATCACTGCCCTTCCCTCACCGTACACACACCATACACACACCACCTCATCTGCATCTGCATCTGCCAATGCGGCTTTGGCGCGTTGACGAGGTGCGGTGCTGTGTGGTGCGGCATTTGCTCACTCGCTCCGTCTCAGGGCTTGCACGCAGGCAAGTAGGCACGCAGGTGGGTGCTGAGTTGTTTCACAAGGGAAGTAAAGTTGCTGGCACGGTACTCGTGATGGGCTGTGCCCTGCCCGGTCCTGCCGCGCCTGCCTCGACTCGACCCGGCCTGACTCGACCCGACCCGATTCGACCGACGCATGTGAGAGTGGTGGGGCGGGGCGGGGCGGTGGCTGACCTGACTGACGGCTTGAGCGCAAGGACCATGTAAGAGGGGGGGGAAAGACCATGCATGCATGCAGTTGGGTTCGCTCGGCGGGGCGAGGGGATGTGATGATTGCTTGGACGGGGACGGGGAGGATAGGTGGGGTCTTCTTGAACCGTGGACCGTGTCGTTTTCTTCTGGGAGTTGGAGGCGGAGGGAGAAGTGGAGGCGGAGAGAAGAAAGATTTTCCAAGCATAATACATAGATGGATTGATTGATTGATTGATTGATTGACAGACAGACAGACATGGCTACAAGAAAAACGTTCTAATTATTAAAACTTGCCCCAACCTCATCCATCCTCTCTCTCCCGCTCTGGCTACTACATCGCACATCTCACCCATCTCACCCATTCCCTCCCTCCGCGCTCCTTCGGTATTGAAAAAAACATTGTCGAAAAGACATTCTCCAGAATCCGAAAAGAGAAGGAAATCGTTCTTAAGAAAAGAGTCGACCGACAGAAGATGGCAGAATATTGGAGATGGCCGAGTGTGGTTGAGACTGGCCTGGTATCATCGCATCACTACCATTACCACCGTCGTGACCTTGTTCTTCTTCATCGTCGTAGTGCTCGCGGCCACCACTACGCGACGTAACAATCAGACGACCGTTCCCCAAAATGACGTTTAAAACAGAAAACACGTGTGACATAGTCGATCCGATGAGGTGAAGTAGGTGAAGTTGGGTGAGGTGAGTTGAGGAGGGAGAGGAAAAGCAGCCGAGTTGAGGTATTCGTTCGGCGCGTGGCTACTTACGCCTCGACGGCCCTCTCCTCCTCCCGGCCTCTCGTCTCTCCGTTCAGACTCGACTGGACGTGAACGTGCTCCAACTCGTCGTCCTCTTCCTGTTCGTCTTCCTGCTCGCCGAAGCCGCCGATGCCGTGCTCTCGGTGCGCGTTGGCCGGCACCCAGAGACCACCCTCGCGGGCCTGCATGGGCTGGTCTTGCGAGGCCAGGTCGACGCCTTCGCCGGGCTGGCGCTGCACGCGGGTCTGGTGTCGGCGCTGGGACAGGTTGCGCGCGCGCGTGGAGAGCTTGGGCTTGACGGCGGCGTTGGACGTGACCCAGTTGGTGAGGGCGTCTTCGCAGTCTTGGATGATACTGCGCACGCACATGTTAGCAATGTTTTGCTAAGTCAAGTTCGACGAAAGTCCATACGCCTTGCTGGCTTCATATCCATCGTAAGCGTCTCTCGTCTCGCCGGGTGTGACGGGAGTATCGTCGATCAATTCGAGCAGATACTTGCCGTAGCCGGCGATGATGGCAAGTTTCTCGCTGTGCTCACGGAGAGCATCGAACTGGTAGGTGAACGCTGCCTTGAGCTTCTCGCGCGTGATGTTGGAAAGCTGAGCTTCGGCGACCAAAGACTCCGCCTCGGCGCGGACAAGCTCCTGCTCGAGGACAACAATACGAGGGCTGTTGGGTTCTTTGTATTTGAGTTGCGCAATCTGATCGGTGATCTTTTGCTTGCCTGTTTCAATCCATAGTCAGCACATATGCCCATTGCACGCACAACTGTAGTACGTACGGTCTCTGCTCGGTTGAACTGAAGCTTCGATGTTGCGAATGCTCTTGATGGTCACACGGTATTGGTCGTATCGGTCGACGTATTGGTCCTCCAGTTCACCAATCTCGTAGATCAAAACACCAAGCTTATCCGTGACATCCGAAACGTCATCGTCGCAGGCCTCACCCCAGATGGACAGTTGTTGCTATCCTCGAACATTAGGTTCGGCGTGCCTCAACCGTTGCCATGAAGATGACTTACCGCAACTTCCATTCTCTCGCGGCTTACGAGTTCCATACTACGCATGGCGTTCTTCTCCATCTTCACCAGCTGGGAAAGCTTCTTGGCCAAGTCTGGGCCGAAGGCGCCGGCCGCGGACTTGCGGAACGCATGGCCTGCACCACCTCAAAGACGGAAAAGATGTTAGCCCCGATATCATATCTTAGAGCAGCGAGAGCGACGAGAAAGTGACGGAGCTTTCTAATCGGTGACGCGACATGAGAGCAGGCTATGGGCCATTGAAGAGAAAGCAGTTCCGTGCAGGGCATAGTCATGATAGAACGTTTCGAGGGTGATTAATGGGGTGTGGTGCTCGAGGCAAAGCAAGCGCAATGATAACCCAAGCCCTACGTGGCTCTCATCGGTAGACGCGCGTTCAGTACGAAACAAAGCCATCGCACCGACCAAGCAAAGTCCGTGAGAAAGGAGGCAGATCGCAAGGAGTGCTGTGCGGTAGGGCATCTACTACTCACCGAGACCGCTCTTTCCGAAGAGTCGACCAGCCTTGGTGGTGGAAGTTGGAGGAGGCGGGTTCTGGATCTGAGAGGCGGTGGGAGCGCGCGACTGGCGCATGGAATATGTGCGATGCATCTTGGAAGATTGTTTTCTAAGAATCGATATCCGATAGTGTGCTTCGTGAGGAATGGATGGAGGATTGCGCAAATGAGTACTGGATAGGTAGAGTGACAGTGGTGAAAGGGTGGAGGTTGTGGTTTTTGAAAGGCAGCTGCTTATGACGGCATTAGCTGGGTCAGTCCAAGCTCCAAGCTCCAAGCGAAGCGAACCGGAAATTGGCTGCGCTCAGACAGCGCATTAGGTGGTGAGGAGAGGAGAGGAAAGGAGAGGAGGAGGAGAAGAGACATGAGACATACTTACAAGATTCAGTCTGCAGGTTCAACTTCAGTCTTCTGTTTGCTTCGGTAGATGTAGATAGAGATGGAGATGGAGATGGAGAGGTGGTGTGAAAGGATGTTGATGGTAAGATGCAGGTGAGGAGCTTCGGTCGCGATGAAGTGGAGGAGAGAGCGTTAGCGCTACTTTAGTCTTTTCCGTTTTCCGTTTTCCGTGGCCTTAAGTTGCCGTGTTGTTGCTCAGCAACGGCCAGACGTGTATTGGCCCTACGTCATCGGTGAGATAGATTACATACAGTGAATACAGTGTAATATACCTAATATAGCATCATCGAAGTCTGCTTTTGCTCTTGCTCGTTTACGGAACCTCGGAACGTAATAATACGCAGGATGGTCATGTATTGAAACGTGTATTAATACATGTAACATCACTAAATCGCTTCAGGATGGCTTCAGGTACCGTCAACTCTCCTTCTTTTCAGGCGCTTGGGGAGTGGGTTATCAGGGGTTTCTCACTCGTCTCAGTTAGGCTGGACCCTAGTGGATATAGTACTCAAACAAATGATAAGGTAGTGTCAGGACAGTTACTACTAGTAGTCACTAAGGTAAGGTAGTACTGTATTTCTATACTTGTTGGTTCCATCAAAGTATACGGCCTTCCTATAGCATCATCTCCAACTCTTCCCTGAGCAAAGATACTCTACTATCGACACATGAGTATCGGAGAACATAACTAGTCACTCAGCTCGACTTGCCGTGAGTGTAGGAAGAAGCTTTGGTGTTACAGGACTGGGAATTCTTGGCAATGGTAGGAGATGTGGACGGTAGGGCGTTGATATGTCGATCAGTGCAAGGAATGTTCTGTAGATCATGTCACCGTCGGGCATGAGAATGTATGTGTCGATTGGAGACCGTGAGATATAATAGAAACCTGTCGTGACCGAAAACTAAGCCAACAGCAACACGACCAACGCCCCTAACAAAACCCTCTAACCCCTCCCCCTCGCAACTCCAAGCCTCATCCCTAGCTCCCCAACTGCAACCCCCCAGCTCCCCCTGCCCTCCTCCTTCTCGACCCCACCAGCGACCACGTCCGCAACCCTGCTCTGGAGAAATTCCCCCATCTTCTCCTCATTGAACTTCTCACCATACACGACCTTCGCCGTGCTCGTCACTCTCGCCTTCACGCTTTCACAGCCCCTCACGACACCACCCACAGCCTCTCTACCATCAGAAGGCGAGGAGGAGGAGCCGGGACTGACGTCGGCGAGAAAACGAACCTCGACTTTCGTCTTTCGTTCGAGCACGGGGAGGAGGAGACTGGCTGTTACGGCTAGGACGGTGTCGGAGAGGATAGTGCAGCTGGTGATGTGGCTGAGATTCAGGATCCGGATTTCCTCAGCCACGGTGTCGGCAAGCATCCAGGTCGCCTTGACGGAGGTCAGGATGTCTTTCACCTTCGTCCGGGCTTGGGGAAGGGATTGGAGGCGTGCGCGGATGAGGTTGAGGAAGAATTGGTGTTCGGTGGTGAGTGGGACTGGATGGAAGGGGTGTGTATCGGCTATGTATGTGAGTGTGATGGGTGATGAAGATTCAGGTTTCGTCTGAACCGTAGGAGAGGAAGGAGGGTGGAGATTGTCGGGGAGAAAAGTGGCGACATCGAAGGAGAGTTGGAGGATTCGGCGGTAGGTCATTGTCAGGGTTGTGACCGAGGCGGCGGTAATTTTCCAGCCGTGGGTCTTTTCAAGCGCGTCGACGTTGGCTGTGATAACGCGTATTAGCTGGCTCGTTTTGGTTTCATGCGGGTTGTGAGTAAGGAACGGACCTTTGAGTAGGGACACTTCGCTGGTGCTCCAGCCTCGGCATTCTTCCCGTACTCGCTCGGCTTCTTTGATGTGCGAGACACATTCTTCTTTGCTCTCTACTACGGCTTCGATACCATCTTCTTTTTCTTTCAGCTTGCGGGTCATTTCTTCGATCATTGCTCGTTTGCTTTCGATGTCCTCCTCCGTTGCGCGGAGCTTCTGTCTTGCATCGTTGAGCTCGTTCTGGTCACAGTTGGCCAACTCGTGAGCGTGTGTCTGCAGTTTTTGAGTCTCTTGCTGCAAGGCCTCATGCTTGGCTAGCAATGCCGGCAACACAGATTGCAATAGCTCTTCTTGGTGCAGTAGTGTCAACTCATCTTGCTGCATACCCTTCGAAATCGCGCTCAGGCCCTTCTTTAGTTCATCAAGCAATTTCATCCGCCACTCGTACCACATCGCTTTACTCGACAACCGAGCATGGGTCTTGACGTTTTTGAATTGATTGTCCATGATCACCTTTACCTCTGGCGCGGCGGAAATGTACTCACGGAACAGGGGTGGGTTGTCTTCAAAGGTGTCAGTTTCAATCTCTCGGACGATGCTGCGCCCTTCGGAAATGTATTTCTTCAGTTCACGGCATGACTATACATGTAGTTAGCAGTGATACAACATCTAGCTCGAGGACAATGGCTTACATGTTGGAAGAGATCAAGCATTGGTACGGTGCATGCTGCTGCAACGACACAGCTTTCAAGATCCCGACCCGAACCAGACTTTCCATCTTCAACCGTTGAAGATGTATTGCCAGCTTTGTCCTCGAGCAAGACGTTCGGAGCAACAGTGTGTCTTCTCTTGGTTGTAGTCAACTCCATGAAGCGGATACTGGTCAAGTTAAGAAAGTCTTGTAAGTGAATGCGCTGCTCTTCTTCCACCGGCTCTACGTCCTCTTGGACTTCCGCCGTAAGCTTCTCCGCAAACGGAATCGGAATCTCAGCCTGTGCAGGTTCGACATCTTTAAAACGACCTTGATTCTTCGGCGTGGTGACGTTTCGTTGTTCTGCTGGCGAAACCGCGGTTGACGGCGTGGCAGTTTCAATGTTCCCTGTAATCTGATCGAGGCTTTTCCGGACGGCTCTTGACACCTTTCCGGTCGTCTCCACCTTGGGAGGCGGTCCAGGAAGCTTTATGTTCTTTACGGGGCTCCCTTCCCTCCCCTTCAACACTTTCGGACTACGATTCTCGTCATCATCTTCGTCCAGTTCAGCCGGTCTTTTGCCTAGTATTCCCTTGGCAGCACCAACGTGCAAGCTCTTCCGACCATGAAGCTTCTTCTTCTTTGGCGTCAAACTCTCAATCATCTCCTTGAGATTGACAGTAACATCCTTCTCCTCCAAATTCCCATGACCGTCCACCTCTTGTTCCAAAATGACACGACCGCTTTCTCGCCGTTGTTGTTCCTCCCTTTCCCTCTCAACCTCCTGCTCCATAATCCGAGGGTCATCAAAGCGAACGCCTTTGCCAACTTGGTTCAGCGGGGTGAACGTCTCCGCTTGTTCTCCAATTGAACCACGTCTATTTAGTATAGCTGCAACACGAGGAGATCCAAGGCCCGGTTTGTCAATCCCAAGTCCAGACAACATTCGTGGTTTCGGTGTCAACAGTATACTTGGCGTCGTCATGCCTGTTTTCGCATTATGTTGGAAGAGATCTTTCGGCATGCTAGAGTGTGGCGTAGATTGGGCGCTCTTGATTTCAGCCTTGAAAAGCTTCTTCGGAGACGCCGCACGAAAGGTTACATTCTTGTTCGGCGGTGTTTTGCCGGGTGTTGTCGGACGTGGTGCCACAGGTGTTACTTGCTTCGAAGGCGTCGCGGGCTTCTTGATCGGGGTCGTCTGTCTTGAAGCCCTTCCTGGTGTGGACTGCGCGCTGCCGACGCTCTTTCTAGTTGAAGCTCTGGTCCTAGCAGTGGTCAAGCTTGGACTACCTGTCTCCGATGCTACAGTCGTAAGGTGAGTAGAAAGTGTAGATCGCGGAGGCGACGCAAGCGCACGCTCAACCTGAAAGGGGGAGAGCTGGCCCGCATCAGTCTCCCTTTCCATCAATGCCTTGGCCTGGGACCTGTTACCAGCGCTTAACCGCTTTGGTAACATCGCTCCAATGGCCGTGGTAATGTCCATGGCCACAGTCTCCTGTTCTTGTTCGACCCGAGGAGTTTCAAGAGTTTCTTCTATCTCTGGTAGTATGCCACCGACAACTTCTGTCATATCCATTTGATCACCTCCGATGATTGATGATCCGCTTTCACGGCGTCTTTCTCCATCCAACAACTGCTGACTGGCTAGTTGATCATCCCGAGCAGAATTTCGGCGCGACTGCCCTGATTTTTGATTCTCCGACAATAGTCCGCCCAGAACGGCTGTGAACTCCATAGTCAACTCCTCGTCTCTGTCGACGTTGCTAGCCTCTTCAAGCTGATCTTCGCTCTGATCACTCGCTTTAATCCCTCCAATAGCGACAGTGAAATCCATGGTTTCATCGCCTAGCGATGAGCCTTGACCTGACGATCGACGGCGAGAAACACTACTCCGGCGTCCTCTTTGCCCGGCAGGCTGCTTTTGACTTTCACTGGAAGGGGTTTGCGCGGCAAGAATCCCACCTAGAGCTCTTGTGATATCCATACTCGTCTCTTCATCGTCTTGCGAGTGGCTGTTGTGACCCGTCGACTGCTTAGGTGTTATGCTAGCCTTAAACGCGGGAGAGAAAGGATTGATGTTCTCCTGGCCTTGTAGAGAGCTGAGATTTGCGTCCACTTGAGGTATGTAGATTCCTTGCTTAACCCATGGCTGAAAAGCCGCCGTGACTTCATCGTCAGCCATATCCATCGTAAGATCACCATGCTCATCGTACTCAATTCCCTGCGTGCCAGCTTGCTTGGCGGCTTGACGCAGCGCCTCCTCGAGCTTACCACTAGAGCCTGTCGAAGCACCGCTTGAGCCAATCGAACGCGCTGAATTCACAGACTGGCTGGTAGCGTCATCGACGTCCAAGTCCATAACCGTGCTCTCTCCTTCATCGGCCGCAACTGCGTCATCTTCAAACACGGACGAGTCATCACCGTCCGCAGTGTCATCAACTTGAACTGTCGTGTCGTCACTTCCGGCGACCGAACTTCCACTGACAGGGCTCGAGGACAGAAATTCGTCATCAGGGTTGTTGAAGTTCATCGGGGGAATTGCTGAGCTTCGGCGCCGGCGTTTCCTTTGATGTAGGTCACGCTGATGTGCAGGAGACGCAGTGGTGACTGGTTGCTCAGCCTGTTCCGGTGGAGTTGACGGCGCCTCGGATGGGTCGGAATTAGGTAGAGGCGAAAGCGGATAAGGTGATGCTGCAGACGCTGCTGACGTGGACGAGGCGCGCCGGGTTGCATTGGTCGAGGCAGAAGATGTTGTTGAATCTTCTGGAAGTTCCACAACATCCCAAGTATGTAGAGTTGCCTCAGGAGCAAACGAGACACGGCGATTTGCTGTTTCCCGTTAGTATCTTCAGGATGTCAGATAGTGATTTGACAAACCTAGCGACTTTCTACGCGCGTCCCTCCGTTCCAGGATCTCTTTCTTCTCTGACTCCCGTCTCGCATTCTCTTCACGCTCTTTGGCTGCAAGTTGCTGTTCTTCTTCGGTTCTTAAGGCTACTGTAGTGTTCCCGTTGCTGTGTCGAGCACCAGTAGATGATTCCTCGAACGGATTTGACAGCATTTCAACCCCAGTAACAGAAGCAGTACCAGGACCGGCGACCTCGTGAGGGACAACAGGTATGGGTATCTTGCTCGGCGAGGGACGAGACTTCTTAGGACTTTGACCGCGAACCAATGCGTGAGGCGGAATCGCCTGTGGGGGTGAAAGTGGAATTGTAGGCTTCAAAATGGATTTGACGACAGGTATGATCGCAGACTATCAGTCAGTGTTAATTGAATGTCAAGGAAATCCATCATTTATTGCCAGGATAATACCTTTCGGCGATTCCCTGGATCTTCTTTCAGTGCATCTAAACCTCCTGGACCTATGCTCTTACTTCTAGACTTCTTTATTAATCTGCTTTTTGCTTTGACGGCGGTCAACGTGCTGAGGTCGGTGGTCAGATTCTCCTTGCCCGCCAAAGTAGTTGCAAGATCTGGCGGCGGCATGTGGGCGGTCGGCTTTTGGGGAGCAACCATAGCCTGGTCGTCTGGCTGTGCAAAGTCCATTCTGTATGCGCCAGCTTGGATTCTCAGTATACCTTGGCCAATTCAAGTTTGGCAAAAGATTCATATAGGCGCATTGTGGTGTAGAAGTTCCCCACGTCGATGCGAAGTTGATTGTAAACAAATGGATCCAATGGAGCGCGTCGCATAACGCTGGGCATTTTCGCTTAACCACCGAATCACATGACATCTACTTTATGTATCGGTATGGTTTAGCTTCTCCCACACAACCATCTGAATTAGCGAACATTGAAATTCGTATCAACGACCACCGACGATAGCTAGTTCGCCGACACCTCCGATACCACCGTCGAAGAAGTACCGCAATTATGGCGACCGAGTTGACAGTGCAGGCCGAGCGGGCTTTCCAGAAGCAACCGCATATATTCCTCAACTCCAAAGCGAAAAGCGCGAAGAGCAAGAAGGTTGGCAAGGGCGGACGACGATGGTACAAGGACGTTGGACTTGGATTCAGGACGCCGAAGACTGCGATTGAGGGAACCTACATAGGTGTGTTTTGTTTCCTCGTTATCTCCCAATACACGGGAAGTCCGAGGAGGCCTACGGAGGGCTGTCAGGGCTCCTGGGATATACTTGGTACTTTCCTACTATAGACCTCTTGCTGATCATGCGTGTTATAGACAAGAAATGCCCTTTCACCGGTATGGTCTCGATCCGTGGCCGTATCCTCACCGGTACCGTTGTCTCGACCAAGATGCACCGCACACTTGTTATTCGACGAGAATACCTCCACTTCATCCCCAAATACTCAAGATATGAGAAACGACACAAGAACCTGGCTGCACACGTCTCGCCAGCTTTCCGTGTGGAGGAGGGTGATCAGGTTACAGTTGGGCAGTGCAGACCTTTGAGCAAGACGGTACGTGAAGTCTTAGTTGCGATGGGATAATCGGTTGGGATGCAGTTGTTGTAACGTTCGGCTTTGCGTGGATAGCTGACGGTTGGAGATTGGCGTACACAAGCTAACTGGTTTGCTGAATAGGTCCGCTTTAACGTTCTCCGTGTTCTCCCTCGCACAGGCAAACAGGTGAAGCAGTTTAACAAGTTTTAAGGCGGAAGTCATGGAGCGGGGGCTTGCAAGAGGAGAAGACTTGTGTTGGCAAGGATATGGGTGCGAAGGGTTTAGCTGGCGAACGTGTCCATTTGAGATAGTCTTAGGTCTCAATTATCACCGCTAGAGCTGCCCCGGCCAATGCACCATTCCAAGACTTTCAAAACATGTCAGCACAATTGTAGAATCGTGGTGATAGCGACTTTGGTCGCTTCCCGCTTTGTTTGTTCCATCTGAGTATATGTAATGTCAGATCCTGTCATTGTCACAAATCCTAGTATAGCTAAAGATTCGCCCGGGGTTACTCCAACAGATTCGCTCAAATTTTAAACCCAATCAAGGTCGAAGCGGAACGTTGCAGGCATTCCGAAGTCCATGGGCCCAATACGCCCTTTGGATTATCCAAGAGACGGCGTCAAGTACAACATGGGTGAAGGCGAGAAGAGAGATCGTAGCTCAAATCGTTCTTCTGGACGAGTGACGTACATTGCCTGGAGTGGTACACCAAGAATAACAGTGAGACTTCCCACAGCCGATCCTCTTGTGGCACATCACTTCCATGGCAACTCCCAAAGGTTGCCAATCATTTTACTTCAGGCATCTCGACAAGGCGCCATAGCAGTCTCAGCTCACTATCAAGCACCCAACTTTCCGCCCTTCATACCCATAGATATTGATCGTGCCTCGACCACGGACATTGCAATCGTTCGTCTCTCTCAATTGCCGTACCGAGTATGACTGGAATATAGTGGAAGCAGTGTCCGGAATGGATTTGCCTCTAACACCTGTCAGAAGGGAATAACGAGAAAAGGATAATAGCTGACTGGGGCTATACTCACTGGGGGGCTTTTCGACCAACACAGACCTAGCTTCCAGAGCAGACGACTTCTATTCGGCGACGCTTTGAAAGGAAAAGATCGGATTCCGAGCTCAGGTCAGGGGCACCACGCTTGGCACTCGATTTGCCTTTCACATGTGTCTGGCCAAGGTCTATCCTCCGGAGATATGCTGCTACCCGGGTCCTGCCCTTTTTCTCTCCGAATGAGCTCAATTCCACTTGTTGTCGATTCCGGCCCAGCCCAGAGTCAACTCGTCGTAGATAATGTGTCATTTGCCGCTTGGCTGTTGCGCGCTCTGAAGGCACGTCAGCTGCGCTGCGCTGCAGCCCTATATCCACCTGTTTCAGGTATTGTGCTACCCGTTGCTTCGCCTTAGCATGGCAACCCAGTCCCAGTCGCACCCCTTCCAAGTATCGTTTCAGTCGTGGCTGCGATTTATTGCCTTCCAGTTGCCAGTCTCTGGCTACTTTCTTGGCGGCACTTTCAACATAGGATTCTGGCAGTTCTATGAACCCTAAGAACTTCCCTATCACTCTTCCTGCAGCCTTCCCAACCTGGTTGAGATTTCCTTTCAGCCTCTTCCTATATTCATCTGCGTTCCTGGAAGACTCAATATCGGGGAAGCGTAGAACGATACAGACATCAGGTGATCCGGTGAGGTATCTTCGGAGATTTTCAACCTTGAACGTTGTCACAATAGCCTCTTTTTCAATAATCCCCCACACTAACCACTCTGATCTGGCTCGGTAGCCATATGCAACTTGTTGTAGGCCAAGCCGCTTTATGATGTGCGCCCCAGCATAGACTTTGGAATGGTTGCGGCTTCTGCTCACAGTATGAAGATCAATGACTGCAATGCAGGCATCTATAGTGGAGAGCAGGCCACGGTGAAGGACTGGGAGGATACTCTCATACATTGAGATGAATGGTGTTGGTTCCTGTGTCCAGCTGAAATGTGTGGCAGCTTCCTTACGGAAGGCTTTGCTGTTTATATCTGGTGGTGGATATATATTTTCTTGGTCCTGAAATAATCCAGCACGCATGCCGCTAGGTGCATTAACCCCACTACTGTTATTGTTGTAGAATCTGAATACGAGCTGAGGTCTAGGCAACTGCTCAACTTCCGTTTTCAATGAGGAGGACCCAGGTAGTAATGGTCGGCGGAGGGACTGTGGTGTTGCGGGTGTGTGCCTATAGTGGGTTTTTCTGGCTTTCACTGAGTTGTGTTGAGTTTCAGATCCTTTCTGAGGAGTAGGGGATGGCGTAAGATATCTTGGTCGTGTTCTTGGAGTTGATGGATCAGATTCTGTGTCTTCGCTCCGGAAAGCTATGTTGCCAAGTACACTATCCACACAGCTCAGGGCCTTCTTCCTCTTCACTTTCCTTGATACTTGATCAATTCTCTGTGACAGCTCCTCTTTATCTTCAGATTTCCTTCTTTCCAGCACAATGAATAGTCGTTTTGCAGTCTGTTCTAGATCCCTTTTGATGTCGCTCCAGACACAGAATTCATCCACAAATAGCGTTTCAATGTACACAGAGATGAAAGCCTCAGCCTTTACTCCGTGACGTTGCATTTCGTAAAGTTGCACGGCCAAAGCGGACCCGGTAACTTCGAGGTGGTGGTCAGACCGAGATTTTGTGGAAAAGTATCCGTTGAACACCTTTGCAAGCTCTTTCGGAGAGTTACAATACCACCGCCATAGGACACATAAAGTTTCGCGTTCCGCTAGTGTCCAACGATGGCTGGGTCTTTTTCTCAAGGCAGTGTAGAAACCGGATTGCTCATTAGTCAAATTTTTGGAGTCTGGATTCGTCTCAGTCGATTTCGTTGATATCTCAACATGTGAGAACTGCCTGACAACTGCTGACGCCTGCTGATTAGAATTAATGAAAGCCGCCATTCTGTCTGAAGGAGCTCCTGTAGCTGATCAGTTGAGAGTTGAATAGGTGAAAGTGAAGTCTGAAGTGCGTTTCTGCTAAGAGAAAGAAAGGTTACAACCTTGAGTGAAAAGGTGAGTTTTGAAGCCAGAACAATTAAGAGGTCAGGAGCTTGAAGATCTTCAGAGGCAAATGTCAACGCGCACTGAAGGATGAAAAGTTGAGTCTAGGGCTCCTGTTGAATCCTGTCACCCCAAGAAACTATTGGCATTTCTTTTGATACTTCTACAATAAGAAGATGAAAACGCGTCCAAACTCATTGTCAAAACCTGTTCGTTATCTTCACGGTCAATAGCAACTCATGCCATAAACATTATTTGAATCCTGCTTCGGCAGTCATTGAGACTGAGTTGGACGAGAGACTCTTCAGCATGAGGAAGGCAGCACGGATTCTCCATGGGTCTGTACTCTACCCCTGAGCTTGCCCTTCGCCGTATGAGAACCCGTGGCATCATATCCAGATAGTCCTGAGCGAGGACGACTAAAAATGCATATTTGCAGAACGAGCAAGCTACGTGGTCCTAAAAATCTTGTAAGCTGACTGCTACTCCGCGCAAGAGCAGCTGGGAAAGGTGGAGCGGGATTATATAAGCAGTAAATTTTGCCGATGTTGTACCTTATGGGTTGTCAAGTGCACATGTGCAGCAGAGGCTCATCGATCCCGAGTTCCGAATGCATCATACAGTTGACCGCTTCCGTTTCAACAGTGCGAACTGAAGGAAGGATTTGCTTGCACGCTGTGCATGAGTCAAGCTATGATCAATGCCCAAGCCATCCAGTACCTTAGTTTGCTCCTTGGGAAGCAGTTGCGCATTCATACTACGGATACGCGCATGTTTGTTGGCGAGATGAAGTGTACAGACAGTGTAACCAGTTCTCTCCTACTCACCTCATCACAAGCTAAGTTGTCACCATAGGAATGCAACATTATCCTCTCTCGGACACACGAGTATCGGGCACCACCAGCTTCAGTCGTCCAAAGTGCTCTTTCCAATGTCAATGCAGACGCCTTGAATCCTAAGAAGACTGTGAAGATGGATATGACAAGCAGGTTCTTGGGACTTGTGGTGGTACCCGGAGAGTTCATCACCAAGATTGAGTTGGAAGAGTACCAGGACGTGAAACAAGCGAACGACCCTTCTTGAATATCATGGATGCGCCTTCACAAGCATAGAAAGCTAGACTCTGCACGTGCAGACGTCAGAAACGAAAGCCTTAGAGAAAAGGGCTTTCAGAGGCCTCTGCCAAAGGAGGCCCGGACCTGGCGGCCACCAGGTTATCTTCGGAGCCCCGGCAAGACGAGGTCATGAGTCCTGCACAACTGGCTGTCACTGCGGAATTCGAGCGCTATATCAGGGCTTTAAGAAAGTGCCGAGGGGGTTTACTAGAAGGGAGCTGGCGAACCTCATAGAGCGAAGACCACTGGTATCGAGCATATCACGTCGGTAATATACAATGTTATCACGAAGCTACTACTACTCCGATGCATGTTGACCAAGGATTAACCAACAATATTGAATCAATCTCTGAGGCTCTGAGGCTCTTCACCTTAGTTGGTAGCAAGTCGGACTCAATGCCGAACCGCACTCCTCTGAAGGTGACTTCGTTTTCGGTCCAATGGACTGCCGTAAACCATAATGTAATCGCCACCCAGTCGAGCCAGCCACCCAGTCAAGCCACCTCACTGTCACTTAATTAACCCTTGTCAAAACACCTTGAATTATTGAGATTACCACCTCTCTAGACTAACTACATGAAAACTGAATTATTCATGAACATTTTCTTTCAGATCAGCTTTGCAAATTCAACTTTGTCTCTTAATGCATGATATCTAGCTGTTTTATCAGTTAATTTCTTTGCCTTCTTCTCTGTCTTCTGCATCATAGCTTTATTCTTGTTGACAGTAAGAATTCAGATATTTTTAACATTTTTTTGTGACTGCTTCTTTCATTGTTACTTCTGCTTATCAAGCAGCTTCTAATTAATCTGCTGTAGAACTGTTCTATTCATTACAGCTGTCAAAGCTGTGTTTTTTAGATCTAAGGCACATATATATAATAACAATATCATATTTATTATGATCTCATTTATAAATTGATTAATTTGAATTGCTATATTAAATGTGACAGCAATGTTGACTTGAACTTCATTGAAATTTATAAAGAAAACATAGAGTGAAGTTTTTAATTAAGATAATTTTAAAATAACAATGAAAGAATTGAACAGAATAAGATCTGTATTTTATTATGCATTTAAAATGTTTTAAGTCATAATTGCTGTTGATTTAGTCTTCTGATAGTAATGTAGAAAGTTTAGCTTGTTGATATTGATGATTTCATAATGTAAATAAGTATAAACACACTTTTTATAGATCTTACTCAATGACTCAAAGACTTCAACATTCAATGACTGCAGCAAATGAATTAAATATAAAGAAAAATACAAAATTACAATGCTATGATCACAGCAGTACTGAATAAAGTCAGTAAAGATATGACTTTTATAATTATTCAATATTAATAATTAATGAATGTCTTAAATCTAAATCTTAATGTGTAAATTGAAGATCTTAAGTTACTGAAGCTTTATTGCATTAATAATTTAATCATTATTACTGACTTATAGAACAGTCTGATCATTCTTAATAGAATTTAATTATGTTTGCTATATCAGCTTATTCTTGAAAATGAAGTAGAGTGAAAGAGTAATGTTATTAAACAATATATATTTAATAAGAAACACTCAGTTTTAATTATCAGTTTAAATACTGAAAGCTTGTGCTTCTATGTATTATATTAGAACTTTAAAGCTGTTTATAATGCTTATTGCAAATTTCTTTTCATTCATATTATATATGTCTGACTTCAAAATATCATGCTGAATTTATATAAAGTTATATAAATTAAATCATTTTTAAATGATTTTAAGATTTCTGACATTCTTTTAATTTTAATTAAGATTGCAGCTATATCATATCTTAAAGTCTGAATGTCAATGCAGAAAATTCTTATATCAATGTTGTTTTAAAGAATTCAGATCATCTTTGATCATCATTAAATGCTTTATTATAAATTTTAACTGTTCAATTTATGAAGATCATTCTTAAGCTGTCATAATATTGATTCATTAAATTAAAGCATTCTTCTTATGCATTAACAGCTATTGTTGATTTATTTAAAAGATCTTTACTGATTATCTTTCTTTTTAATGAACTTGTAGAATAAATCAAGATAGATCATAGATTTAAGCAATTTTGCAAAGAAAAACTGATGAATCATTGTTCAAATCAGTTAAGGCAAGACTATATTGTGTGAAAATATCAGAAATTGACTTAATTGATTCATCTGAGATCATTGTGGATGTGTGGTGACAATAAGGTGAACAACAATGTTGATGAGGATGTTTGTGGCTAATGGGGTGGCTTGACTGGGTGGCTGGCTCGACTGGGTGGCGATTACGTTAGTTAAAGTTGCGTAATGCTCAGGAGCCTCTTCAACGCCAAGACAACCTTTCTTTCCCCCACCTTGCGACGATAAAGCTTACAAGCTTACAAACCTCAGAATTAAGTGATACTAAAAGCCAATAGGTGGCAGTTTGCTTATTATTATTGTTCCAGTAAGTCGATGTTGTGTCACCCAGGTAGCCGCACTCGTCAGCGTTCGCTCAATGACCACCTGCGGCGTTTGACACCGAATTACGACCTCAAAAAGAAACTCCCTGGTCTTGCTCTACAGCCTCAGACTGACCTCTCTTCTCTTGGCAGATACCTGTTATAGTCACACCTAAGGCCACTTATACTGGGCCAAAACTCTACAGTGTCAAGCGAATGTGGACTCGTGCATGGGCCACTATACACACGACTTCTTTCCCCATCAGGTCTGGCTGTTGTTGGCATACTGGGTAATCTGCCTCCCTACTTGCTTCCGGTAGCGCCGCATCCGTGTGTGCTTGAGCTCCGCCAAACCCTTCTTCATCGGTCTGGAGAGGAATCAGTAGCCACGACGAGGTCATTCATCGAAGCGCGGTTTCTCTTTTTCCTTTCAACACTCTTTGAACCGCCGTAAAGGCCTGCGTTCGTTAGCACATCAGCCTTTACTCACTACCACACAACGCCTTCACAATCATAACACGAACGAATAGCTTCGAAGATCGAAGGCGCAATCCGCGCACCAAGCTCGCCCTACGCTGAGGTAGCCACGGAGGAGTAGCCTCTATTCGATTGCCAAGGCTGGCGAAGCGGTCTTCTGCTGCGCTCTCTACGTTGCTCTCTGGTCGCGAGTAGTATCGGGCCCGAGATTCGAGCACTTCGACAGTATGGGTCAACAACAATCGAAGAAGTCCGAAGGGTCTGGGACATCTGCGAATAGCTCTTCTAGCGCTGCTGAACGTTCTGCAGGCGAAGGACTGCAGTCATATCCGTCATTCAGCAGATCGGACACAAAGGAGTCTTCACGCTCCTTCCGGGGTGCCATAAGGTCAAAGATACCTGGAAGCGGGAAAAGCGACAGTCCAAGAGCATCTACGTCCGCAATAGCTGGAGGTGACGGGACGGCTTCTGGAATCGGAGACAGGTCTGATGTAGCTTCTATCAAGTCTACTACGAGTGCGAGATCAGGTGGGTCAAGGACAAGCCGCGCAATGTCTGGGTCGTCCGTGCAGCCGCCAATGTCTCCAACGCTTGATTCGATCACCTCCCCAAGCTCCGCACGTTCGGCGTCTCCAGGACCCCCACCATCGCCAACGCAGTCCGCATCGCTGGGTAAAGGTCACAGAGGGGTCGAAACTGCACGGCGCTCTGGAGAAGTTGACCAGGTCTCTGACGCACCGCCGGGTGGTACGCTACATTCATCACACAACCAGCAACCGAAGGACTCCATACTCGTGAGGAACGAAAATGCAGTCAGTCCAAACGTTACCGCAGCACCACCATCCAGCGCAGTTGATGGAGGGTTAAGCAGTTCGCCAGCAATGGGCATTGGAGCGCTGCGATCTATCGACCTCGATGATATGATCAAACGCTTGTTGGATGCAGGGTACTCCGCGAAGGTTACCAAAGCCGTATGTCTCAAAAACGCAGAGATCACCGCAGTCTGCACAGCGGCTCGTGAAGTCCTTCTGTCTCAACCTGCACTCCTTGAACTTTCGGCACCTGTAAAGATTGTTGGTGACGTTCACGGACAATATACAGATCTGATTCGAATGTTTGAGATGTGCGGCTTTCCTCCAGCTGCGAATTACCTCTTCCTGGGTGATTACGTCGATAGAGGTAAGCAGAGCCTCGAGACCATCCTGCTGTTGCTGTGCTACAAGCTCAAGTTCCCTGAGAACTTCTTCCTTCTACGAGGCAATCATGAGTGCGCCAACGTCACCCGGGTCTATGGATTTTATGATGAGTGCAAGCGGCGTTGCAATATCAAGATATGGAAGACCTTTGTGGACACTTTCAACTGCCTTCCGATTGCTTCAATAGTCGCAGGTAAAATCTTCTGTGTCCATGGAGGTCTGTCACCAAGTTTGTCTCATATGGACGATATTCGACAAATCTCACGACCAACTGATGTACCCGATTATGGGTTGTTGAACGATTTACTCTGGAGCGACCCTGCGGATATGGAAACGGATTGGGAAGCCAACGAAAGAGGTGTAAGCTACTGTTTTGGAAAGAAGGTGATCATGGACTTCCTGCAGCGTCATGACTTTGACTTGGTGTGCCGAGCACATATGGTTGTCGAAGATGGATATGAGTTCTTTAACGATCGAATACTAGTCACGGTCTTCTCAGCACCGAATGTGAGTATTCCATTCATCGTCCAGGTTTCCCCGATGCTACGAAAGCTAATGATTGCGTTAGTATTGCGGCGAGTTCGACAACTGGGGGGCTGTCATGTCCGTATCTGGGGAACTCCTCTGCAGCTTCGAATTACTCAAGCCACTAGATTCAAGTGCGCTGAAGAGCCATATCAAGAAGTCGCGCAACAAGAGAAACAGTGCACTCAACAGCCCAGTGAGTCATCCCTTGTGCAGCTGTCAGAAGCCAGAAACCAGTCTAATCAGCATTTTAGCCTGCTACTGTATCAGCGCAGAGCTTTTAGCTATATACTTGCCGTCTACGCTCGCATCTAGCTCTCTGCAGCCACGTCATGACGTTCTCATGCCAGATCTAATGAAAGCTTAGCTCCAGATACCTTCGGAGTGGAAGCATTTGTTTTAATAGGAGTCTGGAAGACGGTAGTAATACATCTACAACAGCTCCGCGGCGATCAGTTGCTCGAAAATATGACTAGGGAAGAGGGAGGGGAGGGTACTCCATACATTGAGCAGCCCGGAGTGGTTCAGCAGTGGTCTGTGGAGTTCGGCGGTATGCATAGCCCGCTGCAGGAGGATATTTGCGCTGGGCTTTGCCTAGTCGTGCTGCTTTCATGGTACCTTATGTGTTGAGGATGGGATTTGTATCTCTAGGTAGACCTAATGTCTGTACACCTAGATAAGTTACGGTTATTAAGATGCTCTCGGGGGCAATAATGAAATTACACTGCCCATACTAATCGGACGCTTCAACGTCGTTGCTTAGGTGCAAATAGAAGGCCCCTTGTTCCTTACCTGAGGTGACTTTCCATTCATAATGCAATGGAAATCATGTGACTTCGTGACGGTTTTGCGTCATCATTAAGGTAGTACCATCATCGAGGTCTGCTTTCGACCTCGGTGAACCGTATATAATTTAGCAATGGATCGAATCTCTCAATTTTACCATGTTCCACTGAATTCGACTTATAATTGCTTACTGTATCTACGCCCTCGATGATTGTACGCCTCTAGCTCTCAATCTTCTCACCATGGGTGTCACTGGGCTATGGACCGTCGTCCAACCCTGCGCTCGTCCCATCAAGATCGAGACTCTGAACAAGAAGCGCCTCGCAGTGGACGCTTCCATTTGGATCTATCAATTCCTTAAAGCCGTGCGCGACAAGGAAGGTAATGCACTACGAAATTCCCACGTTGTAGGCTTCTTCCGACGGATCTGCAAGCTACTGTTCTTCGGCATCAAGCCAGTCTTTGTATTCGATGGCGGTGCGCCGGCTCTGAAGCGGCAGACCATAAGTGGGAGGAAGGCGAGACGAAAAGGGAGGAGGGAGGATGCGGTCAGGACGGCGGGAAAGTTATTGGCGGTGCAGATGCAGAGAAGAGCCGAGGAAGAGGATTGGAAGAGACGGGAGGAAAGAGAAAGGCCGCCTAGGGCTGATGAGGAGGAAGAGGAGGTCCCGGATAATTTTGTATATGTGGATGAGCTGCAGATGACCGAACGGGAGAGGCAACAGAACAGGCAGTTCAAGAAGAAGGATGCCTACCATCTCCCGGATCTGGATGTCTCGCTGGCGGAGATGGGAGCACCGAACGATCCACGCATTATGTCTCATGAGGAACTGGAGGAGTATGCACGGCAGTTTCATACTGGGGAGGATATCAATTTATACGACTTCTCAAAGATCGATTTCAACAGTCCCTTCTTCTTGAGTCTTCCTGCTAGTGATAGGTATAACATTCTCAACGCAGCGAGGCTGCGCAGTCGACTTCGCATGGGTTATAGCAAGGACCAGCTTGACACGATGTTTCCGGATCGCATGGCTTTTTCTCGTTTTCAGATTGAAAGAGTCAAGGAGCGGAACGAGCTCACCCAAAGGCTAATGAATCTCAATGGTATGAACGACGAGGATGCCATGTTCGGCATCAATGCTCCCGGGAGAATTGCAGGAGAGAAGGGCAGGGAGTACGTGCTCGTCAAAAACGACGGTGTCGAAGGTGGATGGGCGTTGGGCGTTGTTAGCAACAAAGAGGAGGGTAAGAGGAATATGCCGATTGATGTTGATAGACTTGAAGAAGCAGAAGAGGAGGTAACTAAGGAAGACGAATGGGAGGATGAAGGGGATGGGTTTGAGGATGTGCCTATCGAAGGTCTAAATAGGCTACCGAAACGACAAACTAGCTCCCTGCATCCAAGTTCAGAGAATGGGTTAAACTCAAGAGAAGTCCTGCAGAGAAGAAAAGCGCTCTATGAAGCACGCAAGGGAGGTAGTAGTCAAAGAGGAGCAGCTGCGAGTCAATCTAAGCCTCAAAATCCGGACTCGTTATTTGTCACCGAAGATGTGGAGGACGAATGGGAGAACGTAAGCGACGACAAAATGGACGAGTTGTTCGAAGAGCATGGACATTTTCCGAGAGAGGACAACGATGAAGATCTTGATCGTGCTATTGCAATGTCTCTTGAGCAACCCGTGTCCGAGGACGGCCCTGGGGCAGCTCAGAACGATCTATCAAATCAACAGTACCATGGCCCTCGGTTGGACCGTCCTTTGGAGTTCAACCAGGCAAATGCTCGTGTAGGTCGAGCATTCGCGCACATGACAAACGCTAGAGCGCATGGCGAAGCACCACTGGCTTCTGACCGGGACGAGAGCGATGATGATGACATAGACCTCCAAGCCGCGTTGGCCGAGTCGCGGCGTACGAAGTATCAAGCTCACGGTGGACCTAAGGTTTTTGGACTAAGGAAACCTGAGCAAGCCAATCGTCCCGTTTCACCCGAGTCAAGCCTGCCAAAACCTCACCCTACGACGCCACCCGCGCACATCAACCCTTTTGCTGGACCTTTGCCCTTTGAGTCGCTGAATCTAGGCAAATCCATTTTCAGCAGAAAGAAAACCGAGCCTGCCACAAAAGAGGACGCTGGTGGCTTTGAAAGATCTTCCACGGGGAAGGAGAAGCCAGCGCAACCATTACCGCCATGGTTTTCGGAAGTTGTCGACAAGAACAAGACCGCACAGCAAGCGTTTGAAGCTGGACTAAACCAAGTAGAGAAATATGATGTTGGAGATACTAGCCTAGAAAAAGATAGCATCCTGCGAAGACAGGAGACTGGAGAAGTCATCGAGGTGGATGATCCGGTTGCGAAGAGCGATGAAGTCATTGCGATAGATTCCTCTGATGAGGACATTAAAGAAGTAATTATAGAAGACGAACTTCCGGTGGATTCACAGTTACGGATGGACGACGTTGCAGACTTGATTAGAGCGGAGCCGCCTGTGTTAGATATGCCCTCCGGTGTTCGGCCCAAGGAGCGCAACGCAGACCTGACGAATGGGAAATTGCCACCACCTTCTGCATCGCCAAATGCGCTCCAGGTCGAACTAGACAAAGAGGACGAGCCATTCGAATGGGAAGACAGCGATCATGAAGAACGCAGTGCGGACATAGGCCGGACCCCTGAAGTGGTCAAACCAGCTGGTGGGGTCTTACAGAGTGTTGATTCAAAATCACCGTCTCCTGAATTCGAGAATGTGGGCATTCTAGACTCTCCTACAGCCCCTCAACAAACTCGAAGCGAGTCCGCAGATGATGCTGCCGCCATACCCTCTCTTCAACAAGATGACTCCTTCGATCAACAGCCGTACGAAGATCTCCCAGCACCCGACGAGGGAGACGCCTATTCTGACCCCGAAGACGACGAGCTCATGCGCCAACTTGCTGTTGAGGCCGAAGAGCATGCCCGATTCGCCTCGACCCTAAATGCCAAATCGCAGCTGCAAAACGCAGAGGACTACGAGCGTGAACTCCGGCAACTGCGCAACCAACAGAAAAAAGACCGCCGCGACGCCGACGAGGTCAGTCACATCATGGTCACGGAATGCCAGCAGCTGCTCAAACTCTTCGGGCTCCCCTACGTCACCGCGCCCATGGAAGCCGAGGCGCAATGCGCGGAACTCGTAAAGCTAGGCTTAGTCGACGGCATCGTGACCGACGACTCCGACATCTTCCTCTTCGGTGGCACGCGCGTCTACAAGAACATGTTCAACCAAGCCAAATTCGTCGAATGCTACCTCGCCTCCGACCTCGAAAAGGAATACGCCCTCGACCGCCAGAAACTGATCGGCATCGCGCACCTGCTCGGCAGCGACTACACCGAAGGCCTCCCGACCGTCGGCCCCGTCACCGCCCTCGAGATCCTCTCCGAATTCGGCTCCCTCGACGCCTTCAAAGACTGGTGGTCCAAGGTGCAATCCGGCATCAAACTCCCCGACGACGCCGGCTCCCACTTCCGCCGCAAATTCAAACGCAACGCCACCAAGATCTTCCTGCCCCCCACCTTCCCGGACAAACGCGTCGACGTCGCGTACCTGCACCCGGACGTCGACTCGGATCCCTCGCCCTTCGCGTGGGGCGTCCCGGATCTGGACGCCCTGAGAGCGTACCTGATGGCGACGATCGGCTGGAGCCAGGAGCGCACGGACGAGGTCCTCGTGCCTGTTATTCGCGATATGAACCGTCGCGAGACCGAGGGCACGCAGGCGAATATCACGAATTTCTTCTCGGGCAGTGCGGGGGCCGGGGCGTTTGCGCCGAGGAGGAGGAAGGAGGGGAAGAGTCGGAGGATGGAGAGCGCGTTGGGGAGGTTGCAGGAGCGGGCTAGGATGTCGAGGGGGGAAGGGGAGGATGGGGACGGGGGAGGTGAAGGTGAGTGTGAGGAGGGTGGTGCTCGTGACGAGGTGGCTCGGGATAGTGAGACTGTTATTGGAGATGGAGGTATGGTTGATGATCGGTTCGAGGTCACTGCATCTGTGTCGAAACAGCGTAAAGCACGAAAGAGAGGGGCAGAGAACATCGCATCGGCTTCGCATTCTTCGGGTACGGAGGACGAGTATCAGGTGCCGAGGAAGACACAAAAGCGTGCAACGGGCGGGACCCGTGCTCGCGCCAAGCGGAAGTCTCACGTGTGAGGTGATTTTTGGGGTCTTAGTCTGGTGTCATGCATGCTGTTGGAGCGCTATGCCGTGACGATCTGGGAATTCACGACTGAAAAGTTCGTTGGGTGAAAGTCCTGTAAATGTTATAGGACCGTACGAGAGCGGGAATTTAGATCTCTGCCCTGCTATGAGCCGAGTCAGTGTGTCGATAGGTCACATTATATAAATGTACCAAGCCGCGAAGTATACTAAATAACAAACTTAGATCAAATCCTATAACAGGAAGATCTCTACTTGGATAAACCCTAACGATCTAAGCCTACCAATCTCAAGACAAACAACCCCAAGATGGAGCAAGCAGACTCACAAGTACTCAAACTCAGAACAATCAACAGGACCAAGTACCTACCCACAGCATTCAACCCCGCCTCTCCGCAGCTCAGATTTTTTTTAAACTCAATACCCCCTTTTCCTCTTCAAATTCTCCTTCCTCGTGATCCACCCCCTCTTCTGCGCACTGCCCCCCACCCGCCCGCTCAACTTCGACCTCGGACCCTTGCCTCTTTTCCTCCCCATCTTCACCTCCCCCTCTGCCGCTGACGCATACGAGTCGTCCTCGCTCTCCGACACCTCCAGCGCGTACGGGTCGACTTCGGACGCCGCGTCGTCATTGTCATCGCCATCACCATCGCCATCGCTTTCGACTTCCATGACGTCCATCTCCTCCGCCTCACCCACAACCGGCTCTGCAACGACGGCGGGGCTACTTTCCCCGCCCGGGGCCTCCACATCCGTCCGTTTGCCCGACGGCGCCGAGCTGGCCTTGACAGCGCGCACCTTCCGTCCCGCCCCAGACCCGGCGCCCTCGTGCTTAGGCGGCCTGCCACCCTTCCTCTTCGCTTCTCCCTTCTCCGCTTTCGCCGCCAACGACGACGAAGACACGCCCTGCTTCACCGCCGTCATCTTGCCTTTCTTCGAATCCGCCGCCGCCGCCGCCGCCGCCGCCCCCGGGCCGCCGGTGGGGAGTTTCGGCTCGCCCTTGTCCCAGAAGTTCTTGGTGACGGCATCCGGGTAGCCGTAGTCGAAGAAGAGCTCCTCGCCGCTGACGATGTCGCGTTTGGCGTACATGCCGATGCGCTGAACGGTGTTGCAGAGCACCTTGCGCGGGTAGCAGTTGATGTGTTTCTTGCTGTTATTAATGAAGCGCATTTTGTTGCCGGCGCGGGTGGAGTCGATTTCTTGGGCTTTTTGGTGGAGGAAGGGGTTAGTGGTGTCGTGGGTTGGTTTTGGGAGGGAGATGGATTAGGGAGTGACTTACTTTTGTTGAGACCGAAGAGGTATTCGATGCCTCGATAGTGGTATACGGCGCCGCGCCGGTCGCCTTCGGTTTTTGAGACGATTTCGCCTTTGTACTCACCTAGAAAAGTGTTGGCTTTGACGTCTTCTCCTATGTAGAGGCCCCATCCTTGGATGTCTGAATGGCCCATCAGTGTCCGTTTCGGGACTCCTCGCTGCATGTAGACGTTAGAGCACTTCCGGTATGTAATCTTCTCGTCATAACGGTTGACGGGGTCCAAGACCTCGTACGCCCCGCAAGAACCACACAGGTCGGGATCGCATTCTCGGTTCAGCTGATAACAGTCGCAGCGTTCGCTCATCCAGCATACCTGGTTCCCCTGCGCACAATTGCAGCCACGGAAACGCCGTTCGCAAGTGTTGGCACATTGACAGCTTTTCTCACAGGTGATGTTCGCCTTGTAGCATGGACATGCTGCATCCTGGCAGGAACCCTTGTGTGAGCATGGTCTGAAGGGATTCCGCTCTTCATGTATGTGAGTGACTGAGTTCTTCTGCCAGTATTGCCAACCGCGACGAGGAATCGGCCGGCCGTTACCATTTTTAGGTAGTGTGGTAGGCATATCGTCTTGGGCAGGAGCAGTTGACGATACTGAGCGCATCATGTTGAAAACCTAGCTCATGATGAGTATCATGAACGCTTGCATTTTTGAAGGAGTCAGACCTCTTCACAAGGTTTGTCAAATGCATATGCCATCATACACGGACCGCGGCGGCTCGCAATGTATGCAGGAAGTAACGTTTGCAGAAGCTCGAGCTGTACCGTAGACCACTCTGATCCCGTGACAGTACGATTGGACTTCTACAAACACAAGTCAGTTCTGAGCTGTATGCACTGGGCCATTCAATCCATACCTTCCAGAAACAATCTGCTGAACACGATTCTGTATCTGGGAACCCAGGATTGCCACGGTCACCAGTGCAATTCCATATCCCACTTATAGTTCCATCGTCGCTCATGCCCAAGAATTCTTGAACAGAGCCAACATCGTTATCGTTATATGCAACGCTCTCTCGTTGGAATCCGTGATCTCGGAGCATATGTGGTTCGGCGACTACTCGCTTTCTTAGATTGTGCGTCATTCCATTGTCCGACTCCGAGTCCGCGTCTTCAAGGTTACTATCGTCCTTCACCCCGGTTATTTTGCCGTCCGTGTCCAGTTCTCCATTTAATTCCTCATATTCGCCATGACAAGGACAGTCGTGACTGGCAGTTCGGTCAGCGAGTGTATTACTTCGTTGGAGGTATGGTAATTGGTTGATATACTTACACATGGCACATTAGGCAGCCAAGGTCGGTGTAAGTATGTAACCCCTGAGTAATGGAAGGAATATCGCTTTTCTCCTGTGACTGTGCCAATCTATGGACAGTGACTTCATGAATCTTGGCTATATACCAAAGACTAAGCTTTGTCACGGTATAGAAGGCCTTGCAGGCCAATTGTGCACGGGCAAGGGCTAGCTGTCCAGGCTTTGGCATGCTGGAGAGAAGAGCTTGCCATTTCTTACTTGTCCGAACAGAGTCAGTTGCAAAACACCTAGCGTACCATTTTTGTACGGTCCAAGATGAGCCCTCTGCCGGCTCTATTGGATGATTGGTGTCAAGAAGAAGGTAGAGGACAGCCTCAATGCTGCAGCCTAGTTCTTCCAGATAACGGGTTGTGTAAGGCACTAGCTTCTCAGCTTGTTCCGCATACCAATGACGAAGCGGGAGATGTTTGATTCTGTTATTGAACCGCTCCTCAAGCTCTTTCTCGAGGCCCGATTTCTTTCCTGGTCCATCCTCACCGAAGTATGGATAATACTTCAGACTCCTATCGTTCTCGGCGAGTATGTTACGCCGGATCGGGATGTAGATGAGATATGGGGGAACGGAGACCGCATCAGACGTGTACATCGTTACCGGCACCTCTTCGATAGGTTTGACCGGTTTTGGCACCCTAAGAATCTTCCTAAGGTTAGCAATGTGGAAACAGCAAATTTGGAATGCCCTACCTGTTGCTGTAGGCGTCCTGTCGGGCCTCGCACCAGACTTTCCTTCACGCCCAAGGGAGCCCCTAAGGACTTCATATCAGCGAACGGGGATTTACTTTGTATATATTGTTCCGGTACTATCTTGGAGCTAGCGGAGTGATCAAGGCCGGAACCAGAAGAGGGCGATCTCTTGGCAGTTGCACGCCTATCGCAGGATTTCCGTGCTCGCCCCAGCCACGCCTGTCAACGGTCAGACGGTGCTGACATCTAAATGTGATGCTGTTCTACCTTCATGAAGTATTCGTGATTGTCATGCAGCTCCTTAAGATGTCGTCGCATACATTGTTCCATATGAGATTCGGAGCTTGTATTGAGTAGGTCGATGGCAGGTTCTGTGGTGAGACCACCCTCTATCTTGCTGAGGAGGGTTTGCTCGGCTACCATCGCTGCTGCCATAGTCTTCGTACCGATCACACCAACCCCGCTTGTAATTCCTGAGCTATCTTTGATAACTTCTGAGATCTTGAACGCTTGCGGTTTAGGAGACGCCACTCTGTCTTTATCGAGTCGGGGAGAGGATGTTTCACGTTCTGTTGGCTCAACTTTAATCATGCTCTTCTTGTTCCGTGGTGGTATACCAGCTTCTCCAGTGCTCTGGCCTGGACCATTGTCGGTGCATGACGCCGAGCGAGTAATCTCTGGTCCAGCAGCCCTATTGATGGGATCACCTATATTTACAGGCTCAAAGATCCGAGAATCGGGCCCTCCATTAGATGGGTATCCTAGCACGGCCTGTCTGTCTTTTGGCTCCTGCTGATGTACTCGCGAGGAGGCGTCGCGCGGAGCTTGTCGATTAGTTTTATCTTGTACCGCAGCGCTCAACTTTGGGTCTGCAGTCAGCTCCTCAACAGCACTCAGCGGAGCATCTCTGAGCCTTTTTGGTCCACTTGTCGATACCGACAATCTCAGAATTGATGACTTGTGACTGACGACATCACCCGAGGGTGTCTTCTTCGAATTCATCGTACGCTTGACTTTCTTCGAAGTAGGACCCGGGGCTGGAGATGCACTCTTAAAGAGCACTTCAGCTGCAGGTCTCTCCCGGGTATTGGTTGTTCCAAGCAGATTAGGAGCAAGCTCACCATGGAGGTCGCGGAAGCTTTTACTGGTTTTGTTTACGGTTGACGGAGAAGGTACCAAACCGGGTCCGGGAGATGATTTCTGCGACGCATTTTTGGCGTATGCCTTGCGGATAGATACTTCTCCATCAGGATCAGATCGCTTAACAGGACGTTCTTTAGGGGTACTCTTTGACACATGGGGAGGTGGCCGAAATGCAACGGAGCGGCCCGAGTCTCCTTGCACAGGAGAAGCCCTTGTGAGGGACGTTGTGCGACGTTTGGGAGATAGGGACTTGCTCCGCTCGGGCTGATCCAAGCTCTCAATAACCTCGTACGCATCTGGCCCTCCCGGCGTCGTGTCTCCTTCGCCACTGGCAGCAGCTGCTTGCTGCATTCGGGATTCTGCAGGATTTTCTCGTCCGGAATATAAACCGAGTAGCTTTGAGGACTTTTCATCATCAACCGTAAGGTCAAATGCAGTTTCTCGGGTGTTGATGCTCTTCTTGTCCCTGGACACGTTGAATCTGAGCTCCGCGTCGAATTGGTTGGGCGATTTCCTCCTTTGGGACTTTTGATGGTCCTATGCTACCTGTGAGTACATCCTCGCTGGAGAAAGAACGAAGGACCAGATATGCAAGTAGTCCCAACAAGTGACCGCTAAAATGTCCCGAAAAGCTTTCCGTAGGGCAAACTCACTTGTGACTGTGGTCCTCTATCCTTTTTAGAGGATAGTGCTTCGCGTACCTTCTGGGTTGACTTCGAGCCAGCCTTGGTGCGGCCTTCGCCTTCCGAGTCAAGGGTGAGGTCCACCAACGCGTGTGATTTCACCATATTCGTGTACAACTGACAAGATCAGAAAGTCTGGCTCCCCACAAGGTCGCAGAGTAATATCGAGCCTCATATGGCCGAGTACACTTCGATTTGTTTTGAGAGAAATGTGGGCAGAGTCCAGCACCCTGCATGGTTGAACGGGGACAACGAAGACACGGGAATGTTGCTCATAACAGATGGTAATGCACGAGGCTGATCAGGGCTTTGACTGAATAAAATGGGAGTTATAAGATTTGAATGAAGGAAGCACGAGTTCTGGGGCTTATGGATCTCGCACTGAGTCAACGAAAGAACCACAGCTTCTTCCGAGATGATGCACTGAGGTCCGTCTTGGTAACCTTACAATATCACGTGTAGGCTCCTTGATGGACCACTCTGTGTCCGCAGGTTGGAGGAAAGGTATTTATTTAGGATGAGAATCATCAACCAATGAACTGGAGAGAGCTATGTCTTTAGCGAACCCTGTAGTCTGACAAACACCATGAAACGGAGCTCTATCATCACTCAGACAGGACTAAGTCAAGAGAGCGATTATCCCCCCAATGGGTAGAAGGACTGAAAGATAATTATATGGAGGCCGTGTGAAAGTATTCCGAAAGCCAGAGTCGCGCTTTCAGCAAAAATAGATGCGCAAAATCCTAGAGGTTGGTTATGACATACAGTCGATCTATAGCCTACCTTCCCATCACACTGACCACAAAACCTCGAGTAGTATCAAAGCGCAATCGCTCCGATCACAGCTCTCTCCTTTCTCCATCTGCAATCAGAGACATTTCTTTTGACCGGGGAAGGGCCCGTTCTCCGCGTCTATGATCATGCAACCGGAAGGTTTCTAGTCGAGACTCAGATCTTCTTTTCGCAATGTATCCATGGCATCGCAGTCTACGACTCAACCTCACAGCAGAGGGGCGAAGAACGCATCCTACTGGTCTGGGGTGGCCGGTCATTTCGTGTAGTCCGAATTGTATGTGCAGAAGGCCTTACCGCGGGTCATGATGCCTTGCGTATCAGCTTAGCTGGAGCAGAAACTTGCTGTTCGGATTGGATCCTTGATGTAGCTTTTCAGCCTGACGATCTTCAGAGCGATGATGGCTTGTCATTGCTCCCATCAGCTGTTCTCATCACTGCGCACAACGAGCTCTTGATCCTGAGAGTGCAATGTGATCAGACATTCCCTACGAAACATCAGGTGCTCGTCAAACCTCTGGTTTCAGGGCCTCGTTCAGTTCTTTACTCTGCTCATGTGCTCTGGCTTACTCCGACACATGTAGTTGTTGCTGCTGGCACTGTCTTTGGAGACGTACTTCTCTGGTCCTGCCGTTCCAACTGTACACTTTGGGACTCCGCATGTTCTACGGTGCATCTTCATCACAAGTTCACTGGCCATGAAGGATCTATCCACGGGGTCCATATCTCGCCTGAGATTCTGGATTCTAGCCTAGGCTACCCAGGAAGACTCTTGGCAAGCTGCAGCGATGATCGGCAGATCCGTATTTGGCAAGTATCTGATCTTGATGCTCAGATAGTTGCAGGACAAGCTATTCCAGAAAAGGAACCTTTCGGAGCGCGAGAAGATGAAGTCACCACTATTCAAGAATGTCTACAGCCAGGGAAATGTATTGCTTCAGTCTGGGCCCATGCCTCTCGCATCTGGAGTGTACGATTTCTCCCTCCACTTCAGGAAAGTCAAAATCCTAGACGTTTCATTCACTTAATATCTATGGGAGAGGATGCCACTGCGCAACGCTGGGATTTCAGTCTCCAGAAACAAAGTCCAGGTGCGGTTCAGAGGCTCGACGACACGACTGCACAACTGAAGCATGTCAGCACCTGGGACTTTCATTCTGGTAAAAACCTCTGGTCCTCGGGTGTTATTGCATACAGTCCGAGCTCCTGGCTCTTGGTTACTGGAGGAGCTGATGGAAAGATTATCTCCTATAAGATCTCCCAAAAAGAAACTGCTGCCATCAGAGGCTTTGTGTCGATGAACACTGTTATTGGCGTTGGTGATGTGGGCGAGCGCTGTAGAGATGGAATAAGTATCTCAGACAGTTCTTTGGATCCTAGCTTACAACACAAAGACGTCTCACAATATGAAAAGTTGTGTGGGAGCCGACTGCCATTGCAACATCATCCAACGCAATCACAGGCCGTGGAAGCCAAGACGCCAAATCTAGAATCTTACTCAGTCAAGCGTTTTACATTCGTTGACAAGGACAGTCTCCTAGCCATTACCACAGCAGGCCAGGTCATCGTCGGAAGCTTGTACGATGCTTACTCCGCGCACAGCGGGTGCATGTCGCAGATTGCGCCTGCCGAGACTCCTATATGTGTCAATTGGGACATGATACGGCAGTCCGACAGTCTTGGATCATATTCTATGCTTGCAGGGGTACCAACATACCGTATGGCGTTCCTCAGCGGGACGGATGGGATGATATATGGCTATAACCATGAGACTAGGGCTGTCAACCCTTTTGTACCTGTGCACAGGAAAGTCTCGGGACTCTACGCGCAGGTTATCTCACAGGCCGCTCTCATAAAGTCCAAGGAAGGCCAAATCGTTGGTCTAGTTGCCGCGGTTCTAGGATCTTTGACTGCTCAATCCTGGTCCGTGCAGCGGGAGGACGCTCATGATAGCAGAGGTACCATAAAGGTTCTCAGAAGCTGGGTGCTTAATTTGCCACCAGCCTTTCCCATTACAAGCGCGTATTTCTTATTCTCGGCCAATATGCTCCTTTTGGGTTCTCGAAACGGGTCATTGACCGTTTACCGTCTGTCGGGCGCCGACAAGACGCCCGATGACAAGAAGACTGATGGTTTATATCCGCAGGCTTGTTTTTCGCGGCTCCACGGCGACGATACAATCACAAATGTTATGGCAGTGCCACAATCGCTCAGTCATGGTGAAGGTACAAACGTACATATACTTACGGCTGGTAGAGATGGAACATACTCAATTCACTGTCTATACTACCAGCAAGACGCAGACAACAACGACGAAGTACGTCTTTCAACGGTCCACACTTCCAGCCCTCCCTTTGGACGCAACATTGAAAGTGCCTGTTTCGATGCCGTGTCCAGAGACTTGATTCTCTGTGGATTCCGCGGCAAACAATTCTTGGTTTGGAACGAATGTAAACAATTAGAGATAATGAGCATAGAGTGCGGTGGTGCTCATCGGGAGTGGTGTTATTTGTACGATCATCATGGCGGGGGCTCTCTCGTATGGATGAAGGCCTCGAAGCTCAAATTATATCGGCAGCTGGAACCTTCCTACCATGTGATCAAAGAAGGAGGTCATGGCCGTGAGATCAAAGCATTGGCGATTTTCACGCCACGCAATGTAACGCATTACGGCCCAACTAGTCTGATTGTGACAGGGGCCGAAGATACCAGTCTACGTCTCTTTGTTCGTCGAAACGATCCCACATCACGGAATAATCCCGAGCTCAGGTGCTCCGGTGTTTTCAGAAAGCACACGACCGGTATCCAACATCTGCAATGGTGCGGACATACTGGCTTTCTGTTCAGTAGTGGTAGCTTTGAGGAGTTCCTCGTGTGGAGGGTGAAAAGCGTTCCAGTATTCGGGGTTGGTATGGTCTGTGAGGCTGAATGCCCTACCTTGGGAGCGCCTTTGGATTTGCGAGTCATGAGTTTTCATGTACTTGATATGGTCAATAAGTCACCTGCTATTGACCAGCAGGCATGCTTCTTGATTTGCGTCATATACTCGGACTCGACGATAAGAGTAAGCTGTCAGTGTCTAGCAGACTGGTGATAGTACTGACATATCTAGGTCTATCGCTATCTATCCACTAGTACAGTTCAAAGATTCGATCTGCTCCTGACGGGCATGTATACCACCTGTTGCTTGACACAAGTGCACTTCTTGGTTTCGTCAGGCTCTATATTCCTAGCCACAGCTGCTACTGACGGTTACATTACATTTTGGGACGTCTTCGAATCCTTGAACAAGCACAGCGTCACTGTGGAGGACGGTCAAGTGCAAACGCACAGTCAAACCGCAATTCCAAATCCAGGTACCATTAGCTGGCAAGCTCAAACTCGACTTCATCAGAGCGCAATCAAGTGTATGACGGTAGCCCAGATCGCGGAGGATAGCTTTCTTATCCTCACAGGAGGTGATGATAACGCACTGGCAATAACCCGAATAACTTTGGGAAGACATCTTCAGGACGGGGAGGTTCATTGTTCCGTCCTACTCTTGCCAAAAGCTCACGCCTCCGCCGTGACGGCTATTACCTTAGTGGACAACCCCATGGCCGACAGAGATCTCTTTCTGCAATTACGCTTCGCAACATCAAGCAACGACCAGAGACTGAAGCTGTGGTCTGCCTGTATGGACCTTAGCAAGCCAGGTGTCGAAGGGCTTGAGATCACAAAGGACTCGGACGTGTACACGTCAGTTGCGGATGTGTCGTCAATGGATACGGTGAATGATGGATCGGACAAGAAAGGGGTTTTGGTCTGTGGTGTGGGTATGGAATTATGGAGTATCAACGGGTGAGACTCGAGACGGTTTTTGGCACCGTATCGTTGGTCTACACGCCTTGGCTGGGAATCATCCACGGTCCAGGTAAGGCCATCAATATCAGATGTAAGGGCTTCCTAACTTCTTCATAGGTAAATTTAGAATGAGGATCTCGGCAAGTACAGGGACTAAGGACGTTTACCCCGCCATGCCCCACCAACGATTTAAATACTGTCCCACCGGCCATACATCACCGTCCTTTGCACATACTTGCGTTCATTTTTTCTCTTCTAGGTTTTATCGGAATGGCTGTACAAAGTAGTGCGCAGTATTTGATTTCACTCTTCGGTTTACAAGGCAAAGCCGTCCTCATAACCGGCGGAACTCGAGGAATTGGGGCCGGACTGACTGTTGCGCTGTAGGTAATGCAACACCACCTCAATGGAATATATCAAACATCCGGCGGTAGAAGCGATTGACTCTGGGGATTCATTGTGCTGACCTGACCTCCTTCCAGCGCATCCGCCGGTGCTGATATCATCCTCCTCCAACGCGATCCCTCTACCGGCAACGCCGTCAAAGAGAAGGTCCGCGCCTTGGGACGGAAGTGCGACTCTTATGCTTGCGACTTGAGTGATAAGAAGCAAATCAGAGGCATAATCCCGGAATTGTGCGAGCGAGACGGAAGGAATGTAGACATACTGGTCAACTGCGGCGGGGTGCAACACCGGAGTCCCGCCGTGGACTTTGCGGAAGAGAGTTGGGACGAGGTATATTCCTTATATCTCTACTCCCTGTAACACGACCGCGAGGATTGCTCATCCGGTATGGAAAGCACAGGTCATCCAAGTCAACCTGACGGCATCCTTCATCCTCGCACGCTCCCTCGCCAAACACTGGCTGTCGTCGCCGACGCCGCCTGGCCCGGACAAGAAGAAGATCATTAACATCGCCTCGGTGCTGACTTTCACCGGCAGCTTGAACATCTGCGCCTACGTCGCGACCAAAGGCGCCATCGGCCAGCTCACCAAGGCCCTGAGCAACGAGTGGATGGGGAAAGGCATCTGCGTGACGGCGTTGGCGCCGGGGTATATAGCCACCGAGTTGACGGAGGGCATCAGGACGGATCAGGAGAGGGAGACTGCCATCATCGGCAGAGTACCGGCTGGTAGATGGGGAGTGCCGGAGGATTTGGCGGGCGCCATTGTGTATTTGGCAAGTAGAGCAAGGTACGCTATTCTCTCTTGCCATATCCTAGGAAAGACTTGTCTTTGTTTTTGGCAATCAAAAGCCCTTGAGTGCTGATCTGTCTCTAGTGATTTCGTGAGTGGAGAAGTCCACGTTGTCGATGGGGGCTTCCTCGCGACTTAGTGTACGCTGCTAGGCTGAGATTGTGTGGAAATGGATCTGTCCGACACGAAGATGTGCCTCTGATAGAAAATAACTTATATCAAGAACTTTCTAAAGGCTAATCTCCCTCCCGTTCAGACCATACCAATGTACAGTCCCTTTGAACACCTACAGCGCCGGAAGCCTGCCATGCCAGAGAGCCCCAATCCGCGAAGAGACCAGATGAGTCCGCCGCAACTTTCATGGTCGTGCCCAGCAAGAGCTAACTTCTACCCTGAGCTCTTGACTCTCAGAGTGAACACAATGAGAGTCAGGAAACACTGCTGCTTCAGGCCAATGGCTTCGATTTAACGCCGCAGGCACCTAGGATTGCGCAGGTACCGTGTCGAGCGCCAAACACTTATCCCTCAAGCCTTCCATGGTCTCGGGTCCGTAGACGAGCCAGGCCGAGGGCACTCTATGTCAAACGTCCCAACTCTCGCGGAGGCTGCCTGCGCACCGCTCGGCTCGACCTGAAACAGACCCACCCTACCCGCCGTATTTGGGCCCCAAAACGTGATGCGCATGTGCACAATCGTCGGCCCGTCAAGCTGCATTCGAGTGGCCAGACTCAAGGTCGGATTGTCCTGGATGATGTCGTGGAACGTCGGGCGGACAAATACATCGGCCAATTCCATCTTGGCGATGGCGAGACCACGGACAACCCTGTTACCCGTGACGGCGATGACGTACTGGCCCGGGTGCAGCAGCTCAGTCTGGATCTCCAACGTGCGCCCGTTGTACGAATGTAGGTAGTCGTCCCCCGTGAAGGAGGTGCGGGATATCGTTCGACAAGACTCGGCCGGGGCCGCCGGCGGGGGTACTCGTCGCGTTAGGGCCGAATCAGGCGCTGCGGGCGCCGATACGGGCAGCCCAGCTCTCGCCATGGCTGCCTGCCAGGCCCCCGGCTGCTGCAGCTGAAACAGCGCCACCCCACCCGACGTGTCTGGCCCCCAAAAGGTGATCCGGAAGTACACGTAGGCCGGTCTCTGGAGCACGAACCCGGACCCCAGGCCAAGGCTCGGATTGTCCCGGACGACATTGTTCCACGGCAAGCTAGCATACAAAGGCGCTAGGACAAAGGTCTGGGCGATGGAAAGAGCATGCACGGTTCGGGTGCCCGTGACGGCGACGCTGTACACGCCCGGTTGCAGCAACGGCGTCCCGACCTCTAGCGTACGCCTGTCGAACGAGCGCGCGTAATCGGCCCCCGTGTACCGGAGGCGGTAGATCAGTCGGCAGAACACGGCTGGGTTCGGCTGGGGCGGGCCTCGTGCCGTCAGGGCCGAGTTGGGCGGTGCGGGCGCCGAGGCGGGGAGAAGGACCGCTTCGGTCATGGCTGGGTGAGCCGTGAGGATCAGGTTCGAGGCTTCGGACGGGCAGGTTTGGGCGTTGTAGCCGGGGGGGTATTGGAGCGTGGTGTCGGCTCGGGGGTGGAGGGACGAAGGGCGTGCGACTAGGGCGAGGGCGGTTGATGTGAGCCATATTGCGGCGAAGAGCGAGGGCGACGTCAAATGCATCCTTCAGTTCCGTATCTGCTATCGTGACTTGTTCGTTTGCAGATACTGGGGAGAGAATGTTGCAAAGATCAGTCTGCTTCTCCAACTTCGGTCCCTTGAATGCACTGGAGCGAACGTCGAGGGAGGTAATCACTCTCCATGATATATTTCTCTGAACCTCACATCAACGTACGCTCCCACAAAGGCTGGAAGGATAGACGGAGGTGGCAGAGCAATGGCCGGCAATAACACATGGTGTATCAGGGTACGCGCACAACATGGACAAGAGCAATCCCGATACAGCGAGCCCTGTATTTGCACCACATTGCCCTTGACAATTACCTAATTCGTACGATCTCGCATCTGAACGCACTCTATTCCACGCTTTACACAAGACGGTATAGAGTTGTTTGCTCGCTTGGCGTGCTATCGGTTTCTATTGTCTTACCTCGCTCTTGCGCTGAAGTTTGTCCCAGAATCCTGGTCCAGATGCTCGAGTGCCCTTGGCGCATAGCTGGTAAAGCGCATAACTGCACGATGCTTGTAGCTATGGAACGGCAAAGACCTGTCAACATTGTGACATGCCCGATGTGGACCCTTCATAGTACCCGCCATTGCGGCACGCTATAGAAGAGCGCATACGGCGTATATACTATTCTTGTCGCCTTGTTCTAGCGCAAAAGGCGGAGGAAGCGATGTCAGCGATGTGGCTGCACTCTACGTTAAAACAGATCACGAGTAGCGAGCAGTCTAGAATTTACATCTTCCTTGCCATGACGCTTTGAGCTCTGAACTGTTTGGTACCGGCGGTCATTCGGGGGAGTGAATTGATTGAAATGAGACTATCGCTGCTCGAATCTCGATGGTGGCAAGGCTCAAGCAACGGGGCGAGCCCCTTCCACCGAACCCAGACTTCCGCTACGCTAAGCATCTGCTCTCAACGAACTTTGTGGACAAACCGTATGAGTCTATCCCAAGTACCAACGTTTGATGAATTTTTTAGAGGCATTCACGTCAGCGTCTTAACAACCCACCACTCATAAAGCGGCTCGGGGATGAAGTCTCGGACCATCTGCGCGAGCAGGGCATCCCAGGCGACGGTATAGACAGGTTGGAGCCAAGCGTCGGTCTGTGTGTTGTATAGTTTAGCTGGCGAAGCGAGTACAGGCTAATAAAAGGGAGAGCGGGAGGGAACTCACGAACGCATCCATAACAGTCTTCGCAACATGTTCCGGCGGGGTACCCAGCACCGTATTGGTGCGTACCACCGTCTTCCACTTCTCCATCATAGACGTGTACCTGCGCATAATGCTCCCATCCATCCCCTCATCCACCCTCAACACATTCCCCAGACTGTCGAACCCACTCGCCGCCCGTCCCGCTTTCAAGTCCACTTCCTCGTCGTCAAATCGCTCCATGGCGCTCAGAATCTTCGGCCCGATCCCGGCCGTCGCGACCCAGCCGGGCCGCACGACCGTCATCTTGATGCCGTATGCCCGCATGGTCTCGTAGTTCCACGCCCGCGTCATGTTGTCGACGGCCGCTTTGACGGCGTTGTACGAGACCCAGCCGGGGACGGGCGTGTAGCCGCCGTAGGAACCGATGTTGACCACGCGGCCGCCGGAGTGGCGTTTCAGGAGGGGGAGGAAGGCGCGAGTCGTGGAGATGTAGGCGAGGAGGTCGAGGTCGAGCAGACGCTGGGAGGCGGTCAATTGGTGCCATTGTGTGTTGTTTGGAAGACGTGGGGACTACTTACCAGGATGTCTTGGCGTGAGGTGAGTTCCATGGGGGAGATCATGCAGAAACCGGCATTGTTGACGAGTCCCAAGAACGGGCGCGACGGATTGGCGAGGTCGAATTGGGCGATCTGGTCTGCGCTTCGTTGGATGTCGTCTTGCGACAGCACGTCGCAGATTATACCGTGGAGGGCGCCGCCGATGGTGCTGGCGTTGCGGGCGTACTCCGCTTCCAATTCCGCTCCGTGGGTTGGGTCTCTGGGCAGGTCCACGATGTCAAACACAGGATGGGCTAATGGAAGGTAGGTCTATTTTCTTGCTCACCGAACGCCCGCAAACACGGTGTAGCCTTTCCGACCCAGGTGTAACGCCGTCGCCCGCCCAATCCCTTCATGTGCGCCGGTGATGAAGATGCTGGGGTTGTGGCCTCGTTTGGGACGGGTCTGAAAGCTAGGCGGAGAGCCACCAAGGAAAAGATACAGGAAGCCGTAGATCACATAGTTCACGGAAAAAGACCAATAGGCGTAAACGCGGTTAGCAAAGTAGAGGGCATAGGAAAGTGTCCGTAAAGCGTTGAACGGCTGATGTTTTGCGGACTTCAGTAAGAGCTCTTGTTCAGAGCGTTCCTGTAGAGGAACTTTCAGGCGCCGAGTGCTCATGGCTTAGTTAGAGTGATGGCAACTGATTTGATTGCAATGGCTAATGTCGATTGCTTTATATACATGACTTGGCCGAGAGTAACTCTCCCTTCGAAGGAGTACTTGATCCGTTGATGACGCAACGTTAACGTTGTGTTCGAATTACAAAGTACCTTAGGTAGGAGGCAGGCTGCGTGCGTCCGTGGCCCTCCTCGCTCGACGTAATCTTTTGTTATTCTGTCAAACCTGACTACCTTATTGCTCCCTAACTTTGTATTATTATGATTCAAAGACTACCTAGGTATGGAAATTCTTCATAGTAGCTACGTGAGACCATGATCATCAGAGTCCTCCATATGAATCCCGTAGCACCCAGTGAATATCTAATCACACAAATTGCCACTTTCCCCAACGCCGTCACGCTATGCTCCAGTCGTCTCTGCTCCTCACTCATCACCTATGTGTGACAAACAGAACTCATCGACTCATTACGGTAAGACGCGAGAAGCCCAAGCCCTCCCGTCATACAACATGCAACCCCAAGCTCGAGTGCCTAAACATTCTCATGCCTATAAGGCTCATAAGCAAAACTCTTCCCGGCCCTCTCCTGCGCGTGCCCCACGCCACCAGCCAACGGCACACTCCCGCCCTTGTGGACGTTCCCGCTCTGACCCAGATACGGACTCTCGACCCTCTCGTACTTCGTCCGCCTGCTCCTGTCGACACCGCTACGGCCGGAACAGCAGCAAACGCTAGCGAGCCAGAAGATGGTGGCGGCGAAGGAGAAAGCGACGGCCAGCCAGGTGGTGGTCAGCATGCTAGTGCCGAGTGAGCCGTGGATGTTGTAGGGTTTCAGGTAGGTGTTGAAGGAGGCGGCGAGGGTGGAGTAGAGGATGGTGGAGATTAGCGAGGCGATGAGGACGAAGATTGCGGATGCCTGTGGCGGGGAGCGGGGTTAGTCCGCGTTCTTTCTCAGTCTCTGGGAAATGGGAAATGAAAAATGGGTATTGGAGTGGGGTAGACATACGACTGAGATGATGGTGGTGAACAAACTTCCCCATCGGCTGAAGATGGCCAACATCCCGACAAGGAGCTCCAATGCCGTGACGGCGACTGCAACGACGTAGGCGATGAACATCCATTTGGCCGCCGTTTGATACGCGTTGAGTCCGTCCTGTAGTTGTTTGGGAAACAATTGCTCCGCGCCCGTGTTGTTGAGGCCCCACACTTCGACCGGGTTGAACCAGAACTCGCTTTGGCGTGGGGAGCAAAAGTCGACGACTTCGGTGCCGGCGGTGGAGGAGTTGGACTTGGAGCTGGAGCAGTAGTTCCACAGGGAGACGGTGTAGAAGTCTTTGATGTTGAGAGTGGATTTGGCTTGTTGGAAGGCTGTAGTGAGGATGGTGTAGTCGATTTTCGTGCCGGAGACTAGATCCACGGTGGAATTGAAGGAGATGTTCGACGTGTTGGCCTGGAGAAGTCAGCATGTTGGTTCCTGATGGAAAGGTGAGGTGATGAAGCGTACTCTGAAGAAGTAGAGGTTATTCAAGGTGCTGGAGCTCTTGTTTGTCCCGCCCAGGCCGACCAATATGATGCATATCAGTGATGCTAGAGTCAGTGCCATGGGCACAAAGATGCACGCGAATCTCCCTGCTTTGCCCATCTTGAGGATGAGATACGAGAATGCTAAACGATAGACTTGTGGTGAGGGCGGAGAGAAAGCGAGTGAAATGCCTGTTTAAAGGCTGTTTGAGGGTGAAATCGATCTATGTGCTTGAAAATCGATCAGAGGGTAGATGTGAGGGTTATAAAGAAAGGTTGCAGGAAGGCTGATTGTTTTTGATACGTTGTTGTTTATAGCGGACGGGGGCGGGATGCTGACGAGGGTTGTCGTGGCGGAGTCAACGATACAGTAGCTCAGCCCTATCAACAAATCCGAGAGAAATTTATTGTCTATGGTATGAGCCTGCAATCGGTTCCTACTGTAGCTATTGACTACATAATGCTTTCTCTACCTATTCAATCAAGCATCAAAGACTACTCGATGCTCTGTAAACCGTACAAGTTCTCTCCTTCCCGTCGTCCTGGTACGCCCCATGTCTCGCTTAATGCCATGCCTTTTGCCGGTACTAAAATAGATTTTCGAGACACAGGGCTGAGTCTTGGATTAACCCGCTGTACACTGTCTCAACCTCCACCCAAGCCTCTTCAAGACGATATGCCCTGGCAACGTGTAAGGTAGGTGCGCGAGGACTTCCGGAGGTTTGCCGGTTCCGTACGGTTAGGGCTTCGCTGCATTGAACTAACGTTATTGCCATTTTTCCTGTTAGGGAAAACCACCTTAGAAAGATGCTACTGCTCCTTGAAATAAGTTACTGTATAATCGCAGGTGGAACATTGCCACCATAATCATGACACCGTGATCACTTGTATCTAAAAAAGTAAGTTACTTGTTCTTTCAATTTTCGCACATGGCTCATCAGTCCCGACTGTGCAGGGGAAACCATATGTCCATCACACGAAAAGCAACCCTCAGACGGTTAGGTTTATCGTAAGACACAGAAAACCGCTTTCAACCAGTTCTCCAAACGCAAATCCAAACCATAGACTCTGTAGAGAAGAGCAAAAATGATCTCGGCCGGGATCGAACCGGCGGCCTTTTCCGCACAGTTGAACCTGTAAAGGAAACGTGATAACCGCTACACCACGAAACCATTAAAAGTTCTCGCCCTTATTTCCTTATAGAATGCAATGCCTAGACCATCCAATTTCAGGGTCGTAACTCCGGTTAGGGCTTTCACCTTCAAAACGTACGCTATGGTGCACAGGTATAGATTGCCATGGCAGTCTGCTATACTTTCAGCTTTCGCCTGATACCGCTATAGGAACCGGTTATCCAGAGCTCACTATGATTCGACTACCTTCAGCCGAACCCTGGGGTCCACTGGTCTCAATCCCTCTATTAGGTAAAAAAGCACGCCGAAGCCAAGACGCCAGACTCTCGGCAGCCGCCGTAGCCATAATGCCATATGTGATAACTTGCACGTCAAAGTTTCCAGCTAAAAATATCAAACTGTCTCGGGCTTGGCCGTAAAACACCTTCCTGATCAACCGTTCCCATCGCCCCTCCGACGTTTTTCAAGCCGGCATATGCTCTGGTAAATGCTTTGAAGGGGGTATTCCTGTCTCGCCACCATTGATCCTCCTCCGTCTCGTTGTGATCGAGCCTGGGCGACTCCCGGATTGACGGGGATGCTGTCTCGGATGAGTTGTTCCCCTGCCACTCGACGATGGTGGAACGATTGCTCTCTGATGTTTCGCGTGGTGATGGGGACTTAGGATCGTCTGCAGAACTGTTTGCGGTCGGCGTCGGCTGGTGGTCTGATTGAATTAGGACGCGTTTATCTTTAATCTGTATTTGTGTCTGCTGCTGCGGCGTCTGCGTGGGCTTCTTGAACACCCTGGATGGAGTCTGCATCGGTGTAGAGCCTTCGCGAGTCAGTGCAGACTTGGGTGTCTGAACTTCGTTACTGAAAGCAGGCGAATCAACCCCGGATTCTGCTGGTTCGTTCCAAGACGACCTGCGGCCTAGTTTCCTGGAACGATTGGTAGCTGGGGTAGGTCGAGGGGCTGGACCCGCAAGGGTAAGGTCAATAACTTTTCCATGTTCCATTGGGGAGCATGGCTCGTGCCGAGACAGCTTGGCTATAGCAGATCCTTTGCCCACCACCTTGGCTGAACTTCTTAGGCTCCTTTCTGGCTGGGGTCCTGCAACTGTTCTTTCGGTAGAGGTTATTGCATCATTAAGAGTCGTAGGTGTCAATACATGCTTACGATGGATTGGTTCATCAATATGGTGTTTGTAGAAGCTTTCGTAAGGTATTGGGTCCTCGCCCCGGTCTGTACAGTTCAACAAATAATCGCGATAGTCTGTCCTATGTCTGATGACGAAATCGTCCCAAAGAGATCGATGCTCCATTAGCTCAGCTTGTACAAGTCCGTTTATTCTTTGACACATGCCAGAGAAATGCTCGAAACCCCCCGAGTAATGGGGATACGTGCTTTTGAAAGTGTCGTAAAGACTGCCTTTGGTAGGTATGGCTGGGCTGCTCGGTGATGCCATGGTTGATGAAGATCTTTGTACAGCCGTAAGACCTGATGGCTTTTTGGATCTGTCAAGGTGAAAGTGGAGATCGTCGCCAAGCTCAACACTCTGATTCCGTGGAGTGTCGTCTCCAGATCGCGGCGTGTACTCTAGTAGAGCAGTGTTCCCTCCGAGATCTTTGGACTCAAAGTCCGTGACATGCAAAATAGTGTCCGGTGGCAACTGATCGAGCTCCATGGAGGCACTCTCTATTGGGACGCTCGTGGTCCGCTGGGCCGCGTCCTCCGCTGCTACTGCGTCTTGATTGGTCTTTTCGGAGGTGGCATCAATCAAATCGTCAACGACAGTCGCAGGATGGGGGGATGGTCGTGAAGCGAGGAATTCCCGCCGGTGCTGCCTGGCAAACAAGGAGGGATCTTGTGTCTGTCGGTTTTCCTGGCTGAAGTTCAGAGCATGAGGCGGCTTTAGACGCTTTCGACGCTTCGTGACGGAAGGAGGAAGCTGGTCCATGTCGGCAAGCTTACGTTTTTCATGTTTTTCTTCATGTACCACCGACAAATGAGGCGTGGGGTCGAGACCACGCTTGGACTCGACACCGGGAACCCCATGACCGAAAGACATACCCTCGAACGGACTCTTGTTTGAACCTTCGTAAGCACTGGTAGCAGCTGCGAGTTTTTTTATCTCCTGAATCTCCACTACCTCCTCCTCATACATGAGATTGTCCACTGTACCATCAGCCCCTACCTGTGACGGTAGATGAATAGCTGTATTGGTGTTAGAGTGAAGGCTGTGCGTCTCAGGTACTGCAGCTACAATGGAATGTTCAGCGGCCAATCTGTCGCCAATTGAGTCGGCGGTAAATCCGTCTTGTCCCATCGGCAGGAGGACGGGTGATGTATTGCTACAAGGAGGAACTCTCAAGGTTTCCCTAGGATGGTTTGGGGTGCGCTTAACTTGCAGCGTAGGCTCTCTCTTTTGTGAGGCAGTAGATGGTGGCAACAGTGGCGGTGATACAAGACCATGGACCTGCTCCTGATCCAATGATAACATTTCGTCTCCAAGCGCTTGGGGCAACGTACTCTCCAGGTTGTCGTCTTCCGAACGTCGATCCCCAAAGTGGTTCCTCCTGACTGGGCTGTGTATCTTCAGATCTTGTGGATAGTTCACAACTGCTCCTTCGCTTTCTGATTTGAATATTGTCTGGGGGTATCTCTCTGGACTATTCCCATCCAAGTCCTTGTCGTTAGTCTGACCGTCCATTGCATCATCCAGCTCACTAGTATCGTCTAAACTGTTCCTGGCTGGGTTTTCACTAAGAGAGCTTTCGGGTTGGGCTGCAGCCTCGCATGACGGTGTGCTAACGACTTTGTCTCGACCCACAAAGGGTTGCGCTTCTGCGGCGGGATCTTGACTGGGCAAGCCATGATTGCATCCTGCAACATCACAAGTCTCTAGTTGGGCTACGTGAATGGCATCTCCGGGTCCGGCGCAGCCACTTTGCACTTGAGCTTGACGTGGTGTTGCGCTACTTATCTCCCTTTCCTCCTCCTCGACAGCGGTCGGGTCGGGTAGGACATTCTTTCTTGAAGTTCGGTCAGGCGGTACACTAATTTCGAAGCTGCTGTCTGGCGGCAGTTGGTCGTCTGGGGCAGAGGGGGTCGAACTTGAAGACCAACCAGATAATCTTTCTTCGTCCGAGTCCTCTTCAGCCTCACTTCCTGTATTGAGACTTGATTGTTGTGAGCCAGTGAGATTCAGGTTCAACACTTCTTGGTCTTCTTCCGGCATGCTAAGTACAGCTTCCCTGTCCAGTGCGCCTACGGGCTCGGTATTCCAATCACAACGTTCAGCGGCTGCATTGAAAGCTTGCAGTGTAGCGATTGGAACATTTGCAACAGGGCCTCGCCTGCCAGGCGCGGGAGGAAACCAGGCTATATGAGAAACAGTTAGATCTCATGGAGCGAGACGATTCAAGAGGGAGTTGAAATGCTTTTCGAGCTATAGGCTATCAAGCTACGGCCAGGACCTCGAATTGGCACAATTCGACTTACAATCATCATGTTCCAGCAGTTTATGCTGGTCTGTGGGTATTCTCACATCTCTCCGACGAATTCGTTTAATTCCCTACCTAGTCTTAGCAAGGGGATTTTGAATGACTACCTATCTTGAACAACCCACATTCCAGGGATGGTTCGTGAGATTTTCACCAATATCATTTTTCTTCAGAAGCCCTATGCTCGGGTCCTTGGAGCCTTGGTTATCGATCTCGTGTTTCTCTAACGCTTGGGTTTTTCGACCGGGGATCTTCTGTGGGTCTCTGCGATTAACATTATCGTTTGGATCTTGTCCAGTACGAAATGTGCGCTCCTGACTCGGCAGCTCAGTGTTAACCTCAATGACTCTCGAATCCTTTGGTGTTACCCCGAGATCCGCGTCACCGTCTACATCGCCGGCTTCCTGCTGTAATTCTTTAGTAGCTTCCCCGTGGACATTGACCAGCATCCTCTTCGAAGGGGTAGCTTGTGGTCCTGACCGACGAGATCTTGAATGCTGACCGGTGTCAGAATGCTCTATTGCTCTCCCATGCTTTTCAGACGACTCCGACAGAGGCTCGTCTGTCACAGGTCCATCTTTCGTGAGGTCCCTTGTGTTCCTAGTGGCCGGTCTTTCGAGTGTCCGATGCTTCCGGACTTCGAGGAGACCTAGAAGATCTCCGGTTGTGTTTACTTTTCTGCGGCTAGCGTTTGCCGGTAACCCATACCGGTTTGGGGCAGTCCATGTTTCCTTAGAAGGATTGGATGATACCTTGTTGGGTTGAACGTAGTTGGCGACAGCAACCTCAAGCTCTTCGTCCTGTGGCATCTGACTGTGGAATACGACTTGAGTTGCCAATGCCGACTGCCTGTCAACCCCATCATATCCACTACCTTCAATGCCAGTTTCGGTTTTCGGACGCTTTGAAGATGGTGCGGCGAGCTCATCGTTGTCTGAGTCAATACAAACGTCCGGAACCTCCACGCTCTTGAGTTCTCTCAGCCGCTGTACGAGTAGTCCTACCCTTTGACGTTGATGAACGGGTGATGGTTGCCCGAAAGTACCTGAACCCGCACTGCCACAAAACTGTAGATCATTGACCAGAAGCGTCACACTCGACTGTTTGGGTCCAAGGTGTGTAGCAACAATTTCATATTGGACAATGCCAATAATGCCACCCTGCGTGTCTTTGGTTATCCTCCTTCGATGTTTTGTAACATAAGCTTTGACCGTAGGAGAAGCGAAGGTTGCTTGAATAGAGGTGTATGAGTCCGACAGAACAGCTTTTATGGGATCTTGGAAGGACTCAAACTGAATACTCGTTAATCCCGAGAGCTACTAGATGTGTGACAGAATTGGGATTGGACTAACCTTCAGTATCTGAAGATAACCGACCTTCTTCGACCTCACTCTCATATTACTCCCATCGTCTTCGTAGGGTACCTTTTCCGAGCTGGGAGAGCCCGCAGGACCTTGTTCAATACAACGCAACACGCGGCCCAGCTGTTGCTCGATAGTCGGTCCGAGCCAGTCCCTCATGAGATCCATGACAGGCTTAGAGAGACAGGGACTCAAGAACGCCTAGTCGCTGTTACATGGTCCTAAAAAGGAAGTTTAATGGGGCCAGACTATGGATGGAATCACCAACTGTAATAGCTAGTGCGGCACCCGTTCGTTCAGTCAAAGAGTGTCCGAACTATCAGTTTCAGTCCGCTGAATCAGTGTTGGCCTACATCATACCGCTTTGTTCTTCCTGTGTCAGCCCTACCTTATGGCTACAGTACCTAAGGTACTTGAGATCCAAACACGTGAATTATTACCGTCTCGGTAAGTACTGTAACGACGCGACGTTAGCGCGGGGTTCAATGCCACCTTTGAAGAGAGCTTGGCACAACCTGGAGTAGGTAAGCTACCGTATCCATAGTGAAGCGTTCATAACCTCAACAAATTATTGTACTCTACTGTCGTGAACCAGGAGGTGTCTCTGCAATGATTACTGGCCCCTAGCCTAAGATCTTATTTCTTCACATTGACTACGGAAATGCCTCGAAGCCGGTCTGAATAAAGCTGGCACCACACAAGCTATGGGCATGTCTGATCAAAGTGCTATCTGTGACCGTTCACTCTCTGCAAGCCTTGAGCATCAAATGCTCCGGCTTCTTGGAAGGACAGTACTGGAATTTGAAGTTGTCACTACTACTTGTCCATGAGTTACAGCCAAGCCTACGATTTCCTTTAGAGACTGCCGAGGGGTATCCTTCAACGCACCATGATCTAATGGTGACCTCTTCACATGGCTTCGAAACCTTCAGATCATGCCGCCAGCCCTCTCGCGTCGGCTTCCCCTGTTCCACCGAGGCAAAGACTGCGTAGAGGGTCGATTGCCTCGGTTTCGTCACGGCTGCAGTTCGACAAAGAGACGATGTCGCAGGCCCTGGATCAGATCCACGTTGCTGCATCGCACTCAGAGACGCTTACTACCTTCAATGATTTCACTCCGGCACCATCGTCATCTTCGGGCCGTGAGGGCAAAGGACTGGCTGGAGAGCTGCAGGGTGGTCTAAGTGGGCTTTACAGTCGTTTCCGAGCCTCTGTCGGAGGAGTGACGAACTTGGTAGGGGGAGTTATTACGGGCGAGGACAAGGGATCATCTGAACCCAAGTCCATCGACAGCCCGGATTCGACGGTACAGATTGTGAAGGAGAAGCTCAGTGTTGGGAAGGTCCAAGCCTTGACCTTAAAGTCGCCTATCGCCGAACCTACGCCCACTGCCCGCGTTCACTCCTCTACTACCCTCTCTGGCAATGTATTAAGTGACCGGATCCAGCTCACGAAGGGGCCAACAGACTTCCCAAGTACAACAGTGGTGTCGCCAAAACATTCTGGTACCTACAGTCAGTCTGGTGGACTGAAACCCACTCTGGCCCCTCTCACAAAGGCAACGATCTCGTCCGCGGCGAATCCAGAGTTAGCTGAAGTGCATGTTGTGGCCATTAAAGATGCCGGTTTGCTGGGTAGGCCAGGAGCAGATCAAAGCAGGGAACGCCACCAGCAAGCGCCTTCATCGAGCGAAACATCGGTGGTAGCTGGAGATGAAAGAGTACCAAGCACATCAGTGAGGCAAGGAAGATCACATGTGAAACTGTACTCTGATGACCAGCGGACGTCAGGTACCCCAACAGCGAGCATACAATTGTCGAATCATAAGCGCAGCAGTATACAAGCATTGAAGTCTGGGCGTTCCACCGGTAGCCACGACAGCTCTCCAGCCTTAGTTCAAGACGAACAACTGCTCCATAGCGCTGCTCCTGTAGGGGCCTCAGCCAAATATGGTACAGAGAAGAAAGTTGTCGAACCAGAACAACTCAGTCGAATGAGTGGCAGCCGCGCTAGTTCAGTAGATTACCAGAGACTACGCAAAAACAGTTCTTCGAACCTCGACACGGTCATCACAAGTCCAATAAAGGCAGAAACGATTCGCCAAAAGCCGCTTGCAAAGGATCGTATGAACGAGAATTTTACGGATGCGGTGAACAGCGGCCATAGCAAAACTAGTCCCCTCGATGCCCCGCTTGAAGGCTTACACTCTGGAGATCATAGAGCCACTGCGGTGTCTGTTAGTCAGTCTCATTTGCCTGGATTTACCATCTCTCATGCTTCTTCGTCGGATAGCGATTTAGCAAGCCCTCTAGTCACCCCGAAGCTTCCCAACCTCGAAGATCAAGGTACTGTCACTGGAAACGAAGCTCTAAACTTGGGTCGATCATCAAAGGATATACCAGGGCCATTCTACGAAAATCCTTCAGCACCGGTAGATAGCGTCCCTTCACAGATAAGGAGCAAGGTATTGAGCAAGGACTACTGGATGAAGGATGAGAACGCTCAGGATTGTTTTTACTGTGGAGATGCATTTTCCACGTTCCGCAGAAAGCATCATTGTCGTAAGTTTTATCTAGACCAGCATCTGTTGGAAAGTCTAACCTTTCCAGGCACTTGCGGCCAGATATTTGACGCAAAATGCACCTCCTTGGTGCCCGGGCTCCAATTTGGTCAGCCAGGAGATCTTCGAGTCTGCAAGCCCTGCGAGGCGATAATCAATGGGTATGATTCATCAGACTCGTCAGAAGATGGGCATCCCTGGCCGAAGCCCTCGCCCCAAAATAAACGCAACGCCGTCGCTCCTTATAACGTCCATGGTGTGCCTATACCAGCCTCCCCCGGCAATACTTCGCAGCGGTCTGGGCATTCTCAGGATCATCGAGGTTTAGCAACGCCGACTATGGCCATACCTGCGACTCGGAGGTCTGGCGGCACTGTCCACGACTTGGACGTTCTGGAATTCGGTAGTGGACGAACCATAGCGCGGCCAAGCTCCTCCAGGTCGTTGAGAGCCTCGGTGAGTGGAAGACCTCATTCGTCGAACTACAAGCGGTATCACTCCCGTCATCAACACCTCCGGAACTTTAAACCATCCCTTGATGCTAGCGCTCCTTTCCACGGAAATTCTGGAACTGAAATGCACAAAGGGACAGGGAGGTTGGCCTTCCACAATGACAGCATAATCGACCCTGACCTTGCTCTGTATCTGTCCGATGAAAACTCTAGCGGCGATGAACAGTTGAGTATTTCTACTGTGCTGAGTGGTGATGCGCTTTCCCGGAGCCAGGACAACGACGGAGGCGCAATAGGTGGGCTGCTATCTGCCGTGAGGAAAAGCCGTCTTAGATTCGGCGAAGTTGGCCTTGGTGGTGTAGTGTTCGCCAATCGAGATGTTGATGAAGTGAGCATCAGCAGCTCACGAGCCGCTAATATACCACGATCTGCTAGAAAGCGAAATCTGAGTTTCGACAATCATATCCATCCACGACCTGCTTTCAGATCGTACAAAAACGGCACGGTGCCACCGGAAGCACTTGTTGAAAGACAGCCTGGTGCAGAGATCGCAGGCATTGACCCTACGGACGTAGGCCTCGACAAGTCAAAGACAATCCGGAGTTCCGCAATGATAGGCGCGGATGCTCCTGCTGTAGAGCTCAACAATGCAAGCTTACAGCATGTTCGAAAGCTGCTTCGCCAACTATTGCAGGACTCTCAGGTGGCCAGAATCGGCAGCTGGGAGAGGGCGCTTGTACCGATTCTTCTGCAGGCAACAGACGACGTGGATCCGGACGTACAAAATGGCGATGACCTTGACATTCGTCACTATGTCAAACTCAAGAAGATCCTCAGTGGCCGACCGAGTGACACGTGTTACGTCTCAGGGCTCGTCTTCACCAAAAACCTCGCGTTGAAGAGCATGCCGCGAAGTATAGCAGATCCTAACATCGTCATAGTCACCTTTCCCCTTGAATATGCCCGGCACCGACAGCATTTTATGAGTTTGGAGCCTGTCATTCGTCAAGAGCGAGAGTTCTTGGAGAATCTAGTCAACCGCATTGCAGCTCTTCGACCACACCTGTTACTTGTGCAGCGTAATGTATCAGGCCTAGCCCTGGATTTCTTGGAAAAAGCGAACATCGCAACTGCGTACAACGTGAAACGCTCGGTCATTGAGGCAGTCTCACGATGTACACAAACAAGGATCATCTCATCCATTGACAAGCTGGCAATAAAGCCCACTCACACCGGGAAGTGTTCCAATTTTGGACTCAAGACTTATGTGAATAACGGCAGAAGAAAGACATATGTATACCTCTCCGGCTGTCCCAAGGAACTTGGCTGCACGATTGTACTCCGTGGTGCAGATAATATTACGTTGGCCAAAGTAAAGAGGATTACGGAATTCATGGTGTATGTTGTGTACAACCTGAAGCTGGAGACGTGCCTCATGAGGGATGAATTTGCCTTCATTCGATCTTGTACCGATGGTACGATGACCTTGACCAAGGGGACAGAAGAAAGTCACGCAAACACCACATCTGCGAGTGGTAAGGTAACCGAAGTTGGCAACAGGTCGTTAAAGACGAATCGGGCCTCTGCCGAGGTTTCAAATGAAAACTTCTTGAGCAACGTGAAGCAAAGCTCCTCAAGAACGGAGCCGGGAAACCATGCTACTTCCGCTGACATCCACATGCCTGAAGATGTCCCGGCGCCGACATTCTACGGTGATATGGTCGAGAAGCACAAGACTAAGATCCTTTCCGCGTCGCCATTCGTGGAGTTCATGCAGCCATATATCCTGATGCGGGCCAGAGAGCAAGAAAGACGTCTTCTATATCTCAAACAACTGAAAGATCGGGATGTTCTCGAGGATCGAGCGGAGCACAAAGCCGAAGAGCCTCAAGAGTTTGACCTCATCAGACCGGAAATGGTGCACGCAACGGTCTCAGGTACCTCGAAGAAAGTTCGCGAGATCCTCCGTGCTGTCCATGACGCGGAGTACGATAAGGCTCTGCACAATTATCAAACACAGAAGCGACAGTGGGAGACCTATATATCTGGCAACACAAATCTCTTTGACCCCTATGCGCACCAAAATATTGCTGTATTATACAGCCTTGTTTGCACTGCCACTTCGGTGCCGTGTTCGGGACCGGACCTGCTGGGACTTGGCTTCTACAACGAACATGAGACCGAAGCAGATTTTGAGGCAGATTGCACGTTGGGGCAGTACGTTCAGGATTTGTGCTTTAGTGCAAACACTGCCTGCACAGCAAACGGCTGTGAGAAAAAGATGCTTGAGCATCATCGCCAATACGTCCATGGAGAAGCACAACTCAATATCGTTGTACAGCAATACCCGTGCAGAATCAGAGGCCTGCAGGACACCATTATGATGTGGAGTTGCTGCAGAATATGCGGCAATGAAACGCAGATCATGCCCATGTCTAAGAACACTTGGAAGTACTCTTTCGGTAAATACCTGGAACTGTCATTTTGCAGCAGCCACCTTTATGCTCGGGCTGATGTATGCCCACATGATCTTCACCGGAATCATGTGAGATATTTCGGATACAGGAACATGGCCATTCGTGTGCAGTATGACCCGATCAAGCTACTCGAAATCATCGTGCCTAGGGCACGCATTACATGGAAGGTAGACAATGATCTACGACTGAAAAATGATATCTTCTCAAGGACTGAAGAGCGACTTGACCGTTTCATGGCTTCGGTTAAAGCTCGTATCCAAGGGATCAGCACTGAGAGTGTGGTTCCGGAGAAAGCAGAGGGCTGCCAAAACGAAGTTGAAAAGATGATGAAACGCGCAAATGAAGAGCACCTATTCCTTACGAGAAAGCTACAGGAGAAGTACATGAGCTCCGAGTACTTTGAGATGATTCCTCTCAATCGAGCCGTTAGGGCCCTTATGGAGAAAGTCGCTGAATGGGACAATACGTTCGCCGATTTCGATAATGATTTCTTTCTTTCCGAAAAAGATATAAGGCGCCTCGCAACATTGCAACTGAAAAAGATCTTCCTCGATAAGGAAGGATCTACAAGCAATCTGAATTCGCCGCGTGACAGCCTGGTGACACCAACTGCAGACACAGGACTCTCAGAAACGATTCGTCATGACAGTTCGGTCGATCTGGGGTCAGCAACAGAGAAGGCATCAATCGCGAACGCCCATGATACACTCACGTCGGTTGTTGATGAAGACCGCCGCTCCTCCAGCACCACCTCTTGTTATAACGGAGATAACAACCCCAAGGATGCAACGAGAAACACAGAAGCGACAGAAGAACATAATTCAGCCAACAATCGTCTACAGGACTCTTCCATGCACCATGTCAACCATTTAGACTTGGCTATGCCTTCAAAGTTCCCAGAGAGACAGCCAGAAGATCATCACCCCTCCCAGCCAGAGTCCCGTCCTGTTAGTCCGACAACCACGAGGACCAAGGATCCTCCCAGCGTGGAACCGTCGTCAACCACTGCAGCCGTGGAAGAGGAGGGAGCTCAGCCCGCAAGTCAAGCAAGTATAGGCAATAGTACTATACAGGGTCGAAGACTTGCGTCTGGCATTCCTCGGCTCGTTGAACTGGATATCCGCCGTAGTGGCATAACCTCCGCGCCTCCGCTGTATCGTGCTCAGTCTCAGCCAGCACATCTTCGACGAGAGCAAACCGTTGGGATTGGCAAATCTAATTTGATCATATCACAGACCAACGGCTCGAACGCTCCTGCAAAGACTCTTACCAAAGCACTGGAGTCTTCCGTGGCCAATCCAAATAGCAGTGGAACCAATAAGAGTAGTCCTAAAACCTCCCTCATTCCTCGGTCAGTTGCAAGCAGAAGAAAGGACTCTCGAGTATCGACCTTGGCAAAGCACTTTGAACAACTAAGTCGCGAGTTTGAGAAGGAGCGCATCCGAGAGAGACGTCAACGCGCGGCGAAATCCCGTCATGCTCGGGCTTACCCGATGGCCTCCTCGAAACCTATCGCCCAAGTTTATAAGAATGTCCACGAAGCTGTGGAGGAGAAAGATCCCTCTGATGAAGATCTACTTGACGATGATCAACCCAGCACTAGCCCCCTTCCACCACTGTCAACTGTAGAGAACATGGCTCAATCCACTACAACACAGACTCCGGGCGAAAAGTCCCATGCGGACTCTACCCGTGCTGAGGCGACCGAGACTGAAGATAATGCTCGGACGGTCAGTCTGACTGCGTCGGATGTGGAAGGCGAACTAGACAGGGGTGAGGAGGACCGCCCCGTTGATGGGACCACTGAACTCCCCAGTACGAATGTTGAGCATTATACATCTACGCCAACAGAAACCCAATTTGATCCTAAAACTGAGCTGCCAAAGCATGAGAGAAGTTCACTTCTGAAGTTATTGACAAACTTCTGGGCCGAGCGATCGGCAAGCGGATGGACTGCTCTCGAATACCCATTGGGGCCGTCGGACCACGTTTTCGTTGACTCGGATATCATAGTCCGTGAGGATGAGCCCAGCTCTTTGATTGCTTTAGCACTTGACTGCGACGACTACCAAGTCAAACTTGAAAGCATTCGCTCACATGGAGGCCATACTTTGAGTGAAGACGAAAAGTCAGATTCAGCGAACATAGACGGCGACATGAAGGAGCAAGTCGACGTAGAGCGGTCCCTGCTGCGCTCAACGGGCACACATCTCAAGTATCAATTCCAAGAAGGCTCGGCTAAGATGGCGTGTAAGATCTTCTTTGCGGAGCAGTTCGATGCCGTACGAAAGAAGTGTGGTGTTTCCGAACGTATCATCGAGTCACTGTCAAGATGCCTGAAGTGGGATTCAAAAGGCGGCAAGACCAAGTCCGTCTTCTTGAAAACACTTGACGACCGTCTAGTCCTCAAATCTCTCTCGCAGACAGAGGTGCAGACTTTTCTGAGTTTCGCGCCAGCTTATTTCCAGATCATGTCCGAGGCACTCTTCCACGAACTTCCTTCGGTCATTGCCAAAATGCTAGGCTTCTACCAGATCATCATCAAGAACCCTGTTACTGGCGTCGAATTCAATTGGTTCTTACTTGTCATGGAGAATCTCTTCTACGACCGTGCGCCGACACGCATTTTCGACTTGAAAGGATCGATGCGGAACCGCAAGATCCAATCGACGGGCGAGGAGAACGAGGTGCTTCTGGACGAGAACATGGTCGAATTCATCTACGAGAATCCGCTTTTTGCTCGAGAACACTCGAAGAGGCTCTTGCGCGCCAGCGTGTGGAACGACACACTGTTCTTGGCCAGACAGAACGTCATGGACTACTCCCTCATGATCGCCATCGACGAAAACAGGAAAGAGCTTGTCGTCGGTATTATCGACTGTATCCGCACATATACATGGGACAAGAAACTGGAGTCTTGGATCAAGGACCGCGGATTTGCGGGAGGCGGGAGGAACAGGCCGACCGTTACCAGTCCGAAGGAGTATAAGTCCCGGTTTCGAGAGGCGATGGCCAGATATGTGCTCGAGGCACCGAAGTAAGCATCGACTAAGTGGCATGTAGTCCCTGGAAATGTGCTAATGATTAATATAGTTGCTGGCATCAATTCTCAAGACAGCAGTCCCAAAGACGGCCTCTTAGGGTGGATCAGAGCACGGAGAACAAGGATGGCGATCGAACGGAGGGTGAAGTTGAGGTCGTGGGTGCAGCTTTATGAGCAGTGCCAACGGATGTTATCACGACTTGATGTTACCGGGATACCTTACGACGGTATGACCTTTAGTGATGACTGCATTGCATCCCGGTGTTTCTAGGGTAGATGGAGCTCGAGCCCTGCTGTGGCATGTCTGGCATGGTAGATCTGGACATGGAAGGAATTATCATGGGAGACTATGGAATTTGGCATGGGTATGGCGCCTCTCATTCGACTGGCGTTTCCCGTTACACCCAAACCGGATCTATGTACAGAGTAGGGTGAACCTCACTATGGTTGATGATACACTTCGATGTAGCCGTGACACCATGCTGCCCCAACTCAATCACACGAGCCAAACTCCAGACCTTCCAATCCAATCAAGACAAGTGAGCATAAATCCTTCCCAACGCCATCATCGATCTATCGTCCTAGCCCCTCTACCATCACCTCCTCGAACTAGTCGCGCACTCCAAACACGTCCTCACATCACCCACCACAGCACACAACCCACACACCTGCCTGCCACAACACCCACACGCATATCCACCCTCCGCATCCATCCCTCCCATCTCGACATCCAGCGCATCCTCCCCCGGCGCCAGAACCGCGTCGCAGTCTTCGCATTTACGCATTCCTCCCGCGCCCGGCGAAGAAGACGTCGACGCGCGAAACGTGCGACAAGTGCGCGCACGCGCCGGCAGCGTCCAGAAGGCATCGAGCGACGTCTGCAGACCGAGTCTCGGCACCGACGACCATGTCGAGGATGACGGGGGCGGCGGAGGCGCTTGTGGGAGCGAGGGAACAGGCGTCAGACTCGCGGAGCGCTGCTGCGCCGAGAAGAGTTTCGCGAATGTATTCCCTGGTTAGAACATTCATCAGCCATGCTTGGAAGGTCCCTGCCCACGGCGCGAGCGTGACAGAGATGTATCGTTCTTACTGTGAACAATCCTCTCCTCCGGCCTGCCGTTTCGGAAGCGCTTCCGGGTCCGGCTGTCGAGGTGGTGGGTCTCGGCCATGTCGATGTCGGTTTGCGCTGGAGGGGTAGAGTGCGCGAGGGAGAGGGGTGGGGGCTGTGTGAGGAGTCGCGTGCTTAGTTCAGTCGCCCGTTCACGTGACGTTTCAAGGGTCTCTCTTTCTAATGCGCCCCTTCTAGACCCAACAGTCCACCCCGTTCTACTCGGTGAGGTTAACTCCTCAAACAGGAACCCTAACCCTCTAAACAGCGCGAGCTATGGATTAAGTTACTTCTCCTCTGCATGAGCAATGCGCTTACCGATATCTTCTGCGAGGTAGCGTTGTAGGTCTAATCTTATAGAAGTTGGTGGTGTTGTGTTGTGAAGTTCTTTGTAAGAGTGCACACTTGGGAATACCTATACCTGGAACTTACCGTATGTATGTCTGTTTCGCTTGGGAATTAACTTACATGTCACTTTCTTATTCGCCAATAATATTATTATTAATAACTTACATATCACATCAGCCTTATTAATAATTATTAACAAGTTAGTGTCCATCCAGAATCAGAATGAGAATGGTCAGTTCCGGAGCTGACCACCTGCATGGATGTCCCCCATCTTCCAGGGCACTGCGGTAGGAACCTAACCTTATTGGGATTCATCACGCCACTCGGCTCATGCTTGCAAGTTAACTTACAGTATCAATGAGAGCAATGAGAGCAATGATTTACTAGGGATCTCATAAGGTGAAGGTTATACCTTAACGTTAAAGTTCTGTCCAACGAAGTGGGGTCTGGCGGCAAAGAAGGCGCCTAATATTAATGAGCGGAGAGCTGCTTTCTGGGGCGCCGTCCTCAACCTTAAAGCACATCTCCGTCTGCAAGCTTTGGTCATGTTCGCTATCACCATGTCACTCAGTTGTCTTTCCTCCTATGTTTGCGTTGTATTGTATCTGCAATATTAAATATGTTTAGTATACCAGTCTCACATCGCCTCGCAAGACCGTTTGCTGCAGCTCTACCTTTCATCTTTATCTTTATCCTCTGGAACTTGTGGCATCTACCACCGGCGACCATTCCTAGCAACCCGAACCAACTCAAACCGGCCGTTGCGCAGCAGAAACCCGCATCCCACACAAACAATGAACCCCATGATGCTAAACCACAAGGCTCAATAACCCACCACCACACCCCACTACCCCAAGATACAGTACTACCTTGTGCCCACCTTCCCAGCTCGGAGGATATCTTGGTGATCCTCAAGACCGGCGCCACGGAAATACATCGCAAACTACCCATGCACTTCTCCACAACATTCCGCTGCATCAGGCACTATGCCATCTACTCGGACATGGCGGAAGAAATCGACGGCCACCCGGTATACGACGCTCTCGATGAAGTGGACGAAGAAATCAAACGCACGAACTCGGACTTTGAGCTCTACCACCAGGCACAAGAATACCGAGCCAAAGGCAAGGCTGTGGCCGAACTTTTCGAAAGGGAAGGCACGTATCAAAAAGCCTGGAACCTCGACAAATGGAAGTTTCTGCCCCTGATGGATAAGGCACTGAAGATGCGGCCGCGATCGAAATGGTACGTCTTCATCGAAGCGGATACGTCCATGGTGTGGTCCAATCTCCTCGAATGGCTTGCCAAGTTCAACCCGGAGGAGCCGTTGTATATCGGTGGTCAGAGTTATATGGGTTCGGTAGAGTTCGCGCATGGAGGGACCGGCTTCATCGTATCGAATCCAGCGCTGCGAATGGTGACGGAGAAACGAGCGAGCAACTTGCAAGAGTGGGATCAGCTAACTGCGGAAAGGAATGCTGGTGATTCTATTTTGGCCGAGGCATTCAAGGCCGTGAATATTAGCCTTACACGGTCGTGGCCTGTACTTCAGGGTGAGACGCCCTATACTCTGGATTATACGGAACACCATTGGTGTTTTCCCGTGGTATCATACCATCACATGCCGAGTTCTTGGATTAAGCTTATGTGGAACTTCGAGCAAAGTTGGATCAGCACAACGGTGAGTTCTATTTTTCCTATACTCATCTACCCTAGTCAAATGACTAACGAGACTGGAAGATCGACCACTCGCCCATGCGCCACCGCGACGTTTTCGAGAAATTTGTACAATCCTGGATACGAGATGAGCATCATAGCTGGGACAACCTTTCACAAGACTTCGATGAGACGTCGTCCCCAGTCTCACTACAGGACTGTCGGGAGCGTTGCAGAGCCAAAGAAGACTGCGTGCAATGGTTTTACCGCTCAGGCAGGTGCCAGACCGGCAAGGTCATCCGTCTCGGTTTCAGTATAGCGGGCTCCGATCTCTCTGATTCGGTTTCCGGATGGATGGGCGACAGAATCGAGGTGTTCAAGAAGAGATTGGAGCCATGTACACAGGATTGGATTTTGCAATAGCGCTGTGTCTGAAGGCGCTGAGGCGTGGTTGGCGCTATCTCCATTTCAAAACGTGCTAGACAAGGTGCGAGCTGTTGGGTGGATTCTACGCCCATATTGATAGAAGCCTTGAGATACCCTATTTTACTTCCGGCACGCGACGAGCCCACAGAGCATGGCCTTGTCGGGAACTTGATGTATAGCGTATTTGGCGAATGGGGTTGCCGCGCAGTAGGGAAGAGAGACAAGGGGTTGAGTCTAGTCTGAGAGTGAGTTTACGGGCCGTTGTCCTGTCAAGCTCTTACAGAGGCTACAGCATGGGCGCAGTGGACAGAAGGCCAGAAATCCTCACTGTTCAAAGTGGTCAGGATGAGTCTCATGTTGCACTGTTAGATGTAAGAATCAGTTCAGTGCTCAGTAGAAGACTGTTTAAGATGTTTATGGAGATGGATTTGAGCTCAAATGACATTTGAGATGATCATCAAATGACATTTGAGGATGATCATGCTTGTAGTACACTGTAGACTCATGGGGATAGGGAAAGAATACTGTGTATAGATCCACTTGCTGAGTGTAATGAGCTTCTTCGCGCTCAGGAGTTTTTCCAATTGTACGCGACGGGAAACCACTTTACGTTTAGCTCGCGATTGCGCTATACTTAATTGGGTAACGAGCTTTGGGAGCTGCAGCTCGACGAGGCTCGCCAAGGACAAGACATTGAAGTACAGAGAATTTGCACAATCTAGAATATCGTTCATCGCCGACCGAGACAGTAGGACTATTTGGACTCGTATTCATATCCAGCGTCTAGGGAGTACGCAAATTCCATACTCAGCTTCGGCGTCTCCTCAGATACTCTACCCCGCCATAGGCCACACCATAAGCCCCACCAAGGCCTGAGCAAAGGGCTTGTTGAGTTCAACAGCTGGCTAAGAACTCCAACCCAGCCACCCATCGTGCTCCAACTGTCGACCCTCACCATGACACAACGACCAGCCAGCCACGCAGGATCATGGTACTCAGACGACGGCCCAACCCTAAGCAAACAGCTCGACCGATGGCTCGACCAAGTCCCCACCACCATCGACACCATAGGCGGCATACCGCAGCCCGGGGCTAGAATCATCATCGCTCCGTACGAACATCCCACTCCCCTCCTCTCTCTCCTGCCGTTTTACACCGTCAGCGCTCCACTTACCAGCGTGGCCACAGACATGCAGGCTACGCCTACTCCGGCCCCGCCGCAGCCTGGGCCTACAAATCCCTCGACCTCTCGCGCGCGTAAGCCGCCTTTTCCTCCCCTCCCTCCCTCATTCCCTCCCGTCTCAACCGAAATTCCCCATTTCTACGCCCCAAACACTGACAATCCTCCCCCCCCCCACCCCCAGCAAACGCATCTTCCTCCTCGGCCCCTCCCACCACGCCTACCTTCCCAACCTCGCCCTCTCCCAACACACCACCTACGCCACCCCGCTCGGCCCGCTCCCCCTCGATCTACCCACCATCCGCACGCTGCACGAAACCGGCCACTTCGGGAAGATGACCCCCCGCACCGACGAGGACGAGCACAGTCTGGAAATGCACCTGCCCTACATCCACAAACTCCTCACTCGCGCCTTTCTCAACCCCAACCCCGACCCCACCTCCTCCTCCTCCTCCTCCTCCTCCTCCTCCTCCGACAACAACAACGCCAACCCCCCGTTCCCACCCCTCATCCCCATCCTCGTCGGCAACACCACCCCCGCCGCCGAAAAAACCTACGGCAAGGTCCTGGCCCCCTACCTAGCGGACCCGACCTCCGTCTTCATCGTGTCCTCGGATTTCTGCCACTGGGGCGCCCGCTTCAGCTACACGTACTACATCCCGTCCCCGCAGTCGTCGTCCGCTACTTCGTCGATGCCGTTCCCTTTCCCGGGCCCCTTTTTCCCCTCCTCGGGCAAAACCCCCTTCTCCTCCTCCTCCTCCTCCTCCCCTTCCGCCGCCACCCCGCAAATCCCCACGGCAGCAGCAGTAGCCCCGACAGCAGCAGCAGCAGGCTACCACCTCTCCGCCAAATCCCAAGCCAAACCCCGCCCCGAAACCCCCATCCACGCCTCCATCGCCCACATCGATGCTCTCAGCATGCGCGCCGTCGAGTCCGGCTCGCATGAGGCGTTCTTGACGAATTTGCGCGAGACGGGGAATACGGTCTGTGGACGGCATCCGATTGGGGTTGTGATGGCTGCGTTGGAGGTGCTTGGCTCGGGGCAGGGGGCGGCAGGGAAGGATAGGGGCGAGGAGTTGGGGGCTGGGAAGGAGGGGAGGGTGGCGAAGGGGAGGTTCAAGTTCGTGCGGTACGAGCAGAGTAGTGAGTGTGTGAGCGTGCGGGATAGTAGTGTCAGCTATGCGAGTGCGTTTGCGGTGCTGTGATGGAAGGATGGAACCTCGCACGAAGCGTGCTGGTCGCTTTGTTTATATACGACTTTTTGTTCGTGTGGTGTGGCTTTGAGACATAGATCGTATTTCTCTGCTTCCTTCGTGCCTCCCTTGCACCACACAACTATTGAAAAACTACTGTACGCCAAAAGGCGAAAACGAGGGGTATTTACATTGAATCTTTCCATGTATGTCTCCCCCTTTCTCCATCCAAATCGCACCGTCGCTAGTATCAATCCGGGTACTCGATACGCGCGTAGCAAAATGATGCGTCGATTGACAGAACGGGATGAACGGCAACCAAGCAAGCCAGCAGGGGTAACCGCTTACAGCTGCTCGACGTGACGGCGACCAAAAAGCAAAAGCGAATGAATCCCACCATACCGTACGCCGACCGAAGTTGTCATGGAAAAGCACTGAAGACGCCGACACCGGTCTAGGCAGTACTGAGATAGCAGTCGAGAGAACGGTGGTGTGAATGTGGATAGCGATGCGCTTAAAGGCAATGGATCATGATCGACGGCTCGCCGGCAGAATAGGTAGTGGATTCAGTACAGATAGTAATGCGGTGCGCCATATAGAGCATGAGGAGCGCCAGCGGTTTTATCGACGGGTAAGATGAGGAGGTTGTGGCGCTTGTTGTGCGAGTAAACACCGTGACGGATTCAAAAGCCGATGGACCATGTGATGCTCGGCGTACGGTAGGCACCATGGTTAGTCGTTTCGTTGAGTTCTATTGGGCAGCGACCGCTTGTTGGTAAGAGATAAATGACGAGGGCACGGAAGTGAAGCGTTGATCAGGGACGGTCCCGAGATTGATCTGGTCCAGGTTGGCCCCTTCCCCCTTCGCCTCTCGCTTGTATCCATTCCGCAGAACCACTCTGTCTACCGGCAGGATGTTTCTGATCTTCAGTCGTGACAGTAACACCAGTGTTGATCGGACTGGTTGGACTCCCAGGAAGCAGATTAGCAAACTCGACGGCAATGGCTTGCGCCACGTAGCCACGTAGCTCCTTTTCCTCCCTCTCGTCTTCCTTGATCAACCGCCGTCTCTCTTCCTTGGACAGACTTTCTCTCCGCATCCTTCGAATCTCATTGGTGATCCAGATGAGGACCTCTTCGGGAGCTTTTGTCCGGTCGAGACCGTGATTTGCGTGGTTGCGGACATAGCGTCTTGTGACGTCGGTGGCGCCGTCGATGGAGAATCCGATGCAGTAGGACATCTTCTTTCCCCAGCCTATGGTACCTGTCAGGATTGCTCTTCTATGACGACAGCGAAGAGGGCTGCTTACCTTCCGAGTACAGCCTGGGGTTGTCCCATGCCTCCTCACATGCATCGACGTGTATCCATCGCTTCTGTTGCTCCGAATAGACTTCTGTCCATACATGATCTTCCATGTTCCAAACCCAACGCACCCTTCCACCGACAGCTCGACATAACATGCTGAAGCAGTTGGCCCATTCCCCGCAACGACCCCGCCTTGTCTGAAGTAGCTGCCAAACATCGGAGTAGCGAGGAAAGCGCTCGAAAGCTCCGCATTCTCCTGCCGAACATCGGTAAGACTCAACGCGCGTAGCTCCTCTCGCAGCTTCGTCCGGTGTGGGCGGCACCATGCCCTGAGCGACAGTTGGAGAAGAGCAAATCGGACACGGAGGATTGTTGACCCATGTGAAGAAGCTTCGCTTAAACCATCTGGGCGTCTCTAATCAGTGTCTGGCTCGCGGGTGACAGTATGCTTGAGACTTTACCTCAACAAAGCACGTATGACACAGTCCTGATAACCCCACTCAGGCTTCTCATTCTTCCCTAAGCTTTCCGCCTGAGCCTCAAGTATCTGACTCTCCTCTTCCCCTTCACTGTATATGCGATCCAAAGGGATGACTCTCATTGCTTCATCCAAAAGTCCAGGGTTCTCGTACTTGGTCGGCGTGACGGACAGGGTGAGAAGGAGGTTGCGAAACCGCAATGACGATGCATCTTTCGGTGGTGATGGGACCTTGGGTAAATTTCGAAGCGACGCATAGGATGGTGGAAGGCTTCCGCTTGCGCTCGTCGAACTCGACCGATTTGATTGGTGTGGTGATGGTTTCGAAACGGATGCAGATGAAGACTGTCGTGAAAGTGACGAGGAGGATGCTGCTCGATCTAACGGCACCGGTGAGCCTGTCCTCGAGCGTGTTCGGTCGGTCAGAGTGTTCAGTCTTCTCGTCCGCATCATCTGTTCGAATTGCCTGGTGAGTTCCGCCGGATCAAAGTCACCGTCATGTGTTGCAGAGGCCCCTCTTGAAGGCATGGCTGGGTCCGCCATGACAGTCTCCGATGCGCGCAGTCGTGTGAGAGAGTCTTCTTATTCCCTAGTCCCCTTCTCTATAGGTGAGATCTGTGTAGGAGGCGTGTAGAAGGTTGAAAGGCGAGGAAAAGACGGGTGCGTCAGAAGTTGGCACCCGAAACGACCGCAGCCAAGGCACAGCCGAGTCCCTTTGCCACAATAGGGCGGATACGAGGTGTGCGACGGGTAATGACGAACACTTCGATAATTTCACAGTAAAAGGACCTCTTGCCTGCTGTAAGGCACTGTTTGATGGTCGAATTGCGTGGAAATAGTGATGACTTAGCACACGAAGTTGTTGGAGAGAGTACGAATACCTTTACTGAGTCGGACGACGCCCGCGGTTGACGACTTCCTCTTCCTTGCCAAGCGGCGGGTCTGCTGCTTAGCGTCGTCGTCGTCAGCTTTTCCTTTTCGCTTATTGTGCCAATCACAATCTCCCTTCGCATCTGCATGTCATGTGACGACAACCGCCTAGAGTCCAACTTCGTCATCAAAGAACATCAACTTAGGAAAATGATAATACGACTAAGTTACCAGCTTACCTGGAAGCAACGAAGGGGAGAAGCAGAAACTCAAATGAAGCTGATGAGTTATGTCTAGGGTATTTCCGGTCTCTGCTTCAGAGGCTGCATGCCAGTGTTTCGTACATTTCCGTCCTGTGGAGATCTAAGGTAGTCTCTGGAAGCGCTAGCAGAGCCGCAAACAGTGCGTCAGGTCTGGAACTCGTGGAAGGAATAAGTTGATTGCGCGGCCATCAATGATTTCTTGATTTCCCCTCACCATGCTCAACTCTGCTACGGGCTATATACCTCTCAGAGCCGTCTTTACATTATCAATTTGAATATAGTTGATATATCTGTTTACCTCATCAATGATCATCTGAACATTCTATTGGAAGATGCGCAGATGGTCGATCTCAGCACCATTGCGTGGCTCGACTTCCTTCCAACAACACGCAAACCAATCCGATGACTGAAAGCTTTTGACTGATCTTTTACATGACAAAGGCCTAGGGCTCTAGGGAACACAGTAAGCTGACTCCAGACAACTAGGTTACTTCCTTTCATCTACCTCTCGTGGTTCCGAGGTCCTTCCTGAAGACTACCTGAACAGATGATGTTGATGTGCTGTCCAAGCGTCCTTTGGCCGCCTTGCTTGACTGTCAGCACAACTATCTGCCACGTGAGCAGCGTTCCGCAGAATCTCCACTTACCAAACGTCACCCCAAACTTGGATGCTGATGAGTCCGGGTGGTGGTCCGAGGATCCGATAAAGAAGACTTGCTATCACACAATGCCGTGACATCCTGCAGTATCGTGGTTTGTGTGGCGGGATGCCTACATTCGAACCTTCCTATATGAACAATATCATATTACTATGAAATATGTCCAGTTGATCTCCCAGGTTATCATGGTAGGGAAGACTGCCCGTGCAGAATCCATCCCAAGTAGACTCCACCATCCACAAGACCTCACAATCCCAACCTTCTCGGACCGCAACCATCTTTCCTGAGCCTACTCCTAGCTTGGGGTTATCGGTAACAATCTTTCAAATCTGTATAGCTGTCAATCTATGGCATACTATGGGCGCAGGCGCGATGTGCACTTCTCGTTCCGACTGGGGGCATGCCAGGGCACACATCGAGTTCATGATCCTGGCTTTAGATTCGCAATCCCAGAATTGAACTCGATTGGATACGACCACATACTAGACACCAAATGGCACTACTTATCCCACTCCTGATCACCATAGTACCGTGGCGGTAGATCCACATCCCACATCGGCCGCTCCACGATCGCGACCTCAATCCCCCACGGCCGCCCTCTACTCGGATCTCCACCGTGCCCCAGAGCCCTTTGGTCATTGCCGTCAACAACTTCTCCGTCGCCTTCCGTCATCACCCCAATCGGCACAATCCCGAGGATTGGTCGGTACTTGAACGTCGACCAACACACCGGCCCCTTTTCCCCGCCTACCTTCTGCTTCCGTGACGTCGCGTCGAGGTCTTGACCCACATGTTCCTTTCCAGCGTCACCAGCCGCGTCATTATCAGGGCCGCCATTCCCACTCTCAGCCATGGTACCCATTTCGCCACCGGGCCCTCGCCGTGACGCGGTCAAGGTCGACCAATCACCAGCCAGACCTTCGTCGTCGTCATCATCCTCGCTATCGGGACTACTCGGCGCATCCAACGCCGTCCATTGCGATTCTGCCAATTCGGGACCAACTGTCCGACGGACTTTTCGGCTGATGCCCGTGGTGAGTTCCTCGGGGCGGATCTTACTGCCCGCGCCGGTGTCGTGTTTTCGGAGATTGTGATCTGCATTGGCGTCATCCGGATCTGCGTCACTGTGAAGGTCCGCGAGTTTCCGTTTCTTTCGATTGGTGGTTTCGCGAGTCTCTGCGTCTTGAAGTCTCAGCCGTGTGTCGTTGTTATTCTTCTCGGCGGGTGAAGGGAAGTCTCTGGCCAGATCAAACATCCAGAGCCATCCACTGCCGTACAGCCATAGCCGCTGCCTTGCTTCGTTGATGTCCCAGACGCATCCCATCGCTCGGTCGCGATTCTCTCGAAACTCGGCGGGGAGGGTCTGTGTAGGGTTCCGTCTGGACCAGTCGGAAAGGCTGCCTTTGAGGATCTGGAACTCGTAGATGTGGTGTTCGGACGTTAGGGCGAGAAGTCGGTCTTCCCCGGCAGGAAGGTCGTGGGAGTGAGGGTGAGGATTGTGACGGGTTGGGTGGACGGTTGTGTTGCCGTTTACGGTCGGCGGTGAAGTTGAGGATGGCTCTGCAGGGCGGAAAGATAGGATTATAGGCGCAGATGGAAGTTTGGGCAAGAGCGTCGCGGCTGGGTTTCGGATCCAGTGTTGACCCAGGACTACGACTGGATGTTTTTCCTCGTCTTCGGAATCATCATCCGACGACGTCAACGATGACCGGGCATCTCCTGCATCCTCATCAATGTCTTGCGTCAAGTCCTCATGCCCTTCAAGCACCCAACTATCGAGATACCCGGAGAGATCCCCAACGACAAGAATTCGGCTGTCATCTGAGAAAGCAATGCGAATAATCGTTCGGTCATGATTGCCTAAGCTGCCGTGTTGAAGGGTCTGCTTTACGCGCTCTCTGTGTATTCTTTTCAGCTCAACTGCCTTCGGAAGCAGCCGAATGCCATGTTTCGAAGTTTGTTCTGCAAGTATCTTGAACACTCGAACGCTGTTATGAGTATCGACAGCCACCAGCCAGTGAGCGTCCGGAGAGAAGGCAATAAGCTTGGCTCCACCTTTGGAACAGGCTTGAGGGATTTCTATCTTAGAAACTCGGAGTGCATCGGCGCTTCCTTCTTTTCGCTGCCTGAGGCGGAAGAGCTTAAGTTCTGCTACTGTCGAAACGGCAAGTAGGCTACCACCGGCGTCAAAGCATGCCGATGTTATGTTTTCCTCGCCCTTGGTTATTTTAGTCTAATATCATCTTTCACGATGAGTCAGACTGACCTTGACAGCAATTCTAGCCACTAGTCTGCGCGTTCGAACCGAGGATTCAAGCTCCGGAACGTCAATCTCCTCGTGGTCATTTGGTGAGCCATAGAGACGCCAGATATTGATTTCTCTTTCCCACCAGCTCATGAGTAAACGTTTGGAGGGCGCGCTTTGTAGCTGAGGAGACTGAGGGAGGCTGGATAGTTTGCGATGGTGCTCTTTGGCGAATTCGCGGAAAGGTATAATTATTGGAGTGGTGTCCAATCCTAGACCGTCAGCAATGGCTCGCTCTCAAACTCGGGTCGGGACGCAGTACCTCCAGATGCCACAATGCTCATATTCTTCGTCTCGAATGCTGCCAGGACCTTGACATCATGAGAGTGAAACCTCTGATGAGACAATGCAGCCCATCTGCGCCTGTCACCTTTCTTCCCACTTCCAATGCGTTTGTAGATGGTTGTCCGTTGGTCCATGCCTCCACTCATGACACTTTCTCCATCCGAGCTCACTGCAACATCCAAAATATCGGCCACATGACTCTTGAGTCGTTGTACTAACGTGTAATTATTACCGTCCCAGAAACGGAGCTCCCCAGTGGAATCCCCCGAGACAATCGTTCCGTCCGGCAGACATTTCACCGACCATACCAATGTCTCTCGTGGTCCTCCAGCTGGTCCTGCACCAAGCGACATACTACGCAAGAGCTGTCCATTGCGGACATCAAAAGCTCGTATCGTACTATCTGCATAGCCAGCAACCACAACATCTCTGTTTTTGAATGTGATGCTCAGCACTCGCGCTCGCTTGGTCGATGGTCGTGTAAGTGTGCGGATGAAACTGAGATCACAATCTGCAGTGGAGAAGAGCACAACTGCGCCATCTGCGCATCCAACAGCCAGATGTTGCCCTTGAAGCCGGCTGTCAGTCATCGCTCCGTCGTTACCACCTTGTTTGCTCTGCAACCGTGGCTGTGCGGCCAAGCACCATGCCTCGCCATAACTCCCGCTCGAATGCCGTACAGGCTTGCCCGACTCGAGATCCCATTCTGTGACCGTAGTCGAGTAGCCGATGCTAAAAAGCCTAAGTTTGCCCGGAACCTTCCAGCCGTCGCGATCTTCCTCGTCCGGATCTTGGGTCCATGCCAGTCCTTCAATGCTTCGATCCTTTCCTCCCCTGAGTATTGTTTCCTGGAACCACGCCCCCTTCAACGGGTTCCAGATTTCGATGTCACCCTTCGCACGTCCAATGGCAAGCCTCAAAGTAGCGGGCCCTTTGCCATTTGCGTTCGGATTCGAAGGGTGGGAAAATGCGAGTGCATTGATAGCCGATGAAGGATAGGGCACGAACCGGCAACGGTGGATATCCATCACTATTGGAGACTCGGTCAGCAGGACTTCAATGCAAACTTGGGTGGTTACAAGCACGCTCTCTGGCTTCCGCTCGCAAGCGGGGGTCAGCAAAACATCTCAGGGAGTGTGCTTGCAAAGATCGGCCACACTCAAACACAAATCTGAGATTTTGTTTATCGGCGACTGGTCGCGAAAACTTTCCCCAGTAATTCGACTCGTCTTGCTGTAGCCGAAGAACATGTTTGATGACTAATGAACAACTCATCATCGATGGAGGTCAAGTAACTTACTCAAGGTGCTCACCACATAGTCTCTCCCGGCCAGCAACCTCCTTGTTTCGTTGAGTACAATACATGTTATCATATAAAGAGCCCTGATAGATCGCGACTCAACGTCTTACACTACCCTGGGATATCTTGGCTGTTCTGCAACTCATATTGAGGATTCATAATCTCCACGATTACTCGTACTGCTTTCACGGACCGCGAATTTCTGCATATTGCTCATGCATTTGGCTCACCATATAACACGCTCGGCGTCAGAGTTATACAGATAGTTGCACTTGTCGCGAAGCGGGATGCTTGCTCCTTCGAAACAAACCATGGTTACTAGTGGAGGACAAGTACTCGTCTGAGAATTGATGATACCACCTTCATCACTTCCTCGATCAGCTGCACTGCCACGCATGGCCAAGGCACGGGAAGTTTTGAACGAGAACCCAACTTTCAATAGGGTTGATGAAACAGCATGATGAGGAATCACCGTGTCTGAACTTTGGCTCCAGCCTCTCCTTTGGTCAACATATCATGGAAATGAGCCGTTCTTGTTTGTCAGGCATATGGTAGAAGCATGGCTCATCTTGAATGATCAGGAGCCAGGTGTATAGAACCAGGTGCTACCCATCTCTTTTTACAGAAGACGCGCTCTTATTTCACAGCTGCACCGATACACTAAACATCCTATTCCAAAGCCCTCCACAAGCTCCTCAGAGTTCACATTCCCAAAGGCTTTCGAAGCCCCTGCCTCCCGTATCCATACACTATGCGTCTGACAAAAATCCACCAAGCCGGGCTCATTCTGGGGTTTATCACTGCAGCATCTGCCGCTCAGATGGAATTTACTGACGACGGGGATCTACCGGACGAGGTCCCGATCGTGCCCAGCTTAGCTGTCGATACACATAAGTTGCAGTCGACGAGCATACCCTGGAGTCTCTTCAGGCTCCATGCTCATTCGACTTCCAGACGGGTCAGGAGAGATGTGCAGTATACCTTGTCCTTCTCACCCGAATCCGTCGCAACATCATCAGGCAATGCTCTCTATACCTTACCAGTGCATAACAACGACCTCCGCAACCTCCTTCAGAGTGCTATCGCTCTCGGTCACTCTCAAGACTCCAATCAATTTAAGACTTTCTTACTGAATGGCCTGGAGCTGATCATGAACGCAATCGCGAGCACAACCGAACGCCCCACGTTTAACTGGCTTGCGTATGCCGATGTCGCCCAGATCCTTCTCGATAATACTGCGCCGGCCAGCATGGATCTCGTCAATTCATTTGTAGGTGTCGTCAAAGATCCCGCAGGGATAATTCAAGCTCAGCTGGGAATCATCCCCCAAGTCGTCGTGGTTCCTGATGCCGCAAGTCCTACCACATCTCCGCCGTCCTCGTCAAATCCCATCCCGGCAACGGGGCCCAAGCTCCGTCTTGCCAAACGCGACTACACCAAGAGCATCCCAAACACCGCTCTGAAGCTGACCGTTACAAAAACTGCCGTCGTAATCGGAGGTAATGTTCTTGGAAATCTCGCCAAATGGGCTCTCGATACTGTCATCCTCGAACCCCAAGTATACTGGACCAGCCTCATCGGTGGCAGTCAGCACTTTCAGGAGTTCTTCGGCAGCAATGAGTTCCACCTCGTCGCTGTTCGCCGGCAAGGCATCGATGCTGCGGATATGATCGAGGCCGTTCGTGCTATATATACCATCGTCGATGTGTACATCCGTTCGGGCAGCAGTCGGGGACCTCGCCCTTCGGCCAAGGCCCTCCAGGGCACGATCCTCAACAGCGCTGGCATCGTTATCGCAAACTGGTCCATTGGACCCCGTCCGCAGGGACAGGGGCCAGGCTGTCGGATTGCCACATTCGTAGAGACTGCATTCGGTTGCATCGGGGCCAGAGCGCGTCAAGACGGGGATCTGTGAGTAAAGAGAAGAATGAGGGAAAGGAGGAAACAATCGTCCTCCATTGGGCCTCGATTCCCCTGGGATCATTCCTTGAGCTCGTGCATTGATATATAACCGTACACCTTCAATCAAGACATTCTTGACAGTCACCCATTCAAACTCCAATAGGAAGTCGTCGAGGAAATGAAGACGTACAGCTGGTGCTGTTTGTACCAGGATCGATCGAGAGTACGTGCAAACATCAATTTCACAAGCACAGTAATTACCATCTTACCATAGGTTACGATATGTAAGCAGAAGCAAATTAGAGGCTCAACGGTCGTGAGCGCCTCGAGACCCTCTTTGGTCCCCTTTGTTGGACTCAGGCTGGGATTTATTGGAGATGAAGAGTGACCATCGTCGCTCTTCTCCTGAGGCCTGCCTGATGGCCTGATGCCGGACGGTCAGCCAGCCACCAATCCGCCAATCGGGCGCTCCACTCCACTAAGGATGCCCGGCGGTATGGGATAAATAGGTCGGCAAACTGCCTTCCTCCTTCGACCGAACAGTGACCTGGGAAGGCCCTGGGACGGCCTGAGGGAGCTATCCTAGGATTAGCCCTGTGGTAATTGACATCATGAATGCCAAAGTTCGTTCCGAGAAACTCAGCCCCAAGGTGGGGAGAGCTTGTTGTTGTCCCTCTCCCGAAGCGAAGCGAATCACCAGGAATAGAAGACGCGTTGGGTGAGAACGCGCTAATGATGCGCGGGTGCGGTACGGTAACGCGTCAATTGATTACACCAGCCACATTTGTACAAGTGCACTCCTAGAAATGAACCCTGAACGGAGGAGAAGCTTGACGTTGTTCGCTAGGAGAACCTCGAACTTGGTCACAACAACGAGACTCGGAGATCCGGGGAGAGATATACTCGAGTAGAACAGGCTTAAGTCCAAGTTCTAGCAGAGATCCAAGTTCTAGCAGAGATCAGCAACACCCAACGCCACGAAGGTGGCGTCAACGTAACGTTACAACCGATTTCGTACACCACTTACAGCGGTACATCCGGGTACGAGAGCCCCGCTACTGCAGAAAAGCAGTCTTTGGGCCCCTTTGGCCCTGCATTGATCTTCCGATGATCCGTTAGCAGCGACTTCAGAGTTCAGATCCGGTAACATGGCAATACAAAGATCCAGATATGACGTTCGAGACGCAGGTCAATTGCCGCCTTGTCGTCCCTCCCCCTGCAGGCTCTGCGACGAAGCCAATCAGACAAGGCTTCAAGATGCAGCAGGCTGACTGGGAGCTTGGGTTACGGCGTAACACGGACGTGCTTTACCTTATTGTTGTCATGAAGGCGTCCGGAATTGGCGGCAATTTACAAGTAGTTATGTTACTATAACAGAGACGCGTCGGTAGGGACAGAGCGCGGATCCCTAAGCTTTTCTTAGGAGCTTTGCCGACAGTCTCACCCCCGACGTACTTGAGACCTCTTAACCGGCGAGGTGCGGAGAAGGTTTCATCACCACCTTTTCGCACCAAATCCTCGAGAGTTGACTGTTCATATCGTTGGCCTTGCATACGGTAAAGGTAAGAATCCCACCATGGCAAGGGGTATTAAGAGGTGCAAGAACGAAAAGACTCATCAGAAGGCTTTGCCCTACAAATTTTCCAAAAAGAGCCGCCCCAAGCAAATATTGTAATTGCTGAGCCTCAAGGTCTGTGGAAACGCCCATTTGCCGGAGAAGAGACGAGCCACGCGGATCTTGTTGGACCTGACTCCCTCAGTGGTGCGTGTTGTGGTAAAAGATCTACACAAGCTGCGTCGCTTGGGGAGTATCGAACGAATAATGTCAACGAGCCGAGTTGTCGGGGATTGAGGCCTTTCCACGGAATTTACTGGAGATTACCCTGGGAGATCTTTCCTAGAAAGCACATGCCCAAGGCTGAGAGCGAACATCTTCAAGATGATTCAGTTGTACGGTCCGTTAAGTGGTGGAAAGTTTCTGTAACTGGCCTACGGATCGATCACTTCGTTCGGAACAAACAGAACAGGTTAACATATGTACATATATGCCACACGAATTTAACAATGTTGGTCGCCAGTAAGGAACACATGGACGGCATTTTCCCAGTCGTCTTCGTCGCGGCAATGTGTGTGTCCGACTTTCGATGCAAGAACCCAGTCGGTAATATGGATCAATGCACCGAAACCACTGCAGTAAGTACTGTACATAACTCCACGACGGCTGGGCCGAAGGAGAGCCATTAACTCTACAGAAGAATTACCTCTGTACAAATAATCTTTTCGACAATTTCTTGATCTTTTGGCCTAAAAAAACTGCTGGCCAGGAAGATTGGATCGAAGAAGCAACGACAGGCTAGTAGTGTGAGAGCGGCGTGAAAGAACAGCTACGGAGAAGTCATCTACCAACGCCACGAAGCAACGAGGCACTTCGTACGAGGGACGAAGTAGGTGTATCGTATCTGCAGCTCTGCATGGGCAGGTTGGAAATCAGGAAATTTGGAAGCGGCGGCGGAGGTAGATTGGCTGCAGTTGGAACGCCCATCCTGGCTTCTGCTGCCGGACCTCGATTAGCATCAAATTCAAAGCAAGAGTAACTTATTACTTTTGTTTTGCGGCGCAAGCATGAGTGTATTCTGTACAAGAACTTGTGTAAGTTAGGTTACAAGTACCTTACTCGACAGCCTCTCATTCGCTCTGACCACGCGAATCACAGAAGGGGTTGTGTCAACGTCTGCCGCAAAGTGTATCAAGGCGCGCCCTCTCCGACCTTACCGTACGAATTGATCGTCTGCTTTGTGGGCTGGGTGGATCATCATGTAGGGTATGAGATGATGTACTGTATAAGAAATTGACTGGTAAGGATGAGATGTAACGAAACGTACACTGGCCCATAGAGACTCGTAGGGAGTACAAGGAAATAAACCACATCTTCAGCTTCATCATCCTCCTCCCAGCAGAAATGAAACCCGAAGTCTTTCTCTTTGCATGTACTGTAATTCGTATGTAATTCCTAAAGATCAATGTGAGCAATCAGTACGGAGTGCCGCACCGTGATCTGCCTCCCAGCTCCTCTCTCAGCTTGAAACCAAGTTTATTTACTTCCTTAGGCTCGCTCTCTCGTACATACGCGAGAAAGAGACCTGGGACTGTGAGAAAGCGGATAGGCTCGCTGCTGCACCAGCCCGTCTAAGCACTAATCCTCTTTCGGTATCCCAGAAGCTTGGCCCAATCCTCAACTCTGGTCCAGTAATCCGTAACTTACCTTGATCTTCTCCTCCACAACCCATTCCACTCTGGAGACTTTCGTGTTTCTCCTCGCCCTCCCTCCTCCTTCTCCTTCTCCCTCCCCTCTCTCTCTCTCATCCTCCCTTCTATCGTTTGGACAGAGGGACTCGGCGGGTCTAGGAGACGTACCTTCGAGAGCCTCCACATGTGGTTCTTGGTTCCTCCAGCACCTCCCTTCTTCCCCGTGCCGTGCCGGTGTCATCAACTACTTGACACCCCTCCACGCCATCCTCACGGTATCCTCATTGACACCGGATCAGGGTTGAGCAACAGAGATCCTCATCTAGAACAGCCTCTGCCCTGCCCACTTGGTCAATCACCCGACGAGTCTTGACAATCCAGCCTCACGAATTCCCACACTACACCCTCTCTTTCAAGTCAACCGGCCAAGTCAGCGACAACTAGTGTGACTTGAATCAATTAGGTACGTCGGACTGTTTCGTTGATTAGACACCGCCTCGGTCACTCGGGGAGACAATTGGACTTTCGTTGCTGGGCTCCTAATCACCTGGTCTATTGTTGGTCCTCAATGTCCTGGAACTCAATGGATCCACTCGGCCATTGTCCATGGCAACGGATCGTGGATTGTTATACGCCCCAGACTCTTGCCAACTTTATCTCAACGTCGCCCGGATCATAATCGCTCTATAACCAGCGATCGTGGCAGTTTCTGGCCCCTTGGCTCTATCGATCTCCAAACAGACCTATACAATGCTCCAATGGACGTCTTCATCGCATCAGAAGATATCCCTAGCGTACCAACGGTGTGGAAAGGAATTGGTGGTTATGGACATCCTTTTGGGCATAAGGAGAGCTCTCCAACAACGTGGGCTTATATGTCCTGGTTATATGTGCTTGAAAGAGTGCATTACAAGTGAGGAATCAGACCATATGATCTGGGCTGGCATAGCCAGGGACGTGGATAGAAGAACTCTGGATGTGCGCGTTCGTTACGCGTGTCCATACCGCGTCTAAGATTACTTTGGAACACTTTTCTTTCACTTTGACCGACGCGAGTGCATTTCTTCATTTCCAGCTCACCTTACTGACGGCCTTACAATCATACAGACAGACTCGTCAAGGCTATCAATTCGATCCATATACCAACAGCTACTTGACCTCAGCTGTTCTGGAGGAGTCATACAGCACCTCAGGCCTGTACCCGCTCGCCCATCTTGATCATACTGACATACAAAGCACTATTGAGGTGAGATCACTCTCAGTTGCACGTTCAAAAGGTCTGAGTACTGACGCATCCCTTGCATAAAGCTCGTGCTTCTCGTCGATCCACATTCCCCGGATTTCTGTTCGGTCTAACTTCTAACGGCACGCCAACTACGCAGGTGGAGACGTTCAATCGTACTCAACCTTCTCGAATTGCTGTGGTCGACCATTCCACAACTTCAATCTGCAGAATCATTCCAGTCTTCGCTATTGAACGGCCACGAGCTGTAATCTCGTTTAGGCCGCAGGGGAAATCTCCTTGAACGTGAAGCTCACTCACTATCGGTGTGTCTACACAGTAATCTAATTCTACAGAAGTAAGTCATCTTGGTGGAAGCGTCCAGCTTTCAATTGCCCCTTTCTACTCATTTACTTCTGCCTAACCCCTGGCGAGCAGTAGCAAGGGCTAAGAGTGTGCACGTTCCAGGTCTTACCTCTCAAGCCTTCTATATCTGTATCTCCCGGCCTCCTCGACTGCCAAATAGTCATCCAGGCATTTTCTCGGTGGTTCCAACTAATTACGGTCCTTCTTACGTTCGTCTCTTACGGCAGCCACTCCTTCAGCTTGTCCAATTGAATATTAGTCGCTCTCTTTAGCTAACGAATCCATTCATTCATTCAACAACACTCATTCCAGAAGCGCTGGCAGCAGGTTCTTGACAAGACATTACCTGAAACCCGCGCGTCAAAATCACAGCTGCGTTCTCAAGATGTCCTACCCTCAACCCCTCAACACGTACCAGACGTGTGGTTCTTACTTTGTCGAGACTGATCACTACGATGCCGCTGCCGCTCGAGCGGAGGAGAAAGAACGCGCCAAGTTCATTGCACGTGAACGTCAGATTGCCATTGGCGAAGAACTTTCATACCTTGCGAGGGAAGAGTATCAGGAAGACCATCTCGCTCACATGGAACAGATGGAGGTCAAGCGTCCTGAGTCAAAAGTTGACCTCATCTTGCTAAACTTGTACAGGTTGAAACAGTCCCGGACGTTGCATCGATCGATATCCAAACTGAGATCCAATGGTTCATGCGGCCTTATCTCCTCGACTTCCTGATCGAAGCTCACACGGCTTTCCGTCTGCTTCCGGAAACCTTGTTCCTCACGGTCAACCTACTCGATCGATACTGTTCGAAGCGAGTGGTCTACAAGCGCCACTACCAGTTGGTCGGCTGCTCCGCTCTTCTGATCGCTGCCAAATACGGAGACCGCAAGGACCGCGTCCCAACCATCAAGGAGTTGAAGTCCATGTGCTGCTCTTTGTATGAGGACGATATGTTCACTCAGATGGAGTGGCACGTACTGCAGACGCTTGGTTGGGTCGTCGGACATCCCACTATCGATACCTTCCTTCAAGTCGCCTTGAACGATTCCTTCCCTGACCCTGAGGTGGAACATATGGCTTGTTATATCAGCGAAATCGCCATGTTCCACAAGGAGTTCGTTTCCAAACGTTCCTCAGACATGGCTCGATCGTCGCTCGCACTGGCGAGATACATCCTCGATCGTCCTCAACCTCGTCAATGTGAATGGGCTGCGGACTACGATTCTCACACGCTGGTCACTCTCTCGCAGCAATTGCATCGACCTTCTCAGGTGTTGTCGCGCAAGTACTCCTCGTTCCAACTCTCGCGAGTGTCGGCCACATTGGAGGAGTTTTTGGCTCGCCAAGCATCCATCGCTAGATGCCACGCTCCGCCAACTCCACCTCGCGAACTACCTTCCAACCCACCACCACCTGCGACTAGCTCCGTTACCTATATCGCTCCACAGAAAGGTCATTATCCCGCAAACATGCCGCACGGATATATGACACCTCCCATCACACCTGACGGAGACCACTTCCAGCCATACGCGCAACAGAAAGCTTTCAGCATGGTACCTTCTCATCCCGCCACACCGACGCCATCTACTGGAAAGCAGACGCAGTTTGCATATGCATATCAGCAGATGCCTCTGCTTTGAGAGGTCCAAAGCCCCGAGCCATATCCGTCCTCTTTGCTGAACATCTTCCGCCATCATTTCAACAACCCTCGAGGCTAGCTATCGGTGCTCTGAGCTCGTCATCTTGCTACAACTCGCAATAGCTGGGAAGAGCTTCAAAAATGATGTAACATCTGGTTGCCGATGTATTTGGATCATCACATCTAAGACATCACTATCACCTGAATCTAGGGGTGGGCAATTTCGAGTGTATCAAAAGATGTGTCGCCCTAAATCATACCAGCGTCTTCGTGTGTCATTTGCGTTGCAAGCGTGCGCTGCTTTCCGTGCTTCATTCCCCTTTGTCATTGGCCTTTAGCGAATTTTCTTGTCTAATGCGCGACAGCCTCCTCATTCCCGATCAATTGTCCGTAAGAAAAAGTCGGGGGAAGCAGAACGAAAGCACACAAGATTGTCTTTGCCTGGTGGTAGTTGTGGTAGTAGTACTCTCCACCTAATCTGTACTGGTTCAGGCCAGTCCGCGGCCTCGGATACATATCTGGGGCAGCGTCGGCAGGTTAGGATATGGGAGGTTTTTCGAAAATCGAACATGGAGGAGACGATTCATCGTGTGGACCTTTTTTCATTTCTCAGCCGAAGTGCCAGACAGACCAGAGATGCCAGTTTGGGATGAGACGGGATCGTTACCGACTGGTCTTCGCTGTCTGTCTGGCCTACTTCTTTTACTTTCTTCACCGAAGATACCCTTGCTTTGCCCGGAAAACGCGCACGGAAATCTAAATCCCCTGTACGTTTAGATTGAGCGCGGTGGCTAGCTAATTTACACTTTTCACCTGATGCCTACTAAATGCGTATGTGGTGACGACCAAGTTGTCGTGTCGTGGAAGAAAACTCCTTACAGCTGCACGACGTCTTCTCGACACGGTAAACTCGGCGAATCCTTCAGCTTCCATGCATATCCGGAATCTACATCACACCATTGACGCCATCGCCCATACCCCCCCATATTTGTACCTCCCAAGCCTCCCGACCAACCTCACTGTCCGCACGCACACCTTTCACCCCACATCGCCCAACGGACTCTCCTTCCCTGCCATCTCACAACCGCGAGCCGCAAGAGCGAAGGCTTCCGTCCATGCCCATCGTCGCCCTTCCGCTCTTCCCCATCCATCCCTTTCCACCCCTTCTTCTCCACTACGATTAACCAACCCAGTCCAGTGCAAGGAATCGCCTCCAAAAAGCTCATCCATCCCTCCTCTCCTCTCCCCTCTCCCCTTCCCCGTTTCCCACCCCGTCTTTCATCCGCCGCCGCCTCCTCCTCCTCTTCATACTCCTCCTCCTCCTCCTTCAGGCAGACAGGCAGACAGGCAGACAGGCAGATACGGCGGGCGGCAGACAAGGCAGAGGTTAGGTTCGCACGAGACGAGACGAGACGGTTGGAGCAGAGCAAAGTAGGGTGGAGTGGAGTAGAGCGGAGCAGAGGGGAGACGGCCGTTGGGGCTCCCATCCTGTCAGGGCCGGCATCGAGTCTGCTTCGGATGAATCGGAGGTTTCTTTCGCGATCGACGTGCTGGCGGGCGCTGCGTGTGGGCGGGGTGTGGATGGGTGGTATGGGCGATGGCGTTGGATGGATGGATGGAAGGAATGGATCGGATGGGACGTGTGTTTTGGGGGAGGGCAGATTGATCGGATGGGTGGTGGAGGATGAGATGGTGTGTGTGGAGATGGAATGGTGGGGAGGGGTGGTGCGTAGATGGGATGAATGGGGATGGTCAGGGTTGGGTTGGGTTGGGTTGGGTTGGATTGGAAGGTGGAGGGTGGAGGTGGAGAGAAGAGGGGGAAGACGATGGAGGCATGCGGAGATAAGTGAAGATTGAAGGATGCGATTGGGTTGAGGTGGAGAGAGGAAAGACGGGTGATGGTACGCTGAGATGGGTAGGTGGTTGATTGGAGAGGTGGACAGTTCGATCAGGTTCGATGGGTGCGCAGGCAGTGAGGTGCCGTCGATTGGCATGAGACTGGCTTGTGGAAGCGACGGTGGCTGGGCTGACTGATTTGGGCGTCGTGGATGGGGGGAGAGGTGGACTGGCTATAAGGCGGTTAGGTGATGAAAAGAGCGGTCCACGGAAGTGAAAGAATTCTAGGCTTTGATATTAAACGACGTTTGTAGAGTACAGTCGCGCCTTGAAAGAGAATCAACGTGCTGTCAAGCTCCCCGCTCATGAACGAGCCACCCAGACTGAACAATCCTATGTGCGGTGCTCATCCAACCACCTCTCGATTATACAAAAGTTTGCAAACCACCCGTCCTCCGTACCGACTGGAAACTACACAGTAGCGCGCTCCGACTTCATTTTCCTCTCCCTCGCCGCGGCTGACCAAGGGAAATGTGCGACTGGGATGACAAAGAAGCTGTCACGATTTTCCCGTCAGTCGACTACTCTTCACAGATGGGATGGTGTGTGTCAAATTCCAGAACAAACAAATGCAGACGTACCTGTTGCTGTCATCCGCAATACCGGCCAGAGCGTTGTACCAAGCCAAGAAAGAGGCCAAAAGACCGAAAAAGCCACCGGTCTTGATGAGCCCTGAGGTTGGCGTGCCTTTCGCGTTGCGGTGGGCGTAACCGAGGGCGAGGAAGAAGAATGCGAGGTCAAGAGTGAGAAAGAGGAGGAAGAAGGCAACCGTGGAACGGAGGGTGAGGAGGGTGAGGATAGTGGTGAAGATGAACCAGCCCTTGGCAGGTGGAGTCTTGTTAGTTTCCGGATAAATGCATTCGAGAGGGGAGGGAAGGACCAACCCAGAGGAAAAAGGCGAACGAGTCAAGGAAATGTGCCACACCGCCTGCCTTCACGATCGAAGCTTCGATTTCGAATCCACCAGGCGTCAGGATGAAGGCGAAGGCGATCCAGAAACCACCGTACGATGAGAGCGCAGTGGCACCGAAGGTGTTCCCGACAGCCATTTCCCTACCGATCCGGATTAACGCCTGTCTCGCACATCGATAACACGGACGGATTCTACATACCACATTCCAGCAAGCAGTTGCACCAAACCACCGTATCCAAGGGCGATACCCACGACGATATTCGGCTCCGCAACTCCTCTTGTGCCCATGTTGATCAAACTCAACACGAAGGTGGTGAGGGCGAAAGCGGACAAGCCCAGGGGTGCCGGGTTGGCGAACTTCCGATCCTTGACCGGGGCGTATGTACCGGGTTGGAACTCACCACCAAAGGCGGGCAGACGTTCGCCGCCCGAACTGGTGTTGACGTGGGCCAGAGGACCGTAGCCGAAACGGGCGGCATTGCGAGCGGCTTCGTGCTCCTCGTGGCTCATGTTGTTGGTCAGGTGATTGCCATTGCTCGCGTCATACTCTTTGTTGTTCATCCCGCCGCCCAGCCGTTGGTCGGAAACGACGGCGTTTTGATGTTGAGCTGTCGACATTGTGGTTGATTCTGTACGAAGTTCACAAACAAGTGGGTATTCGCGCAAGCGGCCTCTGAAGCAGCAGTAGCAGGATTCAGAGAGGGCAACAGAAGAGAGGAATGAAAAGAAAGAAGCCGAGTGTAGAGTTATGAGTGCGAGTGAATGAGAGCTTAAGAGAAGGCAACAGTCCAGGGGGGGCCGCAGCGGAATATATGAGAAGACGGCAGTGATGGGTGTGGGGAAGAGCCGGACATGTGAACAGATCTGGAATGATAAGAAGTTAAGTTAATAATACAGTAAGGTAGTATTTAAAGAGAGTTTCTGATTACCTTATGGAGAACCCCATGGGGAGTAGAGGCTCTTGGCCATTGCCCATAGCATCCCAGGAATGGAGTCTGGAGAGATGGATGTTTGCTAGTTCGATTGAAGATTGGTGAGCGTGAGGGGTGAGGCTTTGGAGCTTAACTTAACGTTAAATCCAATGGCAGTTGATATTGTTGATATGACCTCTCAAAAGATCCTTCCTCTCATCATCATCATCACACCATCAGCCTCAGCCTCAGCATCAGCATCAGCCTCAGCATCAGCATCAGCAACAGCATCAGCATTGCAGCCAGCGGAGACGGAGACGCTGCTGCGGGAACCGATGCTGTGGTAAGTCAAGGTGTGGTATGTAATTGTTTGATTGGTCAATCTCGAATCCCCAGACCCCGGTGGGGATAGAAAGTATGCTAAAGGTACCAGGTACTTGTACTTTGTAATTTGTCCGCGGGCTGGGCTGGGCTTAAGATCTTCCGCTGGGCCGGAAAATTCATTCCGTACGGAACAGTATTCGACCCTTACCTACCATTTTAGGTACCTTGAGGGAAGTTTGAGAGTGAAGAGGGAAGAGGGAAGCAATAATACTGTTTGAAGTATTGTACTTGAAGTTGCGTTTGAAAGGGCAACGATGCTGCGTACTGTCAAAGCACGGTCGGTGAGTCTGTGATCTTGTGGAGCGCGGAAGATGATGTCATCTCCATGCACTAGAAACTTTAGCGACGAATACCGAGTACCGAGTATCGACTAACCCTAATGTACCTAGGTACAGTACCTACTCAAGATTTGTCAGAGTATTTTATGGGAAGGTAAGATTACAGTAAGTTAAGATCAAGATCATGTGAGTGCACGCACGGACCGCACATCGGTCCGTTCTTAACAAGAGAAGAAGAAAGAAGGAATACCAGGAGATTTAACTGATAGAAGTGAGTTTGCTACTGTGGAGTAAGGTAAGGTATATCCATTCCTGTCGGACCAATCATCGTCGTAGAACTGCTGATTATCTTCCTCGCTTATGGCAAGGTTGAATTCGAATTCGCCTACCTAGTATGTCGCTGCCCGGTGTCCGGAAGCCTGGACACATGGCTCGAGGTCCGGCGGAACGGCTGCTTACAGTACTTTCCGTTCTTACATGGTTCTGTCGCATGGCACGTTACATGAACACAAACATGAACACGAACATGAACATGCACATCCATATGCATGGATCAACCAGTGAAACACCATAAAAAGCTGACACTATCGCCTCCTGTCAGCTTTTCTTCAGCTTTCACCCGAGCTGAAACGATCAAACGTTGCGTCGACGACGGAGAACTTGCCACTTCTGTGGCAGGGTCCCTCTGAAGTACATAACGTTACCTTACAATCACCAAATGCACGCAAAATCCTTCCTGCAGCAGCAATTTCCGCTGCTCCGTACCGACTCGAACACCCTACCTTATCTTACGTCCATCTGGACCCTGGAACCCTGGAATCATGGCAGCAGCAGCAAACCCTCGGCATAAGCGCTGAGTGCAAGGTTTCCACTCGTCCTTAGCCCAACCACTCAACCACCATCAACCCCAACCCCCAACCACAGCGCTCTCGCCCTGTATGAGTTTTCCGATCCATCCATCCCCACCGGTCCCGCCATCCCGGCACGATAATTGGTAGGAAGCGCTTCCGTACTGTACCTAAGGTAGTCGAGACCATCGCATGCGCCTCGGAATCGGCCCTGCGGAATCTGCCCTGCACACGTGGCGTGGGAAGTCTATCTCGACTCTCTTGAGCGACAGAGTTTGTGCCTAAAGCACCTTACCGTATCTGCCTCGTCAGGGCACATAACGCAACTGCGACGTAGCGTAATGTAGTGGAACGTCAGGTCGTCCGACACGCGACCGAGTACTCAAGAACCCGGGCTTGCATCGGGATCAGTAGGTATCAGGTAGAAGAGGGCGTCGGTTACCGGGTGCTGACTACGAGGACGAGGACGGGACGGGGACGAGGACGAGGATGAATATGGTTGAAAGCGAGCCCTAGTCGCGTGGAAGGAACGTGTCGTGGGGAAACTGTCATGGGATCCGTGGCATTGTGGCAGATTCGTTCGCGTCGTTGTTTGGGCGACCGGTGAAATGATATGGCTTGGAGACGAGAGCGTTGGGACGGAGGTGAGCGGTAAGGGATCAAAATGGTTCTGACGTTGGGGGCCTGAGACGTGGGGGTCGTATTGTGTTGGAGTGTCTGATGAGGTCCAGGAGGTTTCGGAGTGGTTGGTCAATTGAAGTCGATATAACCCTACAAATTACTGAAGAGACAGATCTTTTGGTCGACTGCCTGCAATAATGTGGTCCGTGGAGCGAACGGTCCAGTGCCCGTAAGCCGATTGACGCACGTCACACCAGGTCATACCACTTAGAAGTCGCGAGGCGACAGCGTCGCTTGAACCGTACACTCCGAATGTAGGTCGATTGAGCGCTAAAAGTACATACACATAATCCTCCTCTTTACGCCGTGCCATCATCATCATGTGACCCTCCATCACAGCTGAACCTGATACCCACACGCCATAAACCCGTAACGTCTACCGTAACACCCTGTCCTGCCTTGCGCCGCACGTTCTAGTGTAACATTGTGTAACGGTGAGACAACCTCGCCCCCCCAAGGCTGAAAGACAAAAGAAGACTAGAATAGGAGATTGTGAAGATCTGGGTTTGGGGTGTAGTAGTACAGGGGTTGTGGACATGAAGCGCCAGGAAAGCTGAAGAAAGATTAGGAGAAGCTGAAGAAAGAGGACGAAGGCTGAAGAAAGAGTAGGAGAAACTGAAGAAAGAGCAGCAGAAGCCAAAGGGTTCGAGGACCTGTCGTCATGCCCACGCACACGTGGCCGTAGCACAGATAGCGGTAGCGGTTGGCTGCGCTATCTCAAGGCGTGCGTCGTACGAACGGGTAGATTGAGACGATTGGCGGAAAAGGTTGAGTGACACCAAAAGCTGGAGCAGAGTCGTCGTCATCACCGTGACATGCAACGTAGAGCTACAAGCCAGCGATGAGGATCATGGGATGTATCATGACGGCCATGAGATGCGTGGAAGGACGTGCCTAACGATATTTGTTCGAGTATTGATCCCTGCGGTGGGGATCGTCGTATGTCTTGCCACCCTTGTCGACGATGATGGGCTTTTCTTTCTTGGATGAAGTGGATCTCGAGGGTTGAGACGAAACGGCTAGGGTGAGGATTAGCTATGCATTGCGGAGGTAGAATCATTGAGTGATGATCGCAACGTACGTCTGTTGTCTCGAGGGTCGTAATAACCATCTCTGCTGCTGCCCCGGCTCGAGCTGGCAGAGTCTGCGTAGAATTTGGACGGCATGTTGAAAGCGGTGACGATTAGTGAGTCAATTTACGAAGAATAGGCTGTCAGGATTGACAGGACGAGGTCGAATCGTATGTTGTTTGCCTGATGGGATGGTCTGACGACGGATTCGGAGGCAAGCTTCAACAACGGAGTGATGGAGAGCTGACTGAAGAGTCGGGATAGCAGGATTCTATACGAAGGAAGTAGGACAGTATGTAGTATCGACTTGAATGCGTACTATGATACAGAAAGAAAGGAAGGAAAGCAATTGAAGAAGTCGTTATATAAATACCGTCCTGATAACGGTATGAGCCATAGTAACTGTTCAAAAACCGCTGCCTGGGGCGGAGCTAGAGCTGAAGAAAGAAGGAAAGGCATCAAGCAACAGCCACAATACCAAGGACATGAGGCATCCAGTGACTCGATGGTCATTAGACCAAGGCAACCGTGGAAGTATGAAGAGTCATAGGTAGCTAACAACTGGGGGCCGAGTCATCGAAACAGATGGAAAGCATTGCGGCCGCGTAAGAGACGTCGGTCGGAAATGAAAACAATTTTGAGCTCTGTAAATTGGCAGAATAGATATCCCTCGGTCTTTATTATTGCTTGGATAGTGGATGGAAAGTTGAAAAGCGGTGTGAAGTTCATCGCTGCAGCCTTGCCAGGCACAAATGCACCGCCCAAGGTTGATTATAATTGAGTCGGCTTTCTGCAAGATCGAGGTAGTACCGTTACCTCCCTAAGCCAATTCTACATCCCCGTCCCAATGTAAGGTACGGTGAAGAAAGGCTCGAGTCCCTGCACTGCCGATATCGTTGAGTCAGGCTGTCTACTCCGGTGGCTCATCGGTCGTGGTTGAAGGTGAGGCTGACAGCATGAGTCAGCCGAGGGTGAAGTTCCTTAGTAATCAACGCTTGAGCAGAGCTCGCAACGGTTGCAGTGCCCTAAGTTCGTTCAATATGAAATACCTTACTGTCCCAAGTAATGAACCATAACAGCTATCGCTTAGATGCCTAGTATACAACTATGAGCACTCCGAACTCAATCATCGAGTGAGAATCTAAGGGTCCAGCGTAGAGTTAGTTAACATACGAGTGACTTGAGAAGGTGCCATACAGTCTCAGACGAACGGGAAGTCGAATGTGGGCAATGCCGAGCAGGACCACACGCCACCGAGGAGGAAACCACTTAGGAAGATGCTGTGAAATACCTTCAACATGGGACGCTCTAATCTGGTTGTGATTATACTACGACTCGGACGAGACAGAAGACCGAAAGCAAGAAACTAGGCTATGCTCATTGAGATTCAATAGCTAAAGAAGACCAGACCATATATCGAACAATGCGGCGGCCGAAGAGTTGGATCCAGGATAAGGAGACTGCCTTCCGGCTATCTCAACCTACCCGATCTACAACATAGCCCGAAGCCCCACAGAAAGAAAGTTGCGCAGCCTAACCCCAAGAAAAGAATGGCCAGCAGGACGATTAGATCCAAGACAAGGAGATCGCCTTGCGGCTAACCTCGACCTGCCTGATGAAAAACTCCTCGCTGGATTTTAGGAAAGAGAAGGCGACACAGCTAAACCAAAAGAAGCAAAACAAATTTGAACGCAAGTCCTGCTTGCTCCCAATGCCATAAACTTCTATCCCACCAGCCGCTGCTTCAAACCCTGCCAAGTCTTGCTCCTGCACCTGTAGTGCTGCGCCATCCATCCAGCGCCTCGGTCCCCATATCGGCTGCGCCAGATGTAACGCCTTCTCAAGTGATACCTTAACCGATAATGACCAAGCTGCCTCTTCGCCTGCCTTGCCCAGTACATTACTGGATTCCGAGGTTCATCGTATCATCCAGTTCGTCGAAGAACTTTACCGACCAGTTCTTCGACCCGGTACAGAAAAAGTATGTCCTCCTCGATTGGTCCATCCATTCATGCTTCGCCGAACACCTAAAGTTCTGGTAGTAGCCTGAGCGGATCGGACCTGTGTGGTAGTGGTAACATGGAATGTCATAGCCGAACGACTATCGGATATCTGAGATTCTGTTTGTGTGCGGTTTTGGTTGTGGGACTTGTCGACGCAAAGCGCTTTCTCGTCGCTGGCTTCTGCTTCCTCTGAGAGGCTCTCGATTGGAGGAGGTGAGCTTGAGAAGAACGGGTATTGTTTGCTTTTGTGGTCGGGTCCTTGTGGGATTTTCGGAGGTCGAGTGGGTATCAGTGCAGACGTCAAGCGATGCTCTGCAAGTGGTTGTGGTATTGGTAGCATTGGCTGCCTTGATTGCGACAATGGTCGTGCTCCATCTCGTAAGTTAGGTGGCATCTCAGCTTGTTTTGACGCCATCAAAAGCGGTGGGGATGCTTCCCCTGCCGGATGTTCTTTTGCAGCATAGCCACCGTTCGGAGGTTGGCGGAAGAAATTCAACAAGGTGCCTTGACCACTGTTGGCCTTATTTAGCTCCTCATTGCGACAATGCTTGATGGAAGCATTGCTTTTCTTGTTGAGTTTTGGAGACCGAGCGGTCGATCCGCGTGTTGAGGAAGCATCTTGATCCATCTCCGTGATAGTTCCAGACTTCCGTTGAGCGAGATCCTGGAGATGAGCTCCAGCACTTGTGAAGCCGCTATGGATCGAAGTGGAGGATACTGAGAACGTCGTCGTATTTTGCATCGTAGTGGAGTATCCTGTAATCTTTGATGTAGAGGTGGATGGTTCATTGAGGAGTGGTTGTCCTGGCGGCTCACCCAGTCCCACTCGACGTCTCTTCGCCTGCTGACGCGTAGTGTGCGCTTTAGTACCCTCCGTACTATCCCATGCAGCATCGTCCTCTTCTGGATTCTCGTCCCCATTGTTGGGCCAGAAGTGGTCTTCGGTGTTCTGAACTGCTGTACAGCCCTTGATGATATCTGCTTCTGATGGGCAGAATCGATGGAGGATATAAGAGATCGACTGTATTACGTCAAGTGTGAATGACGGTCCTCTACAGTCAAGGTGCGACGCTAATGACTTGATGCACAGGAATGGGGAGAGAGCAGTCTTGTCTGTCGGCGGTCAGCTTTCTTGAAGACGCTCCTTACGTGGCAAGGGTGTGATTACCATGTTGTGAGTTCTTCATCGGACAGCTAATATAAAGAAGCGCTTTTGCGCGGGTCATGGCGACGTAGAGTAGTCGGCGCTCCTCGTCGATGTCTTCCGCACGAGAGTGAGGAATCGATCCTCCGTATGCTGCCGGTATGAAAATCACCGGCCATTCAAGACCTTTGGCGGCATGTATTGTTGATATGGTGACCTTCGGTCGCGGCTCCTCTTCTTCATCCTCTTTCAATTCAGTCGACAACGCAACGTGAGCGAGAAAACGGGACAGCGCCTCCATAGATGGTGAGCGCTGCTGCTGTTCCAATCCTTCAACTTCCGGAAGGGTATCGGCCTCCATATCCTCAGATTCGACTGTATCCGATGCTTGCACTATCAGCTCTTCAACGTTCGCCCAGCGTGCTTCGTGGTCTTCAGGATGAGACTTTTCGATATACTCCCGAAAGCCAAGCTTCTTTATGATACTCTCAAGGAGTTCTTTTGGTGACTGCCGAGTATCAGGTTCCATGAGCCTCTTCCGCAAGGTCACGATGGTGTTGATAAGTGAGCCGATGGCTTTTTTGGTAGATAGGGTGAGTTTCGTCTTCAAGATTAGGTGGCCTTGAACATGTTTCTGGATCAGCCTCCACAGAGTAGTTTGTTTCGTTTCCGCCTCTTCAAGGAGTGCTTTGATCGTGTTCTCTCCTATTCTTCGAGAAGGAACATTGATTATCCTTGCCAGGGCATCGCTGTTGTCGGGTTGACAAACCGTTCGAAGGTAATCGAGTAGGACCTTGACCTCCACTCGGTCGAAGAATCTGTAACCGCCGACCATGCGATAAGGCATGCCTACCTTTCCCATTGCCGTTTCGATGTGCCGCGAGAGAGCTGCAGAACGTATAAGGATGGCAAAGTCAGAGTAGTTCAGGAGATGGCCGGTAACGTGCACAGCTCTACTGATCTCGGAGACTGTCCAGGCTGCCTCGATCGCAGCTGAGGGCAGCTTCCGCAGCACAGGATTTGTTCCAACGCAATGTGTAGGGAGTAACGGTTTCTTCGGCCTTGACTCGTCCTGTTGAATGACCTCCAAAGCACTGAGTAGTATCGCTCCCGAAGACCGATAGTTTTCTTCCAAGAGCACGACCAGAGTGTCTGGGTATTGTTTCCGCATCCGCATCAGGTTTTGTATCTCTGCCGACCGAAAGCCATAGATACTCTGATCCGGATCGCCCACTATTGTAATTCGTTTTCTTTTCGCCGCAAAGAGTCTCATGAGATCGAACTGAACTAGATTTGTATCCTGGAACTCGTCGATGAGGACTGCTTCGACATTGGACACGCAGGATGGATGTTGCCGGAGCAGTACGACGCATCGTATCAACAGGTCGTCATAGTCCAGGAGATTGGCGCTTGTCAGCGCTGCCTCGTACGCCGCAAACACTTGCACAAACTCCTGTTGGTCAACGTTTTTCTTCGGCGTTGAGTGTGTGTCCGTAAGACTTGTCCCTTGAGCTTTGGATCGAGATATTCGACTTCGAGCGGCTGCGGGTTCAATGTTCAGTTTAAAGCGCTTAATGATGCGCTGCGACAAGAGTCAACACGTGTTGCAGATCGCTTTGTCCCCGTAGGTCGTGCTTACCTTGATGATACCGAGACTATCCGCACTGTCTGCTATTCCGAAATTCTTCTCGATACCAATCAAGTGACCGTACGTCACAAGGTACCGGCGACAAACAGAATGGAACGTTCCCAGAATAATCTTTGCTTCTAGGCCGTTTCCAATCAGCTTCGCTATCCTCTCTCGCATTTCCCGAGCGCTCTTGATCGTGAAGGTCAGACATAGTATGTTCCACGGTCGGTAGCCGGTTGATAACAGGTAGGCGACACGCGCTGTAAGTGTTTTCGTTTTGCCAGATCCGGGAGGAGCAAGGACTTGGAGGACATGAGCTGGAGAAGTAACGGCGGTTCGTTGTGCGGCATTCAGGCCGTCTAGGATGAGGTCCATGTTGACGGTGGAGTAACAAACAATTAATAAAGTGTGTGGGAAGACGTGAAGCGAGTAGCGTGGGATTCACCAAAGCACGTGATTGCGGCTCCCTCGCTTGGACCGCACTACTGAAAAGGAACCCACTAAGGTAGCCTCACGACGTTGTATCCTTCTTCCTGTAGAAGAGAAGGTATGGGTTGATGTTCAATGTCTGTGAAACATCAAACGCTTCTAACGTGTCGTCGTTATAATGCGTCCACTGCCCATCTTCTTGTCTGACACAAGCGACGTAATGGCCTGCATCGATGCTATCAAACAAGTCAGCATACAGGTGGCCTTATGGAGCTTCACTCATTGCTTACGCTTTTCCTTTGTGCTCTATAACAGAATATAGTTCATACGACTGCGGATCCGAGTCTGTGGTCCAAGGTCCCAGATCGACTGTTTCTGGGAAAGTTACGGTGTCCATGAGCTTTTGTGGGAGCCAGGACGTAGATCTATCACAAGCCATGCGCAGTACTTGTATGGCAAGGTGTTGTGGGGCTGACTTAATCCTGGTGGAGCTCCTGGTTTGGTCAAGCTGGCTGCAGTGCTCACATCTGTAGCCTGCAACAGGTACCTCCTCTGCGTACTTGGCCAAGCAGCCCTCCAAGGTCCAGGTCTTCTTGGTACGTGGGCTTTGTTGTGGTAAATTCAAGCCCAGCAGCCGAAACTTCTCATCCTTCAGTGACGTCTTCTGGCAGTTTTTGCAAACCAGCTATATTAATCAGTCATCTCTTTCTGAATTGTATAGTGTTATGCTTACTGTTCGACGATCTTCCCCTTCAAACGCAGACTCCACCACCAGTTTTTCATCGACTGCGAGCGGATTCGGCGCGCGATCTTCTTGACCCAACCTCATCAGCATATCCGTCAAGAATTGAGCCGAATCTTGCTGCTGCAGTCCATCGTAGCCTGGATGGATCCGGCCATATGCTTGGCTGCAGACGTAGGGCGAGACGCTTTGTGCCTCGCCCTGGGTTTGGGCCTCGAAGTACATGCTGTCGAACAGCTTGCCCACATGACCGCTCATGTTGCTGTTGCACATTCAGCTGCCATAACGCTCAGGTTGTCTGGATTTTACTCACATGTCATCTGGATCAACATTGGCGAAGAGATCAGTCGCCCAGGCCTTCGTCTGTGCGTTCTGTCTCGTGGCGTGCTTGCCCACTACCACCTCGCTGGGGTTCATATGGGCGGAATTGGCAGCTCTTGCCAAGCAGAATTTCCGAATCGGCTCAGTCTGCACCAGGGTTTGAAGAACGGCGTTATAATAGCAAGTGTTGGACCCGTTGTGGAGTCCAGCGGCTCTCTTCCGTACCTTCCTGTCTTGGGCAATCTGGGCTGTAAATATCCCGTCTCTGCCCGGCTCTGAACCGGTCTTCTGCCTCTTCTGCCGGTGTCCCTCGAGGTCTTCTTCGGCTCGTCTTTTGAGCTTGGGTGCCTCTGGAGCAACCTTCGACATTGCCTTCCTATCCACTTCTCCATCTTCACCGGATTGTTTCGGGCTGCTTGATGGATCGGGATTCTGCTTTGTCTTTTTGTGGTCGTTACCCTCCAGGTCTGCGTCCGCGAGTCTCTTCTTGCTTCGTGACGGCTCAGGGATCTTTTCGTCATTGGCTGTCTTGGGTGCCAGCTTGCTGCCCTTGTCAATGACTTTGACGGCTTCGGTAGTCTTGGCAGGACTGTCCTTGTTGCATCCCACGATCTGGTTGCTGCCATTCTCCGTTGTCGTTGAAGCCAAGTTAGGTGCTGGCGTATTCCGCACCAACAATTTGATTGTGGGCTTCGGAGCTTGTCTCGGCGCACACTGAATTGCAAAGTAAGCATTCGCCTCTCTGAATAGGTACTGTCCTGTTACGTTTGACCACTGGGACAGGCAACTTACAGTAGGCCCTCTGCACATGTCACGTACCCAGCTCGCATTGCGGGGAGTAGTCCGCACTTTGACTGGGCTTCCATCTTTCCCATGGCAATCGACTTTCTTCGATCTAACACCATTCTTCGCTTGCAGATCGCTTTGTTCTATTGCCTGTGGCTTTGATATGCCCTGCTGGTGGGGCGGTAAAGCAGACTGTCTGCATGTTAGCTGTCAATCTTATCAAATGAACGTACAAAAGAGTCAAATTTCCATTTTCATACTTGAACCTGCTTGAGATCCTTGCGGTCGGTTTGAGCCCGCCTCTTGGGCTCATTGCCCCTGTGACGACTTGTCTTGTTGATCAACTTGTTTGTCGATTTGTCTTGCAAGACTCGTGCGCCTTCAACCTAAGGTTTCTATTTCAGTAATTGTGTTGTGGACGGTCTGTCAGATTATATACCTTCGGTCTCTTGACGTTCGGTTGTACTTTTCTTTCTTCATCGTCTTCTCTCTCGCGTTTCGTACCAGTCACCACTGGTTTGTTTTGCAGTTTCGCCTTCTGCCCGTCAAACTGAGATCAAGATCAGTTGAAAGGTATACTGCGGAGACTTCTGATGCTACCTTTGCACCCTTGTTGTTTTGGGCTTCTTTGTCCGCCCATACTTTTCTCAGCTGCTGCAGAGCGGCTTGTCGCGCCATCTTTTGAGTTGTGGAAACCATGTTTGAAGATGAGGAAGTGAAGATACGAAACACTAGCTACGAGATTCTGAGTTCACTCAAAGTCTTCTAAGCGCAAGACTGGTAGTAAGCAGGAGATGATAATAGATGCTCGTCTAAGTATGTCGTTCCTGTTTGCGTTGAAAGGTACTGTGTGGGAAAAGAAGGATGTAGGAAGGAGCAACTTATGAGATCTAGGATGGGTTATCACTTCTGGCACTAGCATTAACACATCAAGCTGTGAATGATTCGGGAGGTTGGTCAGTTGGCAACTTCTCAACACTTCACTCGGATCAATAACACCTGCACCGTCCATTCTGGCGAGCATCGTTTCATTCACAGCAGTCACCCCTTGGGGAGGAACTCATTGGATCTCTCCATCAGTTCTATAGCTTCTCAAGATCGATATCTCACGACCTTTGCAGTTCTATATGTGACAAATACATCACGGTATCTTACCCCTGCACGGGTCAATGTTATACGGTCTTCAGGAGCGTGCTCTAGATGGCTTCAATGCCGCTATTTACTAGTAGAGGTAATAGGACGCACATCTAGTGCTCGACCTCTCTACTCGGAGCTAATTTAATACGAGATTCGAAGAAGCAAAACGTATCCCCTCAATGATAGCTCAGGCAGCACAGATCTATAGAAGGGAGCCTTGAAGAGAATTCCCTCTGAAGTATTGGATATAAAGTCGTGAGATATCTGATACTCCCATTGACAACACAATTAGTTCATATCTTGCGGTTTCTTTGTCAATGGTACTCGATTTGTAGCTGCTTGTTGAGTGACGAAGAGGTCATTGTTGATCTTAAACTTTTGATAGGCCAACGATTGGCGCGTCAGCACCCATGTCGCGGGCACTAAGATAGCGTCCATGCGGCTCCGCCACGCTTCCCCATGAAGATGATCTGGCATCTTCTGCTACGTAACCCTACCTTACCTACTTAAACCTCCAATCGCCCATCTTACACCTGCGGTATCAGATCTTGACATCATTCTATGCTCCACCATGCGCTTCCTCACTCTCTCTCTGACAGTGCTTGCGACGGCCGCCTCGTATGCTAGTGCAATCGACGCCGAAGAAGTGTCAGTCAAGATAACCAATCCTGTCGAATGCGAACGCAAGACGCAAAGGGGCGATAAGATCGAAGTGCATTATCGGGGCACTCTCGCTTCGGATGGGTCCCAGTTCGATGCAAGCTATGACCGAGGGACCCCATTGAGTTTCACCGTCGGTACTGGACAGGTCATCAAAGGGTTCGTGCAGAACATACAGCTCGAGGCACGACACAGTGGCTAACAATGGATTCCTGGATGCTTAGATGGGACGAAGGCCTACTTGGGATGTGCGTTGGAGAGAAGAGGCTTCTGACGATCAAACCGGAGTTTGGATACGGGAATCGTGCTATGGGGCCAATTCCAGCGGGATCTACGTTGGGTATGTTTCTAAGATGCGAACAGGGTATTGTACTAGACTTGCTGACTCTGGCCCTACAGTTTTTGAGACGGAGCTCGTGGGCATCGCGGGCGTCTCGAAAGACGAGCTATAAATGACACATACTTGATATGTGAAGTCTAGAGTCATGAAAAGCTCTCCCTTTGTTACATGTGGAGTTTCACCTGCGTCGATGTCTGTTTTGGCTCTGAGAAGCAATTTGGGGAACAATGTTCGCTGTTCAGGTGAGTCAGCTATATACAAGGGCCGTATATATATGGGATATGCCATCATGATAGAATTGAAGCTTTTCCGCCACTCCGCTGTCGCATTCAGTAGTCTATTGTATATCACCCTTGAGAACTATACGATCTTCGTGAAATCGTGAACCGGTTAATCAACCCTCAAGTGCAGCCTGTTCCATTGCCTCAATTGCCCGGTCAAGCTCTCGTATCCTCTGGCCTACACGACTCTTTATCTCCGAACCGACATTCGGAGGCGAGTTCTCGACAGCGTCATTGAAAGCATCCTTCAATTTTGCTAATTCCTCTTGCGCCGCTGCCCGATCGTCTGCAGCGTAAACGGTCTTTTTCTCCGTCTCCTCCGAGGCTATTTCGAACTGAAGATCCTCTGTTAGCCCTAGCACGGCGGTCAATCGAGGATGATAATCAAGATCACCTCGTCTTTTGCTGTGGCGTAACTAGAAGACCATGAGCGACGCGACAAGCACAATAACGAGTCATGGCCTACAGCTCCTGTAATTCTTCAATCTTGCCGTCTGCTTCACTCTTGGCGGCAAACCTCCGAGTCTGCAGTGGTGGCCTTGACTGCGCAGCAACAAGGGTAGCAGGCCGTTGTCGACTTGCAATATGTAGAGCTTCGTTCGGACAACGGTTTGAGACAAGATGCCGGCCGAATAATCTGGGAATCATACTCGTAGTCATACTCCGTAACAAGCATGTGCGGATAGCTTGAGTGCTGATCCAAAAATACCTTAAGGTATCTGAAGGGTTATGACATCATCAGGGTCCTCGCTCACTCACCGCTCGCGCTTACATTACTGTACCTTAAATAGCCGCTCGCTTTGTCTTCACGCACATGAGCAACCGATGCTTCAGGTTCAATAATCATACCATGGTATATGTGAGCGTCGGCGTTCTGATTGCCTCACTGTCTTTTCTGATTTACCGAACTTCGCCAGCATCATGGTTCTCTTTACTAGGATCATGGCGACGGAAGAGCTCGCTGGTCGCAACAGACGGCATAAGATCTGATGAAGATGGCAAAAGCCAACCACGGAGCGATGGTAGTTCAGACAGGGATGAGGGAGACATCTCGATCAATGTGCTACATGACGGATCCATGCGCTCTTTACGACTGAACGAGTCGACTCCAGATTTCACCGCAGAAACCATACCTGCAAGTAGTCGAAAGTTCTCCGCGACACCCTCGATATCCTTGAACGACAATTCTCCACTCCCCACTGATGTATTACCAACTCCGACAAGATTTACGTCAAACGTATCATCAGCGCGATCGGATACAAGGACTCCCACGCGGCAGAAGTCCTTACAACCAACACCAACCTCCATGCCACCACCGCCACGACCACCACCCAAGCCCTCATCACGCCGCGCACCACCTTCTTTGTCCTCTCCCGCTTCAACCCCACGTGTATCACCACCTTCACCAGTATCAGCCCTCCGCGTGCCACCAACCAAGCGCGTCTCGAACGGCTCCCTCGCCCCAACAACCTCCACTCAGCCACCAAACGCCCGCAAAAGCAAAAAGGTCATCCTCGCCCCCGGCCACTCTCCCCTCGACTGGGCCCTCCTCACCAAGTCTCCCTCTTCATCCTCTACACTCCGCGGCGCGAATCTTCCCCCGCACCTCATTCGCATTCCACCGTCACTCCTGAAACACATGAACGGTCGCAAGGGGCGAGACGCGTGGAGCGTGTGGCAGGGCAAGGTGTACAATATCACTCCGTATCTACCGTTCCATCCGGGCGGAGATGGGGAGTTGATGAGAGCTGCCGGTAGGGAGGCGGGGACGTTGTTCAATGAGGTGCATCCCTGGGTCAACTGGGAGGGGATGTTGGGGGAGTGTTTGGTGGGCGTGTTGGTCGATGAAGGGGAGGATGGGATGGAGAAGGGAGGGGGAAATCTAGATGAGATGGATTGATTGATGTATCGTATTTAGAATCGGATCTCAAAGAGGAGAGGTTCCGGATGCATTAGAGGGTATATAAAGGCAGCCGAAAAAGCTTGGATAAAGCAGGGTACGCCATGGCCCCGTAGACACAAATGCGGCAATATCAGGCTCGTAGCGCTAGTCACCGCTCTGCTTCCATTCGAACTCTAGAGAACAGTCAGTAGGTTCACCGTGACTTCTCAAACACTTACTTTGCCTGCACATCGGACACAATCCTTTCGACGAGTCTTGTTGTATCCAAGTAAGGAGACAATGCTGCATAGCCATCAGATCCCGAGCACCTAAGTAACGGTTTGGGTTCCACTTGACATACCATGTGGAACGAATGGCCACATTTGCCAATCACTGTATATCTCCTCGTATCAATATAAATTTACGGTTTGAAAGAGAGTAGATGTAGGGTCTACAGACGTAAAGTGCAGTCATCCCCAGGATATTTGCAAGTCGGACAGGTTCCATCAAACTGGACACGACAGATGCCGCACACCTCGTCTTCGGGCATGTCCCAGCGCCAGGAAGCGACGGCGAACCACTGCTTGAAGGTGACTTTCATGGTGTAGGGCACACTGATCAAAGAAACTCGTTACTCAGGACTTCATTCGGATTCGTGAGAGACCCTATGAATGGACCGGAATAAGGTTCCTAATCTAATCTCTTATCGTGGCCAGAACCAGACGATCGCGATCTGCTGCATCACGTGCGTCCGTGGCATGTTCGAGCTTCCCCTCCTTTCCCCAGGAGCTGGAGAATTGATAATCAATGACCTTCTTTCCTTACCACTACCTGCTCATGACTTGTAGAACGTCTCAATTCCAGCGTGGCACGGTGGCCGAGCAAGAGTAACCTCTCTGGACTGCTCTACGGCGGCAGGCATGGCTTTAGCGATTCTCCGAAGCTCCCCGCCCGTCTCTGAGCTCCCAGGCCGAGCTATAGCTATCGCTCCCCACCTACGACCTCACCTCCGATCCACCCTTTCCAAACAATTACGACACCAACAACAACGCAGCCTCTCCTCTTACATCGTCACTCCCTCCGCCCTCGCCGCTGCCCTCCAAAAGAACGTCCTGACCAAAATCTCCACAGCCCCACGCACCGTCCCGCTCTGCGCCTCCTGGTTCCTCCCCAACGAACCCGACCACCGCACCGGCGCCCGCGTCTTCTACGAGAAACGCATCCCCTCCGCCCGCTTCTTCGACCTCGACGCCGTCACCGACCATGCCTCGCCCTACCCACACATGCTGCCCTCGCCCGAGACGTTCGCGCGCGCCATGTCAGACCTCGGCATCCGCCAGGACGACGAGCTCGTCGTCTACGACTCGCAGGAACTAGGCATCTTCAGCGCCCCCCGCGTCGGCTGGACGCTGAAGGTCTTCGGCCACCCGAGGGTGCACCTGCTGAATAACTTCCGCCTCTGGGTCCAGCAGGGCTACCCCACCGAGTCGGGCGAACCTGAACCGGTGGAGAAATCACACTACCCCGTCCCGGAACTCGACGCGTCCAAGGTCGTCGCCTTTGACGAGGTGAGGATGGTGGCGGGCGATTACGGCAAGGAAGGCGCCGAGGGCGTGCAGGTGCTCGACGCGCGTAGCAAGGGCCGCTGGGCCGGCACCGAGCCTGAGCCCCGCCCGGGTCTGTCGAGCGGGCATATCCCGGGCTCCGTCAGCGTGCCGGTGTCGGAGCTGCTGGATCAGAAGGACAAGACGCTCTTGTCGGGCGAGGAGCTGAGGAAGGTGTTTGAGAGCAAGGGCGTGGATCCGACGAGGCCGATTATTTGTACTTGTGGCACCGGCGTGACGGCGGCAGTTGTTGATGCGGCGTTGAACGAGGCTGGGTTTGGGAGGCCGGAGGACAGGAGATTGTATGATGGTAGTTGGACGTAAGTGAAGTTGATTTTTTCTCGGCTTGCGCTGTTCCGGAAAAGGAAGGCGCTGACTGGAGATCGGGACAGGGAATGGGCTCAAAGGGCCAAGGAGTCGGACGGGATGATCAAGAAGCTTGTGGTGTAGTATACGTCCCGGTGGTGGCCGACACACTTTGTTTGACAATCTTCATCCCGAAATATCTGAGCGATTGTACCTTTTTCTTTACGCTGGTGGGTTCTGCTCGGACGCAATTGGTATGATCTCGTTGCTTTATTGGAGATATCCCGGTTCCTGAAATGTTATTTGAAGACATGGAGAAGACGTGTATGAGGTTCAGTCCCCTGACCGTCTTCCTCTTGGTCAAGATTGTGCAGCGGGGGTGTGTCAATGGTGCAAGCTAGTCTCAGCGTTCGGTAGGGCTACTCGCTGGTGCCTGTTCTGATATGTTTGTTCGTGCCTTCTGTAGTGGTTCATGCCACACAGTATCTCAAACTCAAAGTATGCTCCTGTTCATACCGCCGTTCAACCAGTGACCAAACTCCCCACCATGCCTCACAACGCCGATCCACCATCTCTAAATAATGCCACATGTAAAGCGGGCCGTCCCACCTACCCGAAGAAAAGCCTCCTTTTCTTTCCTCCATCCAGCGGCCGCCCCCGCCCCGTGGCCAACGACGGCGACGTATTCCTAACCACCTCCTTAATCGTCTGCCTCGACAGGCAGAAATCGATATGGTCGTTAAACTCCCTATCGCTCGCAACCTGCGGCCTCGCGCAAATCGGGCAATCCCAGTACTCCTCTGCCGGACGTACTTGACCCCCCTCTTCATCCGCCTCCTGCTTCGGCGGATTCGGCAAGATTTCCCGTCCGTGTTTCCTCCGCCGGTTATTTTCTTCCCGCTGCTCTTCCTGACTGAGCCGTTCCAACTCGTTCATGTCGTCGTGCAGCTCCTGCCGCGCCGCTTCTTCGAACTCAGCTTCAGGCCAGACTTGCCATTCCGTGCTGTCGTTCTCGAGCAGGGTCGCGGCTTTGCGCTTGCTTGATGTGCTGCTGTCTGCGGAGGAGGTTCGCCTTTGCAGGCCGAAGAAGTCGATGCCGCCTTTCTGCATGCTGACGAGGTGCGTGCAGCGAAGGCCCATGAGACGTAACTTCATGGTTGGGATCTCGCGTTCCAGCTTCGCCATCATGGGTAGGGCGTAATTGTAGAGGTCGTCGGCTAGGTGGACTGCTTTAGGGAGGACGACTTGTCGTGTTAAGACCTCGTATGTGTGGAGCTTGATTTTGAGGACGAGGGTCCGGCCTCGGAAGTGGGTTCTCGCGAGGTCTTTTTCCAGCTCCTCGGCGATCCACCGTAGCTTCTCGCGCAACTCCGCCTTACCTCCCATGTCCCGGAATGTGGTCTCCGTGCCGACGCTCTTCCGCTCGTACTCCTCTGCCGGTTGAATGCGAGTTCTCCCGAGGCCGAGGTAGCACTGCATAAGGAACTGGAAGGCTTTGTCGCCGAATAGCTTCGAGAGGTATGCGCGTTGAGCGTAGATGTCGCCGCAAGTTTTGACACCGATGGCATCTAGTTCGCGTTCGAAGACCCGGCCGACACCATTGACCTTACGGGTGGGCAAGTCCCGCATGAATGCAAAGATTGTCGTGCGATCGTTGGCGACGCGAAACTGGCCGTTTGGCTTGTTCCTGTTTGAGGCAATCTTTGCGATTTTGGCGTTGACCGCAATGCCTGCGGATATGGTGATCTTGGTTTTCTCTGCCACTTCGTTCCGCAATTGCGTCACGACATCCTCTGGATCCATCTCCTTTTCCAGGCAGTACTGGGTGATGTTCAAGTATGCCTCATCAATGCTCGCACTCTCAAACCTCGGATCGTAATCAGCCAGGATGGCTCTGACTTCTTGGGCTTTCGCAGTATACTTTTCAAAGTTCAGAGGTAGACAGATGAGGTGCGGACATAGCTTCATCGCGACGAAGCCCGCCATGCCGCTCCTGCATCCAAACTTGCGTGCGTGGTAGTTGCACGTTGTGAGAACACCCTTGCCGACTGCCATTGGCACATGCTTGAGCTCCGGTCTGTCCAATTCCTCGACCGCGGCGTAGAATGCATCGCAGTCGATGTGCACTACCGTCTGGGTAAGGTCCCTTGACAACTCGAGTTCGGCGATGTAGTCGTCTGCTCTACGCAGGTCTGAGGTGAGATCTATCCTCTCAAGATGTCGTTTTCGTGTCAGGATACGCGCAATCTTTTGTGTGAGATTCTTGTCTTTGACTTCTTCGTTGTTGAAGAACTTGGATCCTTTCGAGGCATTGTAGATGACTTCGGAGACCTGCTAACCGTCAGCTGAGAGCCAAAGTCAGGCGTGCTTTTGAGAACGCTGCCTTCTGTTGGTCGACGGAATCTTGGCCGGCTTTGGTCAGGGAAGGTCCTAAGAGGTGATATTTGAGCGTATCGTGCTCATCAATCTGAGCTTCGTCAAGTGGATCAAGAACAGACACAACTTCCGCAGAGGTCATTACGCTCCAGCAAAGATCATGGGGTGTCGCAGAGGCATCTATTACGGTACCTTGCTTGTGTTGTCGATTCAGGCCAATTGTGGCTTTACAGAACCGCGCTTGAGCCACAGTCAACCATGGTTCAAGGGCAAGGGACGCGACCAAAACGCGCCCCAAATTCTTAGTCAGGTAAGATACAGAGTCCACAAGGTATACGGTATGTATCATGAATCAGGGTATAATCCTTAGCTAGTTGTTATCGCCATTTGGTACATATCCATCATAAATGATACCGATCAGCGTCTGATTGATCGTGGTGACATCTCTACTCGTTGTTGCACACTTTTCACGAGATCACATGTCCTCGTCATCACTTGGTGAGGATGTTCGATAATGACGCTACAGCAATTCCTAGAATGTTGGCTCCTCGGTTCGCTCAGAACTTTTTGCAACTTTTTTTTGAAAATCACACTCAAATTCAGTGTTTTGATGTTAAAATCACAATAAATAAATAGTTTGCATAAAAC
>JAABUY010000142.1_pt1 | contig 150480 bp, 130 predicted proteins | sample 5560271 | NCBI WGS metagenome assembly JAABUY01 (sample SAMN10711886, study PRJNA513374) | rock metagenome | isolation source: Antarctica rocks | place: Antarctica: Victoria Land, University Valley
AGCCAGCAGAGGAGTATGCTCTGCATAACCTGCATAACCCGTACATAAATGCGCATAACGCATGATTAGTCACACCCGCATGGCCTAATTGGCTGGAACGGAGTAAGAATCAATCAATCAATCAATCTAGCATGCCCCGACGCTCTGATATGGGAGATGAAGGAAAGATAACTGAATCGAGAGGTATGAACCGAAATGCCGGAATGATACTATTTGCAAATGCACAAGAAGCTTGATAGCTTCTTTCAAGCTCTCGGAAGGATGTCATCAATTTAGGCATCAATTGAGCTCTAGATTAAATGTTTACCTACCTTACCACCTGTTGCCAAATACCGATGCTACGGTCGGCATAGGGAGATATTCCGCTCCGGCGTTAGCGCGGGGCATCATCACCACGGACTTTATCAAAAGTCCGAACAATCCTCCAAACCAGAAGAAACAGTCTCGGCCATAGCCAGCGCTGTTAGATACTATACCGCCTGGAGGATGAGCGCGCCTCAGAAGGTTTATGTTACCTACAACCAGGTACGTAGCACATATACACACAAAACTCGTAAGTATCCGTGCTGTCTATACGTTCGGAACCCTGAAAAGTTCCCGCCGGGATCTTACATGACATCGTCACAAAAGCAATAGGTAGCTGAACACTCAACACCTAGGTGCACAAGCTATGCCAAGCATCCGCCCAACGAATCCTCGATGACTCCCAACCGAACCTTATGATCGCCATCGGCGGCGGCGGCTACGTCCCCGCACGCATCCTGCGGTACCCATCACCCCGCTCCACCCACCTCAGTATATCCCCACTGACCAGTTTTCAGATCCTTCCTGAAAAGGCCCGGGTCCGCCAACATCCCCATCCAAGCCATCGGCCTGTCCCTATACGAGACGCTCGGCGACGACAACCCGGTCGAAGAGCCCGGCACCAAGGTGACGCGCACGCAATGGCTCGATCTCAGCTCATTGGAGATGTCGAATCTGGTGGGAAAGAACATCCTGATCGTGGACGAGGTGGATGATACGAGGACGACGTTGGAGTATGCAGTGAGGGAGCTGGAGAAGGATGTTGAGACGGCGAGGGAGATGATGGGGTTGGAGGGGAAGAGGACGAAATTTAGTATATTCGTACTGCATGTGAGTTTGGTTATGTTATGTTTTGGGTGGGATGCGGTTGCTGAGAGGGGGGTGTAGAATAAGGATAAACAGAAGAAGGGGCATCTACCGGACGATATGATGGTGGAGAAGCGGTATTTGGCTGCGAAGACGGTGTCTGATGTTTGGATCTGCTATCCGTGGGAAGCTACGTACGTTGTCAGCTCTATATCCGCGGTGTGAAATCGTACTCTATAGGTCCTGGCTAATAGAATCAGGGATATTGATGAACACGACCGTCTTGCAGAGTCACAGTCATTACAATAGCGAAATGTAGATCTGTTTAGACCAGGTCTGCTCCAGTAGTCCGTGCTGGGCTCCAGAGAGACCGACCAACCATACTGTTCGACAGGCTTGTCATGCTACTAATGCAGTGCTGCACTCTAGACTTTGGGATGCCATGATACAGAACCCACGGGCTATTATCCGAACCCTAACCGCAAGTAACTCCCTTACTCTTTCTCCTCCGCAGTGCTTCTACACCCATTCCTCAACCACACACCTAACCTACCTCGAACACTATCATTAACCTTAGACGCCTACTTAGAAACTAGAAAGTATTTCTCTCCTACTGCCTAGCCTTAGCATTGGCACCGCAGCCCATAGGCTTTTGGAGCCACACTTCCTGACTCGCCGTCGACCTGCCGTCCCTGCTTGATTCCAAAGCTGGTCGTGAGGTTGCCGTCTCTGCGGGGCATCCCGTACTCATGGTCCGTTTCTCGTGGCCATGGGGAAATTTATCCCGCGGACCGGATGGTGCTGACGTTGCTCGTCGAGAGGCTGAAGTTGGAAAGTAGGTCAATTAACCTAGTTGGTATATTTGTACCGTGCACTCGAAACAGATATTGCTCGTCTAGTCAGTAGAGTGTGAATCCAAGACAGGGAGCTGAAACTCGAAGATTCTGTCTCCGGTCCCGACCGGTATCGGACACCCTCTGTCACCATAGAGAGTCCTTTCCACATAGGTCACTAGCCCTTCATAATCTACTAACACAATGGTTTGTTTCTGTGTCCCGAATAGACCCGTATTGCCTTCCTTCTGATGTGGCTGATCAACAACGTCGGCCTTGTTGTCACTGTTCGCAGCAGCGACAGTATCGGCAGACATACCGTCCATACCTTTACCTCCAATCACCGGGATGAAGATGCTGTTTCTGAGCTCGCGCACATAGCTCTCCCACGACTGGTTGCCCTTCCTCTTCGGCAAGGTGTCCGTACTCAACAGCTGGAAAAGTTTGGCGATAAGTTGGTCCTTTGAATCCTTACTTTCCACACTGTCTGATAGGGCCTTCTCCAGCAACTTTTCGCCATGAACCACCTTCGGCCATGAGCGGTCGCCGTACGCAGCGTTACTCAAGCCGGCCGTTTCGTCTCTCTTCCCGGCGACCCAGGGCACACCGTCTACGTCCGGCGTACGATTCGACACCACCGCCAACGGCTCTCCAATATTTCCGCACACCAAGCTGAAGCCGCCCACGCCTTTGACGCCCTCGCCTTGAGTCAGATCCCTAACGAAGTCCTCTGTGCTCTGATGTACCGCCGACGACGCGGTCAAGAACGCCTTGACCATCTCACCCCGACTCCTAGCCCCTTCCTCGATGGGACTTTCTTCGCGAAAGTTTGTGAGGACAGCAATGCGACCGTACTTGGTTAGGCCAAGCCATGTGCCATGAGCGGCGCGGAGAAGGTCGCGGCCACCGAGGACGTGGTTATGAGGAGAGGGCCACCATGAGGCGGGGGCAGTGGGGCGGTTAAGGTACTCCTGTTCGAGTCAGCTAGGGTAGGTAATCGGAGAAGGGTGACTTACATCTCGGTTGTCGATTAGAACCAATCGATAGTTTGGGTGGGCTGTGGAGATCAAGACTATACACATTGTGATGTTAAAGGGTCAAAGATTAGTCCTTGGCACCAGGTATCTCTACCTGTCCATCGCTGAATCAAGATTGACTGCTTAGAACAATGCTGTTGTGGTGTCATTGAATATCGTACTAGTTGTTGAATGCCACATGACTGACACAACCCCGCGCTAAGCGATAAGGGTCGTCGTAATCGATAAGCGCCATATGATGCCTACCATGACTCCGACCAAATCTTTTGTTTGATACAACTCGACATCACCTAGATCAAGCTCTCATCCAGTTCACCCAGTTCGACTTTCTCCTATACAGATTCGTGACTACCGCCGAGATGCTTGACATCATCCCTAACCTCCTCGCGTAAGTCTAGCTTAGCAGCCAGCGATACATGCTGATCATCACAACACCCAATATAGAGTATAAGTTCTAACGTCTCACAGTTCTATTGTTACTGTGCTATTCCCCATATTCGCATCCTATAAAGCCCTCCGCACCTCCGACCCCGCTCAGTTGACACCATGGCTGATGTACTGGGTCGTCCTCTCGTCGGTGCTCTTGGTCGAGTCATGGACAGTATTCATCCTCGGATGGTATGCTGGGACCTTGCTCCCGAACACGAGATGTAGAGGTCCGCTGACAGGACGCTTGCGCTGCTAGGCTTCCGTTCTACAGCTGGATCCGCTTGGTGATCCTTTCCTATCTCGTCCTGCCGCAGACTCAAGGCGCAAAAATGATCTACCAAGACCACATCCATCCCTTCCTGACCCACTACGAGCGAGACATCGATAACTTCATCAGCAACGCGCATGATCACGCCAAAGCAGCGGGCCTCCAATATCTGAAGCGCGCCATCGAATTTGTGAAGGAGAACGTATTCGGTATTCCAGCGAAGGCCCACTCTTCACCGCCACCCAGCAGCCACGGAAGCTATGCGCAGAACCTGCTCTCACGTTTCAACTTGCCAAGTGCACGGGATGGCCTTGCTGCGCCTGCAGGCGACTTTTATGGTCTTCTTGGTGCTACGCTCGCACAGGCGACAAAGAGCGGCGCGAGTAGAGAAGCGCAGGTGGAGGAGATGAGCGCTAGCGGAACCCTCATCCCACCACACATGACCTCGTCTACCGAGAAGATACATTACATATCTGCGCAGCGGGACCGGTTGCGGGTGCTCCTGTCAGCCTTGGATAAGGAAGCTAATAGTCTGTCTGTTGATGAGAGAATCGCAGCCGATGTGGAGAAGAGGATCGGGGCGGCGGGTCCAGAAGATGGACTGAAGAAGAGCAAGAGCGAGGCTGAATTTGACACCATCGACCGCCATGAGGCCGGTAGTGGAGGCGATAAACAAGACGAAAAGTCTGCCAGCGGCGGATGGATGCCTTGGAATTGGGGAGCTAAGCTGGCAACTTCGTCACAAGAGTCTGAGTAGGCCCCCTCTTCGGGCACAAATGCCAGCCTCTGAATCGGGTTTCCTTGTTCCTGTGTATGATTTTGTTGGTGGAAACGGATAGTGCGAGTTGATATTTTGCGCGTCCAAGAGAATCACTGGCACAAGACGTTTTGCTCCAGAAATATGGTGCACCCTGCACGCTCGACATTTTCTCATGTTTCCCCAATCAAGATCTTGAAGTCCGCCAGAACCTTCTCCCATATATTCCCTTTCCCATCTTTATCGAGCCACTGTTGGAAGTTCTTCACAGCCATCAAATCTGCCCTCATGGTCTCCTCTCTCGTTGTTCCGTTGAGTACAACTATCCTCTCCAACCCGAGGACGAGCAGATAGAGCGCCTGTTCCCTCTCGGCAGCAATCTCCTTGCTAAGCGCATCAACTGGCTTCGAGTGAAGTAACCCAGGATTCCCAGTCAGAGTCCAGAACGACTGATAGACAATTTCCTTCTCCCTGCAGAACTGTCTCAGAGGAACGTCGAAGCGTGTGGCCGGATAGAATCTATTCTGCACGACCGAAGGTTTGATCGTAGCGGCTTCGTACAGTGCCTCCAGTAGTGGTAACTGGACGTTCGAAATGCCAAGGTGATGAATCTTGTGTGGGACGAAAGCCTCCAGTGTGGTCCAGGCCTCGAGGGTTTGCGACAGTGTGCGGAGCGGAGAGTGCAGGACCAAGCAGTCGATGTATGTTTCCGCATTCGTACTTTCAGGTGGTCGGAGATTGTGCAGGGAGGAGGCTAAGGAGGTCTTGACCTGTTCTGGTATCGAGGAACTGGGGTCATATGGGAGATTCGACGGATCTTGTCCTCCGATAGAGGTGAATTTTGTCTGGATCTAGAGAGCCTGTGGTGTCAGTTCATATACGTTCATCTCTGAGAACATCCTTAGATTGATGGATTACATATAGATCTGCTCTCTTAACGGCGCCCTCCGCAAGCAATTGCCGTATGCCATCACCAACCAAGTCCTCTCGGTAGTGCCTGGGTTGTGCGGCGGTGTCTACGCCCCTGAAGCCAGCTCGAAGAGCGAGAGCTACTAGCGTTGCGGTCCGTTCCTTCTTCCAGGCAGTACCGTAGACAAAGCGTGGTATTTCCGTCGCTGGTTGCGATGACTTATTAGTTGATAAAGTGAATGGACCCGACAGTTGAAGAGGCATGTTGTTGTATCTTCGTCGAATCGATGCCATTGGAATGAAATATTGACCCTTAGCAGATCGGAAGATAGCAATACTTCGTCGGTGCCGCGGTGCGTCAGCAAAAGAGCTGGCCGCATCATTCAATGACTGCACACACCTGTACAGTTACGCGAATGCTAGGAGTCAATGATGAATTCTCTGAAAGTAGATTATTGGTGGGATTACACTTTATCAATTTCAATGTCTTCCGATTGGAGGCTGGCGGTCAATGCAAGATCACCAATGGTAGCGACCTGTACTGTGTGAAAATAACGATGCATGACCCTGCTTTCTAGCGTCTGGCCTTCTCAGCCTCACCCGTCTTTCTCAGCCTTGTCTGTCTCTTCCAAGAAGTGGTTGCTTCCATCTTCAGATCTGTTCGAGTTTGTTCCTGAAGGGTACCTTGTCGGCTTCGCAATATGGCAGACCCGCTGAGCATCACAGCGGGTATTATCGCCGTTCTTCAGCTTACTACAACTGCTGTGCAGTACCTCAACGATGTAAAGGACGCCCCTGCAGAACGTCAACGGATCTTGATAGAAGCCATGACGGTCAGCGGTTTCCTCCATATGCTGAAGGATCGAGCGGAAAGCATGCAGCCCGAAGATCTCCATGCATCAGCTTTGAGGTCACTGAACGTGCCGGACGGACCATTAAAACAGATTGAACTCGCTCTCGAGCGTCTGATTTCGAAGTTGAAACCAGCTCGTGGACTCAAAAGGGTCTCAAAAGTCCTGACTTGGACACTAGATAAGGCCGATGTCAACACAATTCTCGCCAGCATTGAGCGGCAGAAGGCCCTCTTCCTATTGGCTATGCAAAACGATCATATGTGAGCTTCCAAAATATATTCGACATTCGAAAATAATTACTTATCGTATAGTGGCTTGACAAAAGCCATGACCACAGGAATTACCGAGATTCAACACGGCATCCAGAATTTGAACACTGCGCAGAAAGGTCTAAGATCTCTACCTCTAACGCAATGCTCAAAACTGATGATAGTAGATATGGAATCCGCCAGCGCTCTCCGATGGCTCTCCTCAACCGACCCCTCATCGAATCACCACACCGCCTGCGAGAAACATGAACCCACAACTGGAGACTGGCTTTTACGGTCCAACGATTTCGAGACATGGAAAAATGGTACCAGTGGTTTTCTTTGGCTGCATGGGAAGGGTAAGCATGGCCGATTCCAAAGCCACTGCTGAGACATTCGCAAGTTTCTCTGACTGGTTGCCAGCCGGCAGTGGCAAGACGATCCTTTGGTGAGGCCAATACATCCTGATGGATAACTCAAGGCTAATCGTCAATGCAGTTCCACTGCTATCGAAGCTACTAAATTCCATACTGCCACACTTTCGGGGGCGGCCCTAGCTTATTTCTACTTCGAGTTCAACGATACGGAGAAACAGCATGTTAATGGGCTTCTATGCTCTATCATCGCACAGATATCTGATTCAAGACCAGATGTAGCCGAGAAGGTGCGACATATGTATAGAAGCTGCCAAGATGGACGGCAACGGCCTTCGATGGACTCTCTCCAGAGGTGCCTTCAGGAGATACTTCAGGGGAGCGGTGACAGTTTCTTAGTTATTGACGCGCTTGATGAGTGTACCCAGCGAGAGGAGCTTCTAGACCTAATCAAGGAAATCTGCAGCTGGAGACTGCCGAATGTAAAAATCCTGACCACGAGTAGGAGCGAGCAAGACATCGAAGACATATTGAGGAACTTATCCACATGCATTAGCGTTGAGAGTGCGCAGATCGATGCAGATATTCGACTCTATGTCGACAAACGTCTTAATTCGGATCCCAAATTGAGGAAGTGGTCGAACAATGCCGATCTCACGGAAGAGATTCGGATGACATTGGTCAATGGAGCAGACGGAATGTAAGGCCCTCTTCATGGTAGCGCAATCAAGTGTATGGGTGGGCTTCACTGACCAGAGATTTTGAAAGGTTCCGATGGGTTGTTTGCCCGATGGATGCATTACGAAAATGTTTGAAGGCCGACGCCGTCCGGAAAGCCCTGAAAGCCCTCCCAAAAGATCTGGACGCTACCTATGATAGGATTCTGAACAGTATAGAAGAAGACTACCGAGCGGAAGCTTTCAGTGTGCTGCAGTGGCTTGCTTTTTCCGCCCGCCCAATGAGACTTGAGGAAATCGCCGAAGCAACCTCGATGGCTGGTGAGGATCACCCTGTCTTCACACCAGAAAAACGATTATCTGAGCCTACCGATGTCCTCACTATCTGTACTAGTCTCGTTACATTGACAGAAAGGAAAGGGTCTCACCGGGAACCAGACACCGTGATTGAGCTTCGACTCGCTCATTTCTCTGTGAAAGAGTACCTCCTGTCTTAGAGAATTCCCGCAAATTTTGGAATCGAAGAGATCTTCGCGAATTTATACATCGCGAAGACTTGCCTAGCTTATCTTCTTCACTTTGACTTCAACTTGTTACCCGGAGAAGATGTGTACGGAAAAGATGTTGTGGCTTATCCATTCCTACGCTACGCCGCCGAGTTCTGGGACGGACATGTAAGGGCAATCTCCGATGGCTCTAGCGATTGTCTGTTACACAGCATGATTCTTGATCTGCTCAATCCAGACAAGTTATGCTTGTCGAATTGGCTACGGGTGTATGACCCTAATGGAAAATTCAGCTTCGAGGTGGCAGATCCTGGATCTCCCTTATATTTTACATCGCTCCTCGGTCTCTCGAACGTCACACACGCTCTCATCAACGACGGAGCTGATGTCAATGCTCAAGGTGGACGTTATGGAAGTGCACTACAGGCAGCGGCCCGTAGCGACAATGAGACTGTGATCAAGCTATTGCTGGATGCAGGAGCAGATGTCAATCTTCAAGGTGGATATCATGGAAATGCACTACAAGCAGCAGCCCACTCAGGAAATAAGGCAGTAATACAGCTACTACTTGGTACAGGAGCAGATGTCAATGCTGAAGGTGGAATACTTTTCGATAGTGCACTACAGGCAGCGGCCCTTAGCGACAATGAGACTGTGATCAAGCTATTGCTCGATGCTGGAGCAGATGTCAATGCTCAAGGTGGATATTTTGGAAATGCACTACAGGCAGCAGCAATAGGACGAAGTCATATAACTACGATACAACTGTTGCTTGATGCGGAGCAGATGTCAATGCTCAAGGTGGAAACTATGACAATGCACTTCGAGCAGCATGCCGTCCAGGAGCAGGAAATGAGGCAGTAATACAGTTATTGATTGATGCTGGAGCAGATGCCAATGCTCAAGGTGAAAATTATGGCACTGCATTACAGAAAGTGTCCGGGTACAGAAATGTGACAGACATAATGCAGCTATTGCTTGATGCTGGAGCAGATGTCAATGCTCGAGGTGGAGGATATGGCAGTCCATTGGATATCGCGATTGATCTCAATTGGCAACCCACAATCAGCCTGTTGCTTGCGAACGGTGCCAAAACAACGGCTGAGCTTGAATCGGAATGTGAAGGGTCATCCCACTCACGATCCAATCAGGAAGGACTTGGCTCCGAAGAAAAAAGTCACTCAAAAGAGCATTCTACTCTTAATGCAAATGCAAGTCCACCTCCGGCTGAATCAGCCGAAAACAGCCCAATGGCAGCGCTGTAGGACCGCGGCGCTGAAACGTGACCACCATCTGCCGGTGAGATAGAGAATACATCCTCTAAGCACCAGAACACGACATCATTGGATCCGACAGTCCTTCGCCTCACTTCCTTGCTTCAGCTCGCGTATTTTATTACCATCATCCGATTCACAAGGCAATCTGCCAGCAGCGATATACTATGTTCCGTATGATCTTCAAGCCCCTTACGACCGTCACTACCTTCATTGATTTTCTTTGACTGCTGGGCAAGCTACACGTCCTCCGTCCGGTGGCGAACATATCTCGTATCATGGAACACTCCTTTCTGTTCGAGTGGAATATGATTGGAAAGCACTATCTCTACTGGCGGAAGAGATGGACAATCTGTGGCATTGGCTAGTCTGGGAGTTAAGTCTTGTTAGGATCGGGGATGCGGAGAACTAGAAAGTGGCATAACTGGTCTATATTTGGCTTAAGATGGATCTTTGCGAGTGTGAGCCTTTTCCTTCTGTTGCAATTCAAAACTCATGTTGCTTGACCGCTTTGGTTTCATATCTTGTCCTATGTTGAATACTCATGACTTATGACTACGAACTGGAAGCTAAAACTCGGTCGGGATGAGATTTCATGGTATACGCCGCTCGTTTGATGTATTGGAGCTTCTCTTGTCATTAGCAACATCAGTATCATTATCAAGCCTATGGAGGGATTCGCATGACAACAGCGATGTCTACAGTGCACATGTTCGCACAAACCCTCTAATCTAACAACCCCCAACCAAACCTTCACAGCATAATCCACCTGAAACCCCCCAGCAAACCCTACAACCCCCGCCCTGCACAACCTCAAACCTTCCTCTTCAAAAGCCCCTTCAAGAAGTCAAAACTATTACTATCACTCTGCAACTGCCACACCCTCCCTGTCCCACGATCCTCCCACCCCAACTCCTCCGCCAACAAGAGGCCCCAATCCCTCGTGATGCCCTTGATGCGCGCGCGGACGCCGCCCTCGGCCTCGAGCGTGACGATCTGCTCCGAGTGCAGCCAATGGTCGTAGTACAGTTCCTCGAAGCGCTTGTCGAAGCCCGTGCGCAGGAAGCGCGCGTACAGCTCGTCGAAGGTGGCGAGGATGCGCGCGAGGAGCTTCTCGAGCGTGAAGGGGTGCAGGTGGGGTGGGAGGAGGGCGTTCAGCGAGGTCGTCGGGGCGGCGTTGGTCGTGTTGAGGCCGATGCCGACGACGGCGAGGTAGGAGTTGCTCGAGTAGTGCGAGTTCACGAGGATGCCGCCGATTTTGACGTAGGATTTCGAGGAGGCGGGTTTGCTTGGGTTGAGGGCGTCTGGGTTGTGCGATTATGTTAGTCTTCGTAAGGGGGTTGATTAGAGGAGGGAATGGGAATAGGAAGATTTACAGATGTCGTTGGGCCATTTGAGTTTGACGGGGACGTCTTGATACCCTTTGTCGTAGGTTTTGATGCCTTGGACGATGGCCAGAGCGGCGAGGTATTGCAAAAAGACTATCGGAGCCGTGCTGTTTAATTCCATGGGATGACGGATGCAGGTGGAAAGCATTAGAGATCCGGCCGGGGAAACCCAGACGTTAGAGCCTCGGCCACGACCGGCGACTTGCACTGTTGCTGAAGCTGTGAAGCCGGTCGGAAGATGGTGGAGTAATCGCGTGTTTCTATTGACGTCTGTGAGCAACATTCTTAGAAAGAGCTTGTAATGTAACTCAGGCGTACGTACTTTTCGAGCATGGTGTTGGTACTTGTAACTACCTCGCCATACAGAAGATGCGTGCCAAATACTCCGTCGGACTCCTTCAGCGTCGATTGATAATGCTTGAGATTCGCGAAAAAGGAATGATGGTTGAAGTAAGGAGTCTCTTTCCCAGCGGGGTGATCCTCTTCGTGGATAACGACACGCTTGACAACCGTATCAAAGTCGTGGGGTCTATCCATGTCATCAACCGTTCCGTCAGTCTTTCCAATAGAAACACCTGGTAAAACATTGACGATGGAGCTTAGGGACCAGGCGGACCGTTTTTCAAGACGAAATGTATCATTCTCGTCTTTGATGTACTCTTGGCCGTCTTGAATGGAGATTATCTCTTGGAGAGACGCGACTAATTCAGACGTATCTGCTGGATTCAAGGAAGACAGATGAAGGCGAGAAAGGGACGGTACCGCGCTTTCCTCCTGACTGGCCTGTAGGCCTAGCTTGATCAGGCATGCTTTGAGGAAGTCCACTCTCAGCTTTTCATCTTCAGCGATCTCGTCCACCACTTTTGCGAACCCTGCTCCGTCCGCTTTCTTGTCAAGATTTGCGGCGGCAAATCTAGTAGAGATCAGTATTCAGACTAGCATTGGACCTGAAGTAACTGACTCTGGATGTGGACCCGTCAACACAGCTGCACCTTCGCCAACCTTACAGTAAACAACCGCAGCAGCTCCCTCTCCTGACACAACACCCAGAGGTGCTGAGTAACTCGCTAGTACTTCCACTCCTTGGCCTTTGTACTTCGGAGCATCTACAAATACACCTCCACCGTTGTAGTACGATCGGAAGACGTCCGGCACCGAGCCCTCAGCCAGAGATGTCTTCTCTGCCTGTAACTCCACGGCTCTCGCGCCATCCTCGCTATGATAAACAAATCCGGGGAACGCACAGCCCCGACAGGTGCCCGGGAAGAAAGCGAGTTCTCGGCTGCCAATGACCTCCATTCTCTTGTTTCCAACTTCAAACTCACATCTACTACTCCCATAATAGCCTCCGGCGCATAGTCCAAGATATGCACCACCTCGCTGGACAAATTGCTTAATTTTCCTGTTGCCCTCGCCATTCAAGGTGCGGCAATAGCCCAGGTCTGCACCTCCTGGGAAGACCAGCAATGCACACGAAGCAGTCCATGGCTCTTTGATGATCGTCTTGCCAGTCACCGATATCACTGCGTAATTTGGAGAGAGCAGTCTGCGCAACGTATATATGCAATGGCGTACGGACTCAATGGTACTACCATTTCCTGCCCAAAGTCAGATCAGGCAATCTGGAGGTTGTGAATGAGGGTTTTACCAGAGTATACCAGGACGTTGATGCGGTTTGCAGCCATTGTTCGTACGATTTAAGCTTGCAATGGAGGTCCCGTCTGCCGAACGAGCTTTGGAATGTGGGTCGAGAAGAACTCGAAGCTTCCCAGCTCCAACGCAACAATGTCAAACACGGCAGGCAAAGCGATTGATTTACAAGTCAACGAGGATGATGAACCTGATGATTGGTACGTAGTGGCACGGATTTCATGAGATTCGTAACACAGATCTAATGAAATAGCTAGGGACAAGCGGATCTTCAGCACCGGATGCTCTGGTAATCTTCCTATGGTAGATATCTAGTTCCCGAAAGGATACCTGACCTTGCGCAGCCGAACAAACTAGTTTGAATGACTGTTATTTTGAGAAGAAAGACTGGAGATTGTGTAAGAAAGAGGTAAGATCTTCAATTTTCAATTTTGCCCCCAACACTGACGGGTTGTAGATGGAGACTTTTCGCGAGTGCTGGAAGCAGAGAGGCAACGACAAACGGACGCAGTCCAAGGAGGCTTGACAGAGACAAATGTCTTGATTATTATGTGGAGCTTTTAGTTAATAGTATCCTTTCTTGTAATCCTGTAGTGAACGCTGTACTACATTTCCATTGGAGGCAAGTGTTCGCCAAGGTTGTGCCATCACCGGGGGGGGGTCCTGCTTCGCGACATCGCGTCCGCAACCTTTGCACGGCGCAACTTCATCTCAGAAGATGGCTTCACTTACGCTACGAAGACCACACTGGTGTCTAGATATATCTCGCTCGTCTAGATCATTTGCACTGTCATTCACAACCTCTCTTGGCCCGCGAAGCCAGGCGATAAGGCGACTACAGCCCGGGAGACCCAGCCCACTTAGATCCAGCACGCAGACTGCCTACAACACGAATACTACCTCTCCCCGAGCTGCATTTCCATTCTCATCGCAATGTCAGGCGCAACAAGTGGCAGAGTCAACAAGCAAGGCTCCAGCCCGATATACGTCGCCATCGAAGCCAACATACAATAATGCTAGCCCTCCTCCATCGAGCCCGGACCCGTCTACAAAAGACATTCAGAACTTATCCGCGGGCCTCTCCGATCAACCAGTAGTGCTCGACGAAGGAGAACGTCAGATTGACTGGGCACGATCGTTTCACGGATTGTCGGCGGAACCGTTCGCAAAAGAGGCCGCAGACACGCTGTTAACGCCGGTACCTTTTGACGACGTGGAGATAAAGCCGGACGGGATCATCTACCTACCGGAGATCAAATACAGACGGATATTGAACAAGGCTTTTGGTCCTGGTGGATGGGGCCTGGCCCCGAGGGGTGAAACAATCGTCACGGCGAAGGCTGTCACTAGAGAGTATGCGCTTCTAGCTCATGGAAGGTCTGTATTCACTCAGACGCTGCAATAATCGTGCTAAAGTCCGTACGCAGACTTGTTTCCGTGGCTCGTGGCGAGATGGACTACTTCTCTCCAGATGGCATTCCTACCGCGGTCGAAGGCTGCAAATCCAACGCCATGATGCGCTGTTGCAAGGACCTGGGAGTCGCGAGCGAGCTTTGGGATCCAAGATACATCCGGAAATTCAAGGCCGAGCATGCAAAGGAATTCTTCGTCGAGCATGTGCCGACAAAGAAGCGGAAGAAGGTGTGGATGCGCAAGGATGACAAACCCAGCTACCCCTTTCAAGAAGTGAAGTCTTATGGAGCATAGCATTTGGATTATTGCTTTGGCAAGGCGAGTTTATATGGTCTGCTGTGTCCTGATGGTCTGGTTGTATCATACAGATAGAGTTGCATACCCTTGTAGCCACTTTCTCATCGCATACAGAAATCTAACAACTGCCCGTTATGCTTTCACCGAGCTTCTCTCCGAGCTATTCGACCTGCAGGAGCGTCTTTGAGCGTCGATTGGGATGAACTATTACCTTTGACAACAGCTACTGTGTTAGGCTACGTTCCACATTGTTGAACCTAACTCCTTATACTACGCATTCTCAGTTCACTATTACCATGGTATCCTGACCTCCTACAGCTGTTAAACTGTCCGACGGCCTAGGTAGTCGACCCTCAAGGGCGGCTCGTCGCCCAGACTCGGACATGTCGACAATATAGAGAATTCGCAACTAATAAGCCTTGATCGTCACGCGACTTCAGAGAGTAGGGTATGTTTCGTAGTCCATCTCAGCTACCGGCGGGACTTATCCGACCGATGTTAGAGATCGAGCTATCAGCTTCGATCATATAGACACATAGTAGGGCTTGAAGAGCTGAGCAGTTGGATGGCCCGCGGTTTTCCGACTTCTTTGTTCAGATGATCCAAGTCTTGAGACGAAGAGGACAGCTCATAACTCAGTAATCATAGAACCCCTTCCCACTTTTCTTCCCCAACCAACCCGCATCCACCATCTTCCGCAACAGCACCGCTGGTCGATACTTACTATCCCCCGTCTCTTCGTACAACACCTTCATAATCGCCAAACAGGTATCGATACCAATAAAATCTGCCAATTGCAAAGGCCCCATCGGCACATTCGTTCCATTCTTCATTATATTATCAATATCCTCCTTTGTCCCCACCCGCGTCTCCAAACATATGATCGCTTCATTGATGTAGGGCATCAAGATACGATTGGCCAGGAAGCCCGGGGAATCAGCTGACTGGGACGGAATCTTGCCCATTCTCTTTACGAAAGCCAGGGCGGTGTCGATTGTTGATTGGGACGTTTGAAGACCGGATATGATCTCGACGCCTTTCTGGACGGGGACGGGGTTCATGAAGTGGGTGCTGATGACGCGGGAGGCGGCGGAGAGGTCAGCGGGGTCCTTGGTCGTGGAAGCGGCTATCTTGGTGATGGATATAGAAGACGTGTTTGTTGCGAGGATTGCGTGGGGAGGACAGATCCGAGCGAGTTGGGAGAAGATGGAGGCTTTGAGGTCAGGTATTTCCTTGACTAGTGTCAGTAGTGTGGACACCAGGCTTTCGCTGAGCGGCCGTGAAGAGGGGGCGTACTGGTACAGCTTCGATGACAAAGTCGACATCCGAGAGGTCGTCGAGACTTGTTGTGGAGCTCAACCGCTCTCGCGCCGCGGATGCTTCGTCTCTCGTTATTCGCTGTTTCGACACGTCCTTTTCTAACAGCTTATCTGTAGGATATAGTAAGATATATGAGAGATCCGGAGGCCCAGCGACGGTAGGGTACCTGCGAACTTCATGCCCTTGTCAATGGACGCTTGCGAACTATCTACCAGTGTTACTGGCACTTGTGCTCTTTGCGCTGCCACCAGAGCTATGCCTAATCCCTGAAGTCCATGAGCGCCGGCTTTAGTAGATTGTACTGTCTGTCTCATCGCACCATCTGTCCTGCTCCCACTACCCCCAGTTTCTTCACTTCTCCATAGCAGATCGGAGCGGAGCTGAATTGCCGTGTGGGTTGGCAACTCTGAGCCGTTTGCCGCAGCAATTGCTTCCTGGCAATAGGAGCGAGCATGCTAGCTGAGCTGACCAGCACGTTCGCTGAGCGAATGATGTATCGACTTGGAATTCTGAGCAAGTACGAAGCTTTTTAGTTGATGCCCTACAGGTATGACGCTGGTGCTCCCGAGTCGTCACTAGCCTGAGGTTTGAGCCTCGGCACCTCATTGTGGTTAGGCGAGTGCGGAACCACTTCCAGAACGCGTGAACCCAGACGCGTATCAGTAGCTTCCTCCCGCTACCCACAGCCAATGCGGTCAATGCTCAACAAACAACCAAAATGGATTTTGACGATGGTTCTCGGGGTGTCGTGGATCCTGAGGTTCGCGCCTACGTGTACAGTCTTGTGTCGGCCGTAAGTCCATGTTCAATGTGTGAGGAAGTAAACCTCAGACTAACAGACGTCGCAGCTTGGAGGAACTGGTGCGGACGAAGATGGCCAATACGTACTGGGCGACGACGCGCTTGCTTGTCTGAAGGACCTCAAAAAGTGGTTGAAACTACATGACGAGAAGGCGAATCGACTCGATGTCGCAAGATGTTTGGCAGAAGCCAATCTGGTCAATGGAGATCTACTCGAAATATTGGCGGCCTGGCCTGAAGAAGCTACGGAAGATAGGATCAAATCCAAGATTGCTTTGGCTTCTTGTGGGTCTCGGATACGTAGCTAATGTGCGCAGAGGAGCTGACCAAGTCCGTAGTGGAGCTTCTTGTGCCACTGACATGGCCACTCGAGAAAGGCGATCTCCAAATGACAGTCAACCACCATCGACACATTCCATATCTCCAATTAGCACACGTCAGATATAAGCGTGGCATTCTCAACCATGACACGGTCAAAATCCTCCGAGCCGCAGTACGCGTCGCACTCCCATCGATCGCCCTTCCGATGGGAGATCGAAGCAGCCGTGATGAGGGTATTATCAAGCTGCTCCTCTACTTTCTGCGCAACGTTACCATGATTACACCACCACAACATTTACCAATTGACGGCGATACCAATGAGATCTCACGATCTGCGACCATAGAAGCTTTCCACTATCAAGACATCTTTGCGCTACTCCTAACCATTTCGTCAAACATGGGAGAGGACTTCAACACACAAGACGTGGTGCTCCTCGAGCTGTTGTTTCACCTACTCAAGGGTGTGGATATTGAGAAGCTATTCATGGATGACGTGCAATTGGACGCCAAGAAAACCGACGAGTTGAAAGAACTGCTGGCTAAGGAAGCAGGAATGCATCGGGACTACTCCAGATCGGCGCCGACTCGACACAACCGCTTTGGGACGATGATATGGTTGAAACGAGATGACGCACGGGTTTCTACAGTTTCTGGTCAAGATGTTCTAATGGATGCCCAATCCACTTTACTGAAGATGGACAAGACGAAGAGATGGAACAAACCGGCGCAGAGAAGCAAGATGACTTACGACAACTTCGACATGCCGGTAGCGCTAACAGCCTCAGCCAACAAACATCTCCGAGCCTTCGTCGAGGAGTTTTTGGACTCGGGTTTCAACCCTCTGTTTAATCACGTCCGGCGAGCGATAGAGCGTGAGGCTGAGCGCGTGCTTGATGTCCATAAACGACAGTTCTTCTATCTCGTATCCTGGTTCCTGGAAGCCGAATGTGTTCGCCGGAAGGCGGCCAAAGAGGCCCAAAAAAAGCGCAATACAGGTCCAGACCTCGAAGCAGACAGCTTCGCACTCGTGGCTAGCGTCCTGAACCAAGAGACATTCATTACGCTCAACCGATTCATGCAGGAGAGCCTGGACACGAAAGAATGGCAGGACCTCAATGCGGGCATGCGGTGCTTCGCACGGATCTTATCGACAGTACAAGAGATGTCTGAATCGTCCGTTGATGAGGACCAGGAGATTGCCGAGAACATACAGAACCGCATCTTCTACGAAGAGACTACGCACGACCGCATCGTTGCTATCTTACGAGGCTACAAAGACCAAGGCTTCGGGTACTTGAATGCATGTACAGAACTTGCGCATGTGTTTTTGCGGATGCTCGAGCGGTACTCGAAGGAGAATATCGATCTTCAGGTCCGGTCCCGTCGACGTGCGCGTAGGAAGCAAGTGGCTAGGGGTAAGGATACCGAAGAGGGCGGCACTTTCGACCAGGACGATGCTTCCGAGGTAGAAGATCTGGTAGAAGCAGAGCGCACGTCTAGGGAACGGAAGTTCGACTTCACCCGTTTCTCCTCGAGGTTCATGTCACAGAACTGCATCGACACCTTTGTAGCCTTTACCAGATACTACAATGAGCTCGACGTCGAGCAGTTGAAACGTGCTCACCGGTTCTTCTATCGTGTTGCCTTCAAGCAAGAGCTGAGCGTCATGCTCTTCCGCGTGGATATCATGGCCCTCTTCCACAAGATGATGAAAGGTCCAGGAGGACTTGATTCGTCAAATTCAGTTCACAAGGAGTGGGATGAGCTTGTGCGTCAGTTGGTTAAGAGGCTCACGCGGAAGATAGAGCAGCGACCAGAATTGGTGGTGGAAATGCTCTTCAGCAAGATCAATGCGACGGTGCATTATCTCGAGTATGGTTACGAGAAGCAAACGATTGCGTCGAAGCCGAGGGTACCAGCAGAGCTCGAAGTTAAGGGAGATATGAATCGAGACGACCAGATTGGGGTTGTGGTTGCTGTTCTCTTAGACCAGAACAACTCCGACGCAGTCGGCTGGGTCAAGAACATACTTCTGGCGGCAGTCAGCGAGCGAAAAGCCTGGGAGGCAGCTGCTGCAGCAATGGCGGGAGAGCAAGCTACCACTGACCAGGTGAATTCGGAGGCGTCATCGGCTCCATCAATCAGTAAGTGACTCGACACCTCCTTCTCCTCCTCAGGCTAACATTCCCCGAGTCGTCAAACCAGATAGCGAACCTTGCCGAATCGCCATGTTCAAGGACAACAAACTGCGCCTCCTCATGACCGTCGTAGGATTCGAACGGCTCGGCGTGAACGACGAACCTGACGCGACATGGATCATTCCTTCCTCACTATCATCAGAAGCGCTTAGCAAATCAGCCCAAGTGGTCGGACAACACGAACGAAACCCTAAGCTAGACTACGGCGACGACGACAATCCCATCGCGCCGCAAGACCTCCTCCGTCGCAAAGCTCTGCACACACCTCGAGCAGAATACGACGACGACTCCGACAACGACGGCATTGTGGACGACGGCGAGGAAGACTTCCTCTTCCCAGCCGGTGGGCCAACGATCCACAAGTCCCACGCGTTGGAAGTTCTGAAGCAGAAAAGGCGACGTCGTAAACACAAAGACGACGAAGCCGAGTCCCCCTCAGACGAAGCCTCGCGGGATCTCCGACGCAAAGCTCGCGAAGAGGCAAATGTAGAGAAGAGACGGAAGATCAAGAGCGATCTATTCGTGCACGACAGCGACGACGAAGAGGACGAGGAACGGGACCGGCTGTTCTTCGCGCAGGAGGAGGAGCGGAGGAGAGGGCAGTCGACGAGAGTCGCCGAAGCGTTGCGGTCTGGCAAGATGGAGGGTGACGAGGAGGGCCGGGCGGATGCGCGCAAGGGCGGGAAGAGGAAGAGGAAGATCGGCGGCGACGGGGAGGAGTCGGCGAAGGGCAAGAGACGGAAGAGCTCACCGCTCGTCATGGATGATGACGATTTGCCTGTCATCAGCGGGGGATCTTCCTCGCCCGCGCATACGGGGGCTTGGGAGGAAAGCGAGGTCGACGCGGAGGAGACTCCGCTTTCTTCACCGCATACGCAGAGTTTTCGAGGCCGTGGCTCGGATTCGGAAGGCGGTAGGGATAACGTTGCGGGAAAATCATCCATCGGAAAGGGTGTTAATGATATGGCTATGGAAGATGCTATGGGTGATGAGCCAGGGGACACTGCGATGGCCTCGAAGCCGACTTCCAGCAAGGCCATTGCTGGCCTTGTCATCGATAGCGACTCTGAGGACACCGCGCTTGTTACGAGGCCGGCACGTGGCAGAGCGCGCGCTGGGTTGATTATTGATAGCGACTCGGAGTGAAAGGAAACGTCGGTCTTGAAGCGTTCATATACCCGGTTGGAGTTCTGTGTGGGATTATGTATGTTAGAGGAGTTATCTTTACTACTTCGTAGACAAGCATAGTGATACAAAGCGACAGTCGTAGTCACAGCCACCCTACCCTACAATTTTACGACGTTACAAGACTCTCTCACCTCTTTGCAGAAGAGACACTTAGAGATTCATGTTTCAGTTGTTTCCACATCCAAATAAGCAATACGAAGTAGGATAAAGATAAGATACCACACTACCTAACGAACCCTAACCCTATACACCCAACAACCCCAAACAACAACAAAGCTCCCCCCCAGGACCCATCCCCTCACCGATTCAACATAAACGCAAACAACCCATCCATCGCCACCGCCCTTCGCCCACATTTCCTCAAATACGCATCAACCACGCCCGCCATCGTCCCAAACCTCTCGCGATTCCACTCCGCCAGCGCCTCGACCCTCTCCCTCCTCTCCCTGCCCTCCTTCCCCTCCGGTACCCCTCCCTTCCCACCCCCCCTCACCTCCCTTTTCGCCCTCTCGACATCCCACAAGCTCGCAAAGTACAGCAGCTGATTATACAGCCTCTTCTCGCCGTACTCGTACGCCATGCGGCCCAGACAGCCCGTCGCCAGCCCCCGGGGCCCCAGACAGCGATGGCCGTAGACGCTCATCTGGCGGGTGCGATTGCCGCACGCCGGGTCGTCGCACGCGAGCCAGGCGGCGTAGTAGGCGGACGTCTGGGCGCGGAGGGCGCGTTCGAGCTGGGCGACGACGGAGAGGGTGGTGAGCGGTTTGGCGCACGAGGGGGTGGGGCAGACGATGCCGGTGGGGGAGCAGCGGTCGGCGGAGGCGACGAGGCCTTCGAAGAGGAAGGAGGTCTGGCAGGAGCGGCAGCGTAGGGTGAGGCGCGCGGCGTCTTGGAAGCGGATGGCGTCGGGGATCTGCGATTCGAGCGGGAAGATGTCGTCTTGTTGTTGGGTGGTGGAGGAGGCGGAGGAGGCGATGGAGTATTTGCGCGTGTCGAGGCCGAGGCATTCGGCGAGGCGGACGGCGTCGGTGCCGTCGATCGGGGCGCAGAGGCGCTCGATGGGCGGGAAGATTTGCTTGTAGAGGTACCATTCGATGTCAGGTCTCAGGCCCGAGTCGGCGCGGAGGACGTCTTGCGGCGTGTAGGCGCGCTTGGCGGCGGGTTCGGAGGTCATTTTGGAGTCGCCCGTCACGATATACGACATTACGTCGTTGACGCGTGGGTTTTTGCCTTTGGCGATTTCGCGTAGGGCGACTTGGACTTGGGGCATGCTCTCGGGGTTGGGGTAGTCTTTAGGGTTCTTGCCGAGTTTCTGGGGCTTGTTAGTGGAGGAGGCATGAGAGAGGGAGTTATGGTGCTTACTGTGTAGATGATGTATTTCTGCGCTGGTATTTTGTCGTCTCTCATCTTCTCGGATAGTTCTCTCAGGTACTCGTGGACCTTGCCGACAACGACCTCAGGTTCTTCACCTGATAAGATCTCGTTGAGTAACTTCGATGAAGCCTCCTTCGACAAGGAGCAGTACTCCCTTCTCTTCATATCCAATCCCTTAACCTCGAGTTTGTCCACGAACTTACCATCAACCTCCACCATGTTAATCGCCGCATATTTCTTCTTTGCATGGAGTAACAGACGGCGGAAGACATTGTCGATATCAATCTCGAGTAGCTTATACCGATCATTTACAGTTCGTTTGAATTCGTTGCCAACCTTTAGAGCTTCCTCCATGTTGTCGGCATTGGTGTTGATCATCACCGAATCGGTATCACCGTAGATAACTCGTAGCTGAGTACTCTCGGCCAATTCTTTAGTGCTTCGTAAAATCTCCCGCCCTTTCGACGTAGTGAGCATGGCAAGAGGGCGAGCGTAAAACCGGGATTGAGTGTATCCGAGACAACCATACATAGAGTTGGCTGTTAGCTTTAGGGCAAGCTGTTTGATGTCCCAAGTCGCGAGTTGATCTGCCGTAGCATGTTTGTCCTTCATTAGACTCTTGACCTGTCTTCTACGACTGACGAGCGTGGCGATGAGTCGCGGTAGGATCCCCTGATCCTGGTCCGTAGGAATCTCGGGTACCTGCTCTTCGTGCTCGGACTACAAAAGTCAGCTCCAACTTCGAAGCTCTTGTCACCATAGACAAGCTTACCAGGTCCGACCTGTCGACGGTAGTGAAGCAGATGTTGAACTCCTGGATAATACTTGGATAAAGACTGTTGAAGTCCATGACGAGGATGAACTTGTCGTAAAGCCCTTTCTCGGGCTCAAAGACCAGACCCCCTTTGAACTTGTCCTTTTTCTTGACATCAACAGCTTCTTCCCCATCAGCGTGTTCTTCCGCGACCTTCGGCTTCCCCTTCCCATAGACCTTGTCCGGGCAGATATACTTGTTCCGATGGAACTCATGCAGTAGAATGTACTCGTTTCGTTCGGCCCTGGTGCCACTGAGGGTCCTTGCCCAAGAGTTACCCGCCAAATTGGTAAGGACCTTCGTCAAAGGGAGCATCTGGATCTTGACGGCAATCGCAGCTATGAAGTAAGTGTCGGCCTCGCAATGATTCAGATAATTTAGGAGGCCCTCGCGGGAGGTGGCCCAGGTCTTCAGAGCGACTTCATTATCAATGTCACGCCGAGGATTCCCTTCGCCCAGATAGAGCTCGCACATCTCTGTCAAGCTCCACGATTGACATTTGGTCATTAGCGACTGTGCAAGTTAGTGCTGACCATCCTTGACGGAATTGTCCTTGCCTACCTTGCCCATGTCATTCGCGATATCGCACAGCAATCTTCCAGAAACAAGCTGCCTTTCAGCGAAGAAGCTCCCTCCGCCCTTACCCATGCTCTTCGGCCAATCACTCCTCTTCATCCTTCCGATACGGTGCCAGCCAGGAGTCTTCCTATCACGCATACGACTGAGCAAGATGCTATAGTCCACGTCTTGCAGTTGATGACCCATAAGTACGTCCGGGTCGGCTTTCTCCAACAATGCTAAGAATTGGCTCAAGAGAAACTGTTCATTCTTTGCGAGCATGATGGTACCACGCTGCCTCTTGGCCATGGTTTCAAAGCCCATGGGAAACGCGGATTCAGCAGGTCGCATAACTGTAAACGTCCTGCATGGTAATTTCTCTGGGGAAGTAGTGTCACTGAGAAAGACGTTCTCGTAGACTCTTGCGCTTGCAATCAGAATCTCCTGCCTGTTCTCCTTGATGTTTAGAGTAGTCCGGAGAGCGATGCTCATGAATGTCAGAGGCGGTGCTTCCAAGTTCTCCGAATCTCCCAGAGGCAGGATCAGGCTGGGCTTTGAGACTTGGAGCTCCAATTTGCACCACGAAGAGTTTTGAACAGCATTAAAGTCGCCATCTTCGATCTTCAGCCAGCATGGTCCCTTGATATTTTTCCAGAGGACGAATTGCTCGAACAAAGCCGTACTTGTGCCGAACACATGGGAGAAGGTGTCACCCTTGATATCATTCGGTAGGGCAGGCTCTACAAGCTGTTTCAGCAGAGTTCTTTCAGTCCTCCGTGTATCCACTTACTGTCATAGGGATATAGCAGCTTCAAGTAGTCTGCCTCTTTGGGTATGTCTGGTAGTTCGAAGGCATATTTCCGCGAGCAGGGTTTTATCTTATGCATGCCCACGCGTAGCTTAGACATTAGCTCGTCAACTTCCTCGTACACATTCTTCATCTCAACTTCTTCAGATGTATCTCGCCCGTGGCCTGGACATGTTAGTAGGCATTACTGACTATTCAGGACTCAGCCTTACGCTGTCTATGCTCTCTTGGAAGGAAGTATAGCTTTCTCAAGATATTATCAACCTTCACGAAGGCGCTAACGTAGTTGCCTGTTCTCTTGTTCTTCACTTTCCCAAACAAGCACAAGCTTCCGTTGACCTCGGTGTAGTCGAGCCAAAACATCCGTAAGCTACCATCTTCCTCAAGTGTATCTTCTGGCTTGACCTTGCCGAAACTGACCGTCTCTGAAGCCGGACTGCTCAGTACGTTAAGCTTGCTTGTAACCTCGTTCCACGCAGAGGCGTCCACGGCGTCTGAGGAAGGCCTCGTGGGAGATGAGCTTTCGGGGGAGGGATAGGCGATTTTCTTAGCTTTTGGCACGGGGCGAGCCCCGGATTTGTTGATGCTGACAGGAGCCATATCATGGTGACCAACGACTTGGGAGACTTCCATGACATCGTCATCATCGTCAACTTCTTCTTGCTTTAGTGAACTTTGTCCTTTCCGCTCCATGGCTTTAATGATCGGCGAAGAAGGAAGAGGATCACTCATAGGAACGTCATCATCGTCCATACCACGTAAGAAACCGTCGTCATCATCGTCGAACCTTTCCAGTGGTGGTGTATCTAGCAGGTTTGTTCCATCTGTGCCACCGTTGGACTTGGCCGATGGCATACGCTTGGCTTCAGAGACTGGTGGCGACAGTACGCGGACTTTGCGCCGCGCTTCGGATTTGACAGTCCTTGTGTGCACAGGAAGCCGTGGTGCTGGAACATTTACGTCGACTTCACCCAATAGGCTTGCCATGAACGCTTGATCCTCCGCGTCGGTAACCGGCTATACAACACATCAGAACGAGCAGCGCCATGGATCCAGAGAGTCACACACCTTAGGCTTGGGCGCCGCAGCAACAGGTCCGTTGTTGAAATACTTATTGATATTATGATTCGTCTTCTCCTTCTTCTCTTTATCCGCCTCTCTCTTCCTCTTCGCTACCTTTCCCTTCAATGGTTGCTCGTCCTCACTACCGCTGCTTTCGCCAACTTTCCTCTCGGTATGCCATTCTTCGCGCCCGTCGTCCGCGTAACCTTCGCCATTGTCGTCGACGACAAAGTCATCTTGATTCAATCGGTCTCGGACGACTCTCTTGTAGCCTTCTTCGTCCACCTCCTCGTAGAGCTTTTCTTCGTCGTGCACTTCATACGTGGAAAGGCGCTTGCGACCAGATGTACGCAAAGCCCGGAGTTCAGCCAATTTGGCGGCACGAGTTGCCATCTTGAAGACAGATACAATTTCGATCAAAGGTGAAGAGTTGGTGCAGATTCATGCCATACCATTAGGTAGTTGCAAGGAAAGCAATATGCGAAAGTTACAAACGCGTGAAAGATGATGGTAGTGGGACGCGAGTATGGGACACGAGGGGAACGCGACTTCTTGATGAACTTACGCGAGAGTAATCCCAATGTCGTTAGGCTTAGGCGGTATCGATTACCTATCACGCTCCTAAACCAAGAAGGCTATAACTACCAGGTAAGGTAGTTGTACTCCCACCTTGATTATTAGGGTTGACGAATACTGATCGTTTACGTAGAATTGAACGAATAGGTTGCACGAGTTTCTCAGACTACCCTCTAGGACAGCTAAAAGCGTGGCTATGTCTACATAGAGGCGCAGAGAACCCCGGACGTAAACTCCTTATGGTCTTTTCGAACAGCCTAATTCATCTGCTTGATCAACGAGTTGATCTTATCTTCCCGGTTGCCCAAATCACCGCCCTCCACAAAGTGCTTGAACTTTCTCGTCCTGAAACCTCCTGTCGGGTTGCTCAACTTGAATGGCCACAAGAAGTTGCTGGCTTGCTTGAAGTTGGGTCCGACGGTGAAGATCTCGTGGATCAAGTCCTCCATACAGACGATTCCGTACTTGCCCAAGTTGTCCTCGATGAGAGCATTGTCAGTCAGAGGGATGCGCTGCTTCTCGATCTTGCCGTATCCACGTTTGTAGATCAGCTCACGGACAGTCTTCAGGTTGGGGTATCCATAGGCGATGTACGGCTCGACGACCTTGAGCATTTCCAAGGTAGCTTTTGTCAGGCGAATAAAGACACCGTTGTTGATCTGAAGGAGTCGGAGGAGTTGAAGGATTTTGCGTGGTTTGGGAGCAATCTTGTTGATACTATACAGGACAATATGTTAGTGCTTATGAACACTGTACGATCAGATGACACTCACCCCTTGATACGGACGACGAAAACGAGCTTCGGTTCCGCGGGAACGTAGTAAGAGCCATCCTGCTTGCTCAAGCGTGCAAGCCGGATCTTCTCGCGCTCGGCATCGCGGTACTCCTTCACGTACTTCTCGGCACGCTTGAAGATCACACCGCGCTTCTCTTTCTGGGCCTGTTCACGCATGCAATGTCAGCTAAGCTCACCAGTAACTCCAATGCATATTTGTAGTGAATCCTTCCTCGACGATTCAGTCCCGAAAGATGGTTAACAAAAGCGACAGCATTGGCCCGAAAGCCTAGTCGCATGGTTGGTATTTATCATCACCATCGCCCCAGCATCTCTCTCCCTCCCGTGTTTATATTCGAGTATTGCAAGGAGGCAGGCCTCACCTTTTTCTTCTTGTCGAGTTCGGCTGAACGCTCCTCTCGTTGCTTCTCCTGGCTCTTGCGTTTCTTCAACAGGGTCTCCGGGACGAGAATGTGGTCGTGCGTGGGCACGGACCTATACGGCGACAAAATATGCAACGTCAGTATAGTCTGTCCGCTAGAAGATGTAACAATACGCCGAGTATAGAAGTGCAGCTATAGCGCGGCATTCTCTGTATGGAGCGTAGACTCGACGGAATGAATTCAGTCAGTGAGACACATCAGTGTGATACTCGGTCTGAAGCTTCAGGAGCATATCAAGCTTTTCGCACATCTGGATTTCAGCCTCATCCGACAAAACCTCAAGCAGAGCTCAAGAAGTATGCGTGCACATGTTCGAATCTTCGTTGATCAGTTGCAAGCACCCTGCAAGCGACTGGCCCAGAGAATCGAGTGCAGCGACTGTATTTCAAGGAGAAGAGCAAATCTTCAACCTCAAGACCCAAGTACTCTCCCAGCGACACGGTCAAAGACCACGTCACCAGAATGAGCTCCTGGACAAATCGAGCTGGCGCTGACACCCTGTTTGCAAGGGTGCAGCAACTCCAGCGAGCAAGACCAGAACTATATTTGCAGCCTCCACACCTGCATCAGCGTGAACGAAAAGATGGGTTTGCGTACGTCTGTTTGGGCGGCATCGTGATGTCGAGAGGAGAAGCCGCTGGTCGTGGTCGGTTTTAGTCGGTGGACGCTGAATCTCTAAAGACGTTTGTGGTTTTCGAGTTGTGTGAGGCGCTAATGGCAAGCGAGCTTGGCAGCTGACTAAGATTGCTGCAGTGAAGTGGTACGAAGTACTTCCCTATCATAGCCTCCATCAAGTCAGGTACAGATAACGTTACGAGCAAGTGGTGAGGCCATAACGTTAACTCCCAAACCCGCCTCCCTCACAACAATCTACAACAACCCACAACAACCCACAACAACCAACCCACCCCAAAATGTCCACCCGCCGCGGCGTCGGCCTCAGCGCCTTCAGCGCGCACAGCACCCTCAGCACTTCATACGCGACGCACGGCGCCACCCTCCGCAACACGCACACTTCTACACTCGCAACGCAACTCTCCGTCTTCCAAACCCTGCTACAGACCTTCGCGCGCGAGCACGGCGCCACCATCCGCTCGAACCCGACGTTCCGCGCCGAGTTCGCGCGCATGTGCAACGCGATCGGGGTCGATCCGCTGGCGGGGAGCAACCGGCCGACAGCGGCGAAAGCGGGGGGCGGGTGGTGGACGCAGGTGGTGGGGGGCGACGTGGGGGATTTCTATTTCGGGCTTGGGGTGAGGGTGGTGGAGGTTTGTAGGGCGGGGAGGGGGGAGAATGGGGGGTTGGTTGGGGTCGGGGAGGTGCGGGAGAGGGTGGGGAGAGGGAGGGTGGTGGGGGGTGGGGGGATGGAGGTTACGGAGTAGGTTGGATCTATCCCTGGGGTTGGTAGGGAGGGGATGAGCTGATGGGTGGATCCAGTGATGATGTCGTACGCGCAGTCAAGTCACTCGAGCCGCTGGGGTCGGGGTTCGCGATTGTGGATGTCGGAGGCAGGCCGATGATTAGGTCGATACCGAAGGAGCTGAGTACGGATCAGTCGGCTGTTCTGGAGGCCATTCAGGTGCTGGGCTACGTCACGGTGTCGATGCTACAAGATAATCTTAACTGGGAGCGGCCGCGGGCGGAGACGGTGTGCAAAGACCTCCTGGCAGACTCGCTCGTTTGGATTGACGAACAATGCGAGGAGCCGGAATATTGGTCACCAGCCTCTACATACGACACGGACGAGTAAGCCGGTTCATCAGACTTTTCTAAGGTCCTCAGGCTATAGTCCTCAGGTTTGGTCCGAATGCCCTTGGAGGGCAAGCATAGCGCCGGCGTCCGGTGATACCTACAGCGAAACAACGACGATCTAAGAGATGAAGGAGAAAACGCTTCGAGAGAGGAATCTAATCCTCAGGCTTTGATAGCGCCTCCAAGCGCACCGCCACCGAACTGCTGGCCTCCGCGTGTTCTCTGTCCGCCACCACCTCGCTGGCCACCTCTACCTCTCATACCACCACGTGCACCTCGTCCTCCTTGGTTACCTTGCCTCTCGAACGCATTTGCCGTACCCTGAGTCCTTTGTTCCAACGTCCTCTCATTCGACTCGATGAGTCCGCTCGCTTTGTCACTCAGCGTGAGTGCTAGGCTTTGTAACCTACTCAACTCGACGCCTTTTCGGAAGATGATTGCGCTGTTGACTTGATCAAGTGCCGCTGCGAGCTCTTCGTGAGAGATCATCTTGCTGACAACAGCAGCCACTTTACGCTCCGATAGTTCGAACATCGAAGCAAGCGTGTCCACGGCAAGGGTGTCGTAAAATGGTGCATAGGTGAATAGATACGTTCGGAGGCCTTCCTCTTGAATCTGTGCGGACAGCATGTTCTTAATCTTCTCAGGTTGAGCCATAAGCTCCCAGATCTTGATGGAATTGATAAATTCAGAAGACTTCTTCCATTCTCCAGCGGCGAGCGCTTTTGACGCTTGCATGACATGATCGCGGGTGTTCTCCGGAGGCCCAGTAAATATTTGACGTTCGTGGTACTCAAGCATGCGGCGATATGTCTTGCTGATAACCCGCTTCTTTATATCTGGGGATGAGCCTGTCTGAGCAAGCAACGGGATCTCGAGTAGCATGGAGCAGGTGAGGTATATGCATTCCAAAAGTTCAAGGTTGATATGCATGTGGAAGGGGAGTTGGCGTTGTCGTTCCAGACGTTCTTGTTCGGGTGACACTTGAGAGTATCGTTGAATCATCACACCTTGGGCTAGCAACTCCTTCTGGCGGCCGCTACCGCAGATTTCTTGCAACGTGTTTTGTCCTTCATATACGAGTCCTGCGCGGAAGGCGCAAAGACCCACTTGCACTAGAGTTCGATTGAAGAGTATCTGGGTATTGACATCGAAGTTGCTTATCGTCTCCTGCAAATGAGACATTAATAGCATATCCCGGGCTCGGTAATACTGATCGTGAAGGGCAAGAAAGTAGACCTGGCAAAGCATAGCACGGGCTCGGATGATGCCTTCGCTATACTGGAATAGGTAGGTGCAAAGTGTCTGAACAAGAATCCCGGTATCGGCTTCCTTGCCTCGCGGGGTGATGGCGGAGTCGAGATTCGAAGGGATGGACTTCCATGCGTTTTCCTCCAAAATTGTAACTACTTGCGAGGGCTGGGAATAAATCCAATTAGTACATGAAGTCCCGCAGAGGATATAGTGGACATGCCTTGAAGTATACATGCTCCAACCTCCGCATGACGACGCGATTTGCGCTCTCTTGTGGTACTTCAAGTTTTGAATCTTTCTTGATATTTTCGACATAGAGTTGAGCTCGCACGATGTTTGTGTAAAGAGCTTGCTCGTCGCCGAGTCGTTCGATATACTCGGCAGTATGAGGGTCAATGTGTTGCAGAGATCGTGTAAGCTCATCGTCGAGTCGCTCAACGGACGAAACTATGCTTCCTGGAATGCGTATTTTCTCCCCTGGAGCTGGTTGTGGCGGCTTCTCATCATCTTCCCACTCCTCGGCGTTTTCAAGAACAACCATGTTGGGGTTGTCTTCGAGTACTTCTAAGAGCATACCGAACTCATGTTCAGCCCTATAAGTGTGTCAGATACAAGTACCACATGTTTGGGAGTGTAAGAACGAACATTTTCCACTGCTCTTGAGACATGGTAGTCGCCGTAGAGCCTGAGGTCAGGTCGAATCGTGTGGACATTAGAGTCAGCAGAACCCGGATGTTCTGGTACGGCGTTGCAGCTACTTCCAGCAGCCTTTCCATAACCCTGATTTGCTCTGCGCGATCTGTATTCTTCTTTCCACGAGATTCAATGATCGAACGCAGGTGCTTAAAAATGCTCTCCGGCGTGTACTGTAAAGTCTTGCCACCCTTGCCAACAGTCGAAAAGCCTTCGTCGTCCCCTCCATCTACGGCATCCATATGGACAGTCTTCGATTTCTTGGTCTTCTCCACTGGAACAACCTCTTCTTCCTCGTCGGACATCATATAATCCACCTTATCTTCGCGATATTGGTCAATCTCTGTCGCATAATCCTTATTGTTTTTCCGGATCCGTTGCTTGACAGCGTTCAGGCCTCTTGCGTTGGTGGCGTTCATCTTCTTCGTAGAGACCTTCTGCTTGGCAATCGCTTCGTTCATGAAATCTTCCAGATCGGCAATAGCCTTGACGTACATCTTCGGTGTAGTCCCTACCTGAGTCTTCACGACTTGCCGGTTTAACTTGTCGAACTCTATTTGATGATGTCCTTGGTCAGCCATTGCCTCTTCAAATCAAGGACAAAAGGAAGTATGCCACTTGCCGGTCGAGATGACTGCCCAATCGTTGATTTTCTCCGCATTCTCGATTAACCGGATTGTGCCTTCGAGTTCCTCCAGCCTCTTGTCTTTGGCACTCTTAACAACAGAGCCCTTCTTCTCATCCTCATCTTCGCTCTCCTCAACTGCGTCCCTCATAAACCGATTTGCTCCCGTTTTTCCTCCCTCATCGGATGAAGAAGACGAATCCTCATCGTCGGATGCTTCTTCTTCTTCGCTGGACTCATCTTCGGACTTTGCCTCGGCCTCCTCCCCGCTGTAGAGCTCTTCTTCATCGGAGGAGCTGCTTTCGCTAGAGCTGTCGCCTGCGTGGAAGAACCTAGACATGGTGTGCTTCGGTATGGATATTGTAGACAAGATATCTGCTCCTCTGAAAGACTGCCGTTGTGTTTTCGTAGCTGACGCTTTCAGACCCTTGACTTCGCGGGTTTTTGCTGAGGTTCGCTGTGCGCAAACATTTGTACGTAAGCGAGACTTTACCGGAACGGGCTAAGCAATTACTCAAGCTGAGTCGTTAACACGTTATACCTTACCAGCTGTAAGTGTCCCGAGTTTCAGAAAGAGACGGCGCGCGTGCAGGTGGCACGCAACACCAAGCAGACCCAGTGGCGGGTATCAACTCAGACATCAGTCACCAAACCCAAAGAAGTCACACCCTCAAAGACAGCTAACGGCAGAGCCAGTGAGGTTGACATCAACAGTCACAGCAAAAGCACTAACAGCAGCAACAGTGACAACAGTGACAGCAGCAGCAATATCAGTGAGGATGTGACACTTACATCACATACAACAATGAGCAGCAGTCATGAAATCATCAGTGAGCCTCACTTAACAATATTTAAGATTCTCACAAGAATCTCATCAATCTCAACATCAGTCTTGAAGACATTCATCAATGAAAATGAAAAGCAATCAATATATCATCTACAAAAACAGTGATTACAGACACAAATTGAATTTCTCTGAGATCAGTGAATGAAAACAGACTCAAAAGAATCACAATTAAATCTCTAAAAATGTGAGAGACAGATGCTGCAGTAAAAACAACAGCAAATTATTGAAGCATTAAATTCTCTAAGTATTAAATGAATTTAAAGAGCAGTCAGACAACAGAAATTGAAAGTGTCTCTGAGTAAAACTTAGTGAGCTTGCTGCTTATTAGTTAAGATGACTTCACAGTAAACATCATAAATATAGAGACAGCATCAACTTTGAAGATCACAATAATGATAGAGTAATGTTAATATACTTAAACTTTGTCATCTTATAGTACAATACAATGAAGTCAAGAGACAAGATTATGACATCTTTGCTTTAAGATTTCATCATATAAGACTATAATGTGTTGATCATTCAGAAATCATAATACAATAAATACAACAATAATATTTATCATCTCTGCAAGAACTGATTTTATCTGATCTATCTAAAATTCATAAAAGAAAAATCAATTCAAGTCTGTTTCTACATTAATTCATGACTGAACTGTGCAGACTGAACAGTTCAGACATACAGTAAAGATCTTATGACTTTAAAGATTTAATACACTGAATACAGTCAGTTTAAGTATCTATGCATTCACAATGTGTACAGAGAAGCAGTTAAAAAAAACATTATAGTAATTTTAAAGTAATTAAATGATTTACTGAAGAATAATCATTGACAACACATTATAATGAGAGACTTTAATCTGCATTATTCAACATGAGAGAGCCTGAGAATGAAGAAGAACTTATAGATAAAGCAATTAATATAAATAATAAATAAATAACAGCTCTCTCTGCTCTTATTATAGAGCTTAATCACATAAAAATCTCAGTAAATGTACAGCATTATAGATCTGATGCTAGACAGCTTAAACATTACTTAATAATTAATTAATTATGAAATACAATAATAACATTATAACTTTAATCATTACTTTATTGTCACTCATCTTCTGCTATCTACAGCAGAGATCACATTACAATTTTATTGACAGTAAGATAGAGTAGACATAAAGCTTTTATAATAGATTCTGACAGAATAGCTGTCAACATCATTTTATAATTATAATGAACTCAATATAAAGCAATACATAACTGTCATTACAGAGACAATTTAGATCATAGTGAAGACAATAATATCAATGTTAACTCTTAGTAAATGATTAAAGTCAGGGTTTGGCTCAGAAGCAAAAGAGATAATAAGAAAAGTAAATAGAATTTATCATCATTGATAAAGAAAGCAGAGCATATATATTTAAGAGATGTACTGCTGAGCTTACAATGAAAAAGAGAAGAAGCTGATAAAATTAATGAGAATGAGTCACAGAGAATGAATAGAGACAGTCTTAAAGAACTTTTAAAAATTATAAAAATTAATGAAGTGAATTAAAAATTATAAAGTCATAAATCAGACTTTTACTCTCATTCTGAAATAGATGAAAGAGCTGAAACTTACAGAACTGCAGAACAAGACAGAGCTACTTTGAACAATTTTCTTTTTAACTTCTTTAGAGATAAATCTCAGCAACATTGCAGAATATAAATATTTTGAATTAATATTTATATCTTTAATCATAAAGATCAAATTAACAGAGACTATAATGTAAGCATTAAACAATAAGACATTAAAATTGAATAATATATTAAACTAAGTTTTACATTAAATATTATTACAATTACTTTCACTGCTGCTCTCACTGTACAACTTATATCTGAACAGCAGAAGACATCTAAGAATTTTTCAACACTTTATTACAGTGATGCTGCAGAAGCTCAACAAAGAAGACTATTAGCAATTTAAGATATATTAATTAATAATATTTCTGAACATTATGAATAAAGTTCTGAAGTTCATGATGACATACAGAATAAGTTATATGACAGAGATTTATTAACTGCTATTTAAAATACTGCTGAGAGATCAAAAGATTGTGTTTATAAAGTAGACAATTTATACACTGCTGAAGCAGATTTATAAAGCATGAAAGTTAAGCATGTTAATCACATCATTATTAATGCTGAATGTATTAGAAGTCTTTGATAATGTCTTTTACAAAAGATTACTTCACAATCTTTAAAAACATTGTCTATCACTGAAGATAGTGAACTGAATAGAAGACTTTTTAAGAGAAAAAACATCAATAATAAAGCTGTCAAAATATAAGTCAGAAAGCTTTGTCATTCATATAGATATATTTTAAAGCTCATCATTATTATTCATTCTATATCTATTTTACAATACTGACATACTGAATCTAGTCAATGACTTACAGCTTTGAGTCACAGCAGTGAGTTGAATTGATGATGTAAACATTATGATAACAGAAAAGTTAGCAAAGAAGAACTGCATTATTTTGCATACAGTGCACAGCTGTACAGAGCAGTAAACTTAAAGATATATCTTTATCTTTATCTTAATTAAGTATGAGTTCATTTACTTCATAAACTGTCTTACAAGACATAACATAACAGTGAAGCTGATTCTAAATACACATACAGTATAGACATCATTGATATGCAGAGTGCTGAGAGTTATCTTGAATTTACATCTGAAATGAGATGTATATATACAACATATTTAGATCTGAGTCACAACAAGTCTTAAGAGTTTAGCAATGCTGACAGACTTCATATAAAGCTTTAAATTTAAGAATCTATGAAAACTTTATGTAATAATGATGTTACTGCAGATTCTGTACTGCTGCTCAGTCTAATACAGTTTAGATAGTGAGCATAGAATAATTATACAATAAAAATGAATTCTTTAGAAATTGACAGTCATACAGTGATGAGCAGAAGTCATTATAATGAAAGTCTTCTGCATAACAGTAAATTTAACACTGAATATAAAACTCTTTCTTTTTCTGATGAAACAGCAGCTAAAGAAGATACTGAAAGAGTTTATACTTTATATTGTTATTGCATTAATTTATATTTTAATGAAGAAAATCAGATCTAACTTTACAAAGAAGCTTTGCTGAAAGAGCTCACTGAAATGTTTATAGCTTCATTATAAGATGCAGATACAACTTTTATTAAAAGTTAACTTGAAATTCAGAGCACTCTACATTGTATTATTATGATGAAATGACTTAATTATTTACATAAATGACAATGCAGATGAAGCTGTCTGCAGACATGATATCAACAAACTTTGTTGAAATTGAAAGATATTAAATATTTATACAGATAGTAGTGACATTGAGAGTCAGATAAATGCAGCAGCAATGATACTGAAAAGAGATCTGAGACATATAATATACATAAATATAGATGAGACATTCACAGTATATGTAATGAAGCTACAGAGTCTAATCATGATAATAAGCATAGTAAATGCAGTAAAAATGATGAAATTAAAGCTTTAAGCAGTGAACATATACACAGATAATTAAGCAGCAATTTAATTAACTATTAAACTGAGTATACAGTTAAGTCAATACTTACTACAGTGCATAATGAAGAGAATAGATGATCTGTGAAGTCAGAAGATTCAGATACAGATTTGATGAATATTGATGCATATAAAAATATCAGAAAATGAAGAGACAGACAGAGTGATTAAGACAGTGATTTAGATTAAAGATTTACATATTGAGAAAAAATAAATTATAAAGATTTAACATTTAATTGCTATCTGTAAGACAAGACTCTGTCAGTGAGTAGTAAAAGAATGAGTTAATGATTGAAAGAATGAAATAATGAGATGAGTTACATTCAGCATGAAGCAACAGTTAAATAGAAGAGTGTTAAATAAGTATACAGAACTTTGCTGATTCATAAGCTTTCTTATTATTCAGCTATATACAGAAAAGATTAACATGACTTATTATCTTTATGTTATAGACTGAATGAACTCTTCACAATGTTTATACAATCTGAGCATTCAGACTGTTCATTATGTGCTGATGAAATGTCTGTGAATTTAAGATTTAAGAAAGAAACTATTAAGATAAATTAATGATACAAAGAAGATTTTATAAGATTCAGCACTAATTAAAGCAGTCATTATACTTATGTTATAAAGCAATCTTTTAAGACAATTTCAAACTGTAAAAAAGACATCAGAAGATCTAACACTCTTAGATGCAGCCTGAAATAGAAAATTCAACAATTACACACTTCAGACTGCAGAAAAGACAATTAATTGTTTATAGCAATGTTTATTTTCTATTGATGACAGCTGAAGAAAGACATTAACATTAAATTATAAGAAAAGAAGATTAGCAAGCATCAGAATCAAGAAAAACATGAGAGGTTACAGAAAAACAAAGTCAGAATTTGTATTAGTTAGTTAGTTCATGAGATGACAGTGATGATGACAGCAAGGTGGTAATGGGGGTGAGATCAGTATGCGCTAGCCGCTTGTAGTTATGCAGTGTATGGCAGCCTAGGCAGCCTCAGTCACCTATGAATCAATCAATCAATCAATCAATCACCTTACCAGCTGTCTACCTTATATGTCGAAATGATCACAATCAGTATCGCCGGAGAATGAGGATCTATGCTCATAACGTACTCTGCAGCGTCATGTGTGACCTGCTGCAGACAAGGGTTCTCATTCAAAAAGACTGTTTCGCTATGCTAATGATAGGAGATACTACAAGCCAGCCAAGAATCCAAACGAAATGCATAGTGAAGCAGAGCAGAAATCTGCAGAAAGCGGTGTCCTCGAATTTATAAGGATAAGATATCTCTCGAGGAAGGGCAGATCCGAAGTTATGCCGTTGCTATCCTGCTGCCAGTGGATCTTAGTGTGGAAGATGTAGTCCACTCGGAGCTCCCGTGCAACTAGCGCTGCTCAAATCAAGAGCCATAGAAATCTAAGGTCTTGTGAGTCGGGAGTTCCCTGTCATGGTATCTTCCCGTGAGTGGCGCCCGTACTGGCTTGTTGCAAGCGCATGACTGCGGCGTTCAGAGTGCGTGGCTCATCTGGCAGCAACTCAATGCCATTGTGGCTGGTTCATGAAACCTTCCTCCAGGGTTCTATCCTCCAAATTTCTTATAAAGTCCCTGTTCCTTGTTTGGCTGCCACCTACACGGCTCCCTCGCCTTCGCGCGCTACCGGGGTTGCTATCCGCCGCCCCGTCTGCTGGAGGGGGGTAATAAGCTGGACTCGGCTGCAACCTGATGGGAGCATTTGGGTCTAGATGGCTCACGACTCGCTGTATAGCAGCCGGGATGGCGCCTTGCTGTTGTTCCATGGTCGAAGCACGCTGTCGGCCTGCCCGGGTCGTTGCTTGCGCGTAGAGGTTCTGTTGCTGGGTGTACTGCGCTGAAGTTATTTGCGCCGGTGCTTGAGGCATCAAAGCCATCTGCTGACCGTAGCCGGAGGACTGTGAGGGATAGGGTGGCGGGGCACCCTGTTGGTGAGTATTTGCCCCGGGACTGTACATATTATTGTACATAGGCGGAGGCTGAGTGTGTTGGCTCTGGCCATACTGATTTAGTTGCATAGAGGCGTAAGCTGACTGCGCCGCAGACTGTGCTTGGGCTTGTGCCGCCTGGGCACGCTGCTTGCTGAGCGCTTCAGCTTGCTGCTGCTGTTGCACTCCGAGCGCGGGTGACTTGGTGATGGAGGACGATTTGAGATTCATTGGTGGAACAAAAGGTTGGGTGAACTTTTGCTGTGTTATGAAAGGGTGAAGTTTAGCTTGCTGAGGAGACCAGCGCTCCAAAGGATTGATGTTCAGGAGGCCTCTGACGAAGTCTATGAAGGCTATTCGATTATTCATCTCTGAAGATAGTATAGGTAAGCGAAGAGCCTCAGAATGGACAAAACTTATCTACCTACCTCTGTCAGTCTCAGCTTGCTTCATGTTCTTCCGAGGCATCGAATAGCTCCGTATTATATCGGGCAAAGTGGTCGCTTGGAAGTATTTCTTGCTCGGTTGCTCTTTGGTGTTGTGTTCTCTTGAGTATTGCTCCATACTTTTCAGGCGGTAGTTTCGTCTGCCGTATTCGTCATGCGTCTTCTCGAAGAAATCTCCCGATTGTTTGCCCATCTCTAGCATCCAAATTGGCGGCAAACCAAGCATCTCGGTGATCCGTGAGACCTGATTGTACTCAGACGATCCAGGGAAAAGCGGCAATCCAAGGAACAGCTCCACAACAATACAGCCTAGGGACCACATATCAATCGCGGACGAATACCTGATACTACTTAGCACGAGCCAGCCTTAGAACTTGGAGTCTGCTGCGCTCACGGTAAGCCCAGGAGCACCTCTGGTGACCGGTAAAATCGTGACTGTATATATGTATACACAGTCTGTCTTTCGTCACACGCCGAACCAAAATCGATGATCTTGATGATAGGACTTTCAAGGCTAGATTGCAGGTTAGAATGATAACTAAAAATAGTTCAGATCGGGCAAGATTTACTTCTTCAGTAAGATGTTCTCCGGCTTCAGATCGCAGTGTATCAATCTAGCCTTGTTGAGCAAGCTCAAGCCGTTCAAGAGCTGCTGCGCAAAGACTCGGACTAATGTTGTACTCAACCCACGGAATTGGTTCTGCTTAATCAGCTCGTACAGATTGACACTAAGGAGTTCAAAGACGAGACACAAGTGCTGCCGATGTATGAACGTATCCTTGAGTCGAAGTAGGTGGTGGTCGTCGTTCTTATCGAGTTTCTGGTTGAGCTAAAAGCACTCTTAGCACGGAACGTCTATGTTGAGTCGAGGTATGAGCCTACCAAGTCTAGTACGGATACTTCCATCATGCTTTGATTGAAGTATGCTTGTCTGTTTTTGACGACCTTCACAGCCACGACTTCTTGTGTCTTGAGGTTCTGGCACTTGACGACCTGCCCGAACGTGCCCTGGCCTAAAACATCTAGTATGAGATACCGGTTCCTAAAACATGTTAACTTTTACCATCCTTTTCGACTTGGTCCAGATAAGCCAGGATATACGTACTTATGAGCAGTGTCATCGCTCCCTAGTATATCGTTCACGTATAGTATGTAGTCACTGTCTTCGTTGTCGAAGCCGTCGTTCTTCACACCCTTGCTCGGTTTGGTAAGGACCCGCCGCGGGTTCCGTGATGATTCATACTTGAAGGACGGATTACATATTCGGTAGGTAGATGGGAGATGTGTAGTCAACGCTTGTAAGGGCTGGGATGAACTCGTCAGCAATGGAGATCCTGAAATCGCGGCATTCAAAAATATACACTTATAAAACCACCTTCAGGATTTGCTCGACGAAAAGCTGGCTGGGAATTGATCTTCGGCTGGAGTGCTTGAACGTTCTTCACTTTCTGGAACCGGGGGACGGGGCCACGCAAGGATCCCTGTGATGTCTGCTGATGTTGGGGTTGTAAATGTCGTGGTGACCTTGCTTCTCGTCCGAATACAGCATTCAACTGCGCGGTGGCGGACTGGGGATAGAACTGGTCCGAGCCTCCTTCAGTAGGTTGTAGCGGTGGTAGATGGGGTGGCTGTGTTCGTAATGTAGCTACAGATAGAGCGGAAAGGTCAATGCGAGGACGGGGCATATAGCTTGGTATTGACCTACTTGGTGAGTTGTAATATGACTGTGATTGAGATGGATATTGGCCCGGGCGTGTAGGAGATTGCCGGGTAGCGTAGGTTTGCGGAGTGTAGGTTGAATAGTTCGTATGTCCTGCCTGCTGTGGGCTAGCAGCATAGGGCGATGAAGGGGAAAGCGTATGCATTGGAGAGTATCTCCGACCAGCAGAGGATTCTTCGTGCAATAGATACTGTCCGGACATTCGATGTTGGTGGTTCGGCCTCGAAGAATACTTCAGCCTGTTGTACGGATCCGCATCTTCCATCGGTATATCCCCATCGCCATTGTACTCGCGCGCGTGGGGTGTAGCGGCAGGCGAAGTAGCCATGGACTGAGGATGGGATGCATCCGGAGTTGCTTGATATGGTTCATAGCTAAAACCAGCCGGCGGCTGATGCTGCTGGGTTGCTCCATTGAGTTCCCGCGCATGCTGTTGCGGGGTGGGATGCGCATTGTTAGAGTAGCGTGTTTGTCTACTTGGAGATAGGTCCGAGTATCCTTGCCATTGCGGCTCCATAGTAGGCTTCCGGAGGAGTATGCACGGATGGACTGGGCTTCGATGACCTGGAACGTTCGTGAAGTAGCAGATCGTGAGGACCAAGTGGGGTGAAAGGTAGGAGCCTGTCCTATGGATTTCGAAGATATCGTGCAAGATGCGGCCAGATGCGGGCCAAGCGAGGAGAAAGATTCACGACGTTTGGCGTGACTTGCGTTGCTGAGTACACTCGACAGATCCCTCCAACTCTCTATACTCTCACCGGGGGCGTTACCTCATCAATTCCGGCGTGGGCGGTTTCGTTGTCTGGCGAAGTCGCAAGTTGCAAGTTGCGATTGGCGAGTGTGACGAACAACAGTCAGGCTGCCTGAAAGGTCCAAGCTCATTTCATTATTTATTATTGATGACAGGAAGTTGTACAAGTACGATACGGGAGTCGCAACAGCAATACCTGGAGGTAAATGAAGGGAACCGGGAGATCTACGGGGCGTCAACATCAGTTGCGCCTGAGAACAATTATATCTAGTAATACTGGGGAGCTTTATTATACAGTATGGTGGACTGTTCTATCAGTGAAAGGACCGACTGAGGTAATAGTTATTAATTCGTCGGTATGGTCATATTGAGAATCTAGACAAAGCATCAAGCAGTTGCAGCATTTGTTTCGAGATCGCTGCTGACCTTTGAGAGATAAAGGTCAATCATTTAGGAGAGTAACTACTCACTCTGCTCCTTCAGGCTCGCGGCTAGGTTTCCCAGTCCCTTCAAGCGTGCTTACGTAATTTGACCTGATGGCGTTCGTACAGGGGTCTTCCAGGCGGTGACTTCTAGCGCTGCAGTATGCTTCTCGGCATGACGATATTGAAAGCCATTTTGTAAGGTAAGAGTTGGTGAACCAAGCTTGGTGCTCACCTCTCCTCCTAACAGATCTCTTCACTATCTATCCGCTCGATTCATCATTATCAGGACGATCCGTTGCCCATTCCAGATCAAATCAGGCTCTTATATAAAATCGAATCAGAGCAGCCTCACACACCGATTACCTTAAGCCTTTCGCGCATGGACTCGACATCCCGCCGTGCTCACTGATGTCGGCGGCGAACAGATATAAGGGGCAAGGAGGCCGATATCGACCCGACATGGATCCAGCCATTAGTCGTCTGTCGCAGGCAGAGGATCCTACTCCTTTGATACAGACAAAACTCCATGGCGAAGATGACCTGGGTGGTAGAACTACCTCCAACGGAGGGGAGATTTTGATACAGGAGGAGATGGAGCCGCAGCCTATCGCGGAGGGAGATGATGAGGCCAGTCGCTTGAGGGATCTTGCTACCGACGTTCGGGACCAGGATGACCTCGAGCGGGCCATTGGACGTCAGGTGTGATTCTCCGTCACGCAATATATGGCCTCGCTAGTGATTACTTATACAGTACAGGCAGACAAGGTGCTGCTGGAGCAAGCAGACGAGCGGGATCAGAAAAGGCTAGAAAAAACGGCAGCTGATAGGGAGTATGTCATTCTGTTTGGCCCTGACTATTCTTGTGGTTGAAATGTACTAATGGCTTTGTCCGAGCTTTTAGGAAGCTCTTGAGTCAGATCAAGAAAATACAGCAGCGTCTTTCGCAGCTCACCGGATCGGCGACCACCGCACGTATACAGGCCGAGATTGCCAATCTTGAAGCGAGAACTACAGCCTTTGATGCAGATCTAGAGCAGATTCGGGAGCGTATCGATCAACGTCATGCCCACGAAGACGACAGCAGCAGTACCCTGCTCGAGAATGCAGGGAACACGAGGCTTCCGAATGAGAGTGAAAGGGATTTTCTGATACGGACGGGCAAAATTACACCATTTTCGAAGATTGGGGGACATTCTTTGCTCAGAGCATCTTCCAACCTGCAAGAAGCATTATTTGACGCCGAAGAGGAAGAAGAGGTCGAACAGAGTGGTCTAGTAGAACAAGTGCCGGAACGGGAACAACAACCGATGTCACGTAGACACCTCTTGATGCCAGGATTTGTGGACGATGATGGCAGTGAGAGCAGCTCAAATGCACCAAGGAGGCCGGCGCGACCAGCCAAGCGAAGAAGGCTGCGCAATGGTAATGCAGTCGCAGTGGCTCCCACGGATACCGCTGCCACGACGGATGAGATCGAGGACGGCGAAGAAGGTGCTCCTTGGTCAAGCAATGAATCAGCGAAATCTTCCTATTCTGAAAAGCAACAACTGGATGAGTCGGCTGACGAAATGTCGATGGACGAAGAGCAAGAGAACCTGACTCTCGACGCGACGTCGCGAACGGGCGGGGCCAGCCGGATTCGAAATCACGAAGATCATGAAAACAAACCAGAGGACCCTGGGGGCGTAGATGATGGGAATGAGCACTTGTACCAGGCTCGCTTGCAGGACTGGGCCCGAAGACGCAGAGTGGCACGACATAGAGCTAACAAAAAGAATGGGCCGACAACAAGTGAGGAGCTCGGCACAGCTGCTGCTGCCAAGCCTGCCGAGGACAGTCAAGAGCAGGAAACTCTAGTACGAACTGAGTCTGCAGAAGAGCAAGAGGAGTGGTACATGCCGCACCCAACCAGGCCGAACGCTGATCTTGAAGGCGGGTATCGCATCCCAGGAGATATATACACGTCTCTCTTTGATTATCAGAGGACAGGTGTTCAATGGCTCTGGGAACTCTATTCGCAACAAGTTGGCGGCATAATCGGTGACGAGATGGGTCTCGGCAAGACCATTCAGGTCATCGCTTTCCTAGCCGGTCTTCACTATAGCAAAAAGATTACAAAACCAATAATAATAGTTGCTCCAGCTACCGTGATGAAGCAGTGGGTGAATGAGTTCCATCGATGGTGGCCGCCTTTTCGAGTTTCTATCCTGCACAGTTCCGGCAGCGGTATGATCGACGTTGGTCGTGAGACTCAGAGGGAGGATGCGCTTGTATCGCAGATGTGGAATGGGACGCGACGGAAAGCCATGTCCAAAGGAGAGAAGGCTGGGAAGAGAATACTTGATCGCGTCGTCCGGGACGGCCACATTTTGGTTACGACTTATTCTGGGCTTCAAACTTACGCTGAGCTACTTATCCCGGTGGATTGGGAATATGCTGTGCTTGATGAAGGTCACAAGATCAGGAATCCGAACGCCGCCATTACAATATACTGTAAGGAACTACGCACAGCCAACCGAATCATCCTGTCGGGCACTCCAATGCAGAACAATCTTGTTGAGCTTTGGTCTTTATTCGACTTCGTATTCCCTATGCGCCTGGGCACTCTTGTCAACTTTCGCCACCAATTCGAGTTTCCAATCCGCCAAGGAGGCTATGCCAATGCCTCAAATCTACAAGTGCAAACAGCGATGAAATGCGCCGAGACCTTGAAAGATACGATAAGCCCTTACTTGTTGCAGCGGTTCAAAGTAGACGTGGCTGCCGACCTACCGAAGAAAAGCGAGCAAGTACTGTTTTGTAAGCTGACCAAGTTACAGCGAGAAGCATATGAAAATTTTCTATCTTCGGACGATATGAGATCTATTATGAGCCGAAAGCGGCAAGTTCTCTATGGCGTTGACATACTACGAAAGATATGCAACCACCCAGATTTACAGGAGCATAAAGTGCTTTCCATCAAACCTGGCTACAATTATGGGAGTGGAGCCAAGTCCGGGAAGATGCAAGTCGTCCGAGCATTATTAGAGCTGTGGAAAGAGACCGGACACAAAACGCTGCTGTTCGCTCAGCATCGGATAATGTTGGATATATTGGAGAAGTTCATCAAATCTTTCTCTGGTTTCAAATATCGACGTATGGATGGCAACACGCCGATACACACCCGGCAGGACATGGTAGACGAGTTCAATAAAACAGCGGATATCCACGTCTTCCTACTGACGACCAAAGTGGGCGGTCTTGGTGTGAACTTGACCGGAGCGGACCGTGTAATTATCTACGATCCAGATTGGAATCCATCCACGGACGTTCAAGCAAGAGAACGAGCTTGGCGTCTTGGTCAGAAGCGTGAAGTAATGATATATCGACTGATGACGGCTGGTACGATTGAGGAGAAGATCTACCACCGCCAGATCTTTAAACAATTTCTCACAAATAAAATCCTTAAAGATCCAAAGCAGCGACAGACATTCCAGATGAAAGACCTTCATGACTTGTTTTCGCTCGGTGAGGCTGATCAGGGTGCTACTGAGACGAGCGAATTGTTCAAAGGTACCGAGGTCAAATTTGGTACCCCCGAGCCTCAGTCACCCCCACACCACACTGGTCTAGGGACTCACGGCGACGGCGCCCAGAGCGTACACAGTAGTAACCGGGAAAACTCCTCTGCGGTCCGTGATATGGCTGGCGTGGCGTCCATAGAACGGTTTCACGGCGAAGAGGAAGAGGAAAGACAGAAAGCCGCTGGCCCTGATGCTACCAACTCCGAAGCCCGTGTGATGGAAGGTATTTTCGCTCGCTCGGGGGTGCACTCTGCGCTTGAGCACGATCAGATCATCAACGGAAAGAGAGTCATTGCGGCAGATCCGAAGATGATCGAAAGGGAGGCAAAGAAAGTCGCCGCCGAGGCCGCCCGAGAACTCCGAAAAGCCGGAGAGATAGCACGTACCATACCCGTGGGTGTCCCTACCTGGACCGGACAGTCTGGGATCGCGGGACGTCCGGAGGAGTCGAACCAGCAGCGAGGGCTCGGAAGAGGCCCGTCAAGAGGCGGGCCTAGCTCCTTGAGCATCTTGGCCGGATTACAGAACCGACAGGCACAGAACGGAGACGCTGCTGATGCATCGGGATCTAGTACGCCAGGTGCACGGGGTTCGCGACAAAGCACGCCAGCGCCGAGGGGAAAGGACTTTCTGAGGATGATTCGGGATTATCTGGTTGCCCATGGAGGGAAAGTACACACGCAGATGCTGATCGACCACTTCAACCGCTATTGCGGCACTCCTGCGCGGACGGCGGAGTTTAAAGAGATGTTGAAGGAGATTGCGATACTGGAAAAGAGGTCGAGGGGGAGGGGACGATGGGTACTTCGGGAGGAGTACAAAGATCAGATCTCGTAAAATCAACTTACTGCAACTTTGGTGCAATTGGTTCATTGCGTTGGGTTTGGATAGGTTTATTGCAAGCAGCATAGCGGCGGCGCAGGAGGTTTCGTGCTACTCTTTTAGGCAGGGTAACCGCACGATAGAGACTTCATCTGGTCACAAGTAGACTATTCATAGGCTGGCTTAACTGATATCTCAGGCCAGGGCCTTCGATTCTTGATCCCTCTGCTTCATAGATCTTCTGGTAATTGCTGCTTGTTTTGATCGTAATCCACTACCGTACGGAGTACGGAGTAGGATTTGTCTAATAATAGCCCCTGTTCAAGGGTGCACCAACCGAGGACCCGCACCCTGCATGTGCACGGAAACCTTGCAAAACAAATGGAATCATCACCATTTCTTGCAATTCACCAGAATTTCCGTCAACGGAGTTCAGACATCGCTGCCCTCACTCACCAACTCCACACTCATTGAGTCATCGAAAGTCCGAATTCTGTACTGATCTGGAGCTCTCGATGTCAGTTGAGCTCTGTTGAGGGGCGTCCCCGTTTGACGAGCCTTAAACACTTTCCCCGGACGAAACGACCAACGAATATCAACTACAGTACAAAGCTTTACTTCAATCTAAGGCACACCCAGGGCTCTGTGAGGCAATCGACATCCAGAACTACGACTTTACTGTCGGGGAACTCCACTCGCTCGTTCTCCCGACACACTCGCCACCACCTCAACATGCGGACTTTTCCGAACCTTCGCGTTCTCTTAGAAATTCTCCTGATATTTACCTCCCTTTCGGCGGCATGGCCGTGGCCACCGGCAATACGAGAAATGCATAGGGTGCTTCAGAGACGGCAGCAGGACAGCAGCGTCAGCAGTAAGTCTAGCCTCACCACTCGAGTACGCGTACGCTCTGCTGACGGGAGCTTCAAGGCTCCGTGGTCGCGAGTACATCGGTCCCTCCAACCGCCGACTCGTCGAGACCCACTGTTACAGCTACAGGTTCCCGATCCGGCACTGGCAGCATAACCTCCAAAGCCACCCTCTCGCCAACAGGCTCCGCATCACCACCAGGCCCGTCAGACGGCACCAATAGCGCAGCTCCAACAGGACACGACCAATCCGGCTCGGGCACCAACTCAACAGACAAACCCACCGGCACGCCAACCGTCGACCCACGCCTCCCTGCCGGCGGCGTCGCGATGATCACGCCACCCGCCATCGCGGGCCTCCAGCTCTACAAAGTCGGCGACTACATCACCTTCGCGTGGAACTACACCTCGCTAGTCGTGACGCCCTCGGCCGTCGACATCGTCGCCAGCTGCAGCGCCAACAACCAAGCTTATACCATTGCAACGAACCAAAGCGTCGGGGCTACCGGTGCCGTGACGTGGGATACTCGTCCGTCTGCTACGGTCACAGCACCGTTCCTGACGGAGAAATATACATTGATGATCTATGATGCGGCGAAGGGGGTGAGCGCGACGGCGCAGGCGGGGTATTTGGGCACGTTCAATCAGTTGGTTTTTGGCATGTATACGCCGCAGCCTTATGTGCCTTTGGATCGTAAGTTGGCGGCCTTCACATCACATCACATCAGCCCATTGATTGCTGCGAAGGGGGATTTTCGCTAATTAGCGGCTGCAGAGTGGGTTTGCGTGACTTGTAGCGGCGCGTTCTCTGACATGGAGCGCCATACGCTGAGCTTCATGCTCGCTATGGGCGCCGTTACTGTGCTGACGTTTACGTGGTTTGCTGGTGGATCCGGACTTCTTTGGTAATTCTCACGCAACGCTGATGGCCGGAAGAACTCGTATCGCAAATTCGTGTCATCTGTGGTCTATACTTCTTGAAGATAATTTGGGTTGGGTTTAGCGTTGGCCGCAATCGGCGTTTGTCACGTTCTTGGTTTCTGGGCTTCTGGCGACAGCAAGGGACGGGTAATGGTCTGGGGGGAAACAATCAATTCTACCATGGCACATTTTCGCGTGTTGTTTCAGGCCGCTCCGTGGTTCTTTGGATGTTTGCGCATGACTTTGGCCATCCGTGAGATTTTCGGCGTTGGGCATCAACCGATGTCAGCTATCCAACGTAATCTTACCTGACAGCAACACAGCGCACCAGGAGCAAACACCAGGTTATCACCAGCATAAAGGTCACGACGTTTGGCCATGTTGATCACAGAGATATTATCATCACCACCAACAACACTTCCACCTCCGTTCCACTCCAGACGCCCCCGACATTCACTGTTTGCAGCACCCCGGAAAAAAGATTTTCTTCCTAGCCCGCAACTCCAACCTCATCAGGCACCCTCTACCGCCTCTCGACCGACATCATTCCATTCTCCGTCTTCGTCGACACCACGAGCCACAATCCCTCAGACTTCAGGAGACTCACCCAAACGTCCCACTCAAACCACACGCACCCACGACCACCATGCCGTCTGCCGCACCAACAGGTTGGACGCCCCAGATGGACGCCTTCATCAAGGGCCTGCACAAGGCGGGCGAGGACCCGGAGAGCATTCGCATCCTGCTCGAAGCAGAACACCCGGCCGTGGGGGCCGGGGTCAGCAAGGACTGGATTCGAGCGAGGTTGAGCACGCTGGGTTAGAACTGACGCAGTCAGTTGATGGGAGGTCGATGGTGGGACGATCGTGAACGAATCGAAACGTAAGGGGCGGAGAGTGTGGTGGAGAAGTCGCGACGGGATGGATTGGTGGTTATTCGTGTAGAAGGATGCGGTTGAGGTGGTCGGTGGTGATACGATAGGTCAACTTGGCAACTGTTCCGCAGACTTCGAGGGGTTATAATATAGATTAGATTTCGGTTTTCTTCAAAAGGGTTTCCAATTTTTGTATCCTGGGCAGCAGGAACTTTGTATTCTGATCAAATAGAAGGTCTGTGGTTCCGATTCGGGGTGCGTTGTGTACGACATGTTGTTGCCGTTCACCACTCTCTCCCCTGACTGACTGGGTGTTGGGTGATGGCGCCACGCACGCCACTCTAGCATTGTGCAATGCAAGTGACTGTCATGCAAGTAAAGCATGGGTAATGTGCCATAAGGGGGCACAGGCGGTAGCAAATATCTAGCCCTGAAAAAACAAAACGTTAGATGAGGATCCTCGAACAGCAAGTGAAAGTGCTTACGAGTAGCTTTTGTTCACGGGCTCGTTGTGATATGTAGAAGGTTTTCGTTGCGATGGATGGATTGGACAGACACATATTTTACCTAATAGGGACAACAAATTACTTGATAGATGGATACTACACGTAGACCACAACCTTTTAGTCATAGACGACTAATTTACTAATCGTAGACCACCCCTAATCGGGTAGTAATTCACAGAATTTAGTACGCGTTTTCGCGTTTCATGTTTTCGTGTCGAGGATCCTATGCCTGTGATGCACCTCGCTGTCGCCCCAAACGGTGTTTTCTTCCTCATCTTGCCTTAACACAAACCCTTAGTCACAATGGCCCTTGCTTTCTAAGCAGACTCCTATGTAAGGCCCTTAAGCAAGGCCCCTAAGCAAGGCCCCTAAGCAAGGCCCCTAAGCAAGGCCCCTAAGCAAGGCCCCTAAGCAAGGCCCCTAAGCAAGGCCCCTAAGCAAGGCCCCTAAAGCAAGGCCCCTAAGCAAGGCCTCAGTGCGTGGCCACAGTGCGAGGCCCCTAAGCAAGGCCCCTAAAGCAAGGCCCCTAGGCAAGGCCTCTGAGTAGGACAGCAAGGTCATAGAGGGCAGGCACAAGTTGCAGAACATACTAATACAATTGTTTCTAAGTCTAAACATAAGAAAGTTTGTAGAAACATGTTGTACGGAGGGTAACTTAGAGAGCCCCATAGAAATTTGTGTGTAAGTCCCGATTAGGGGTGGTCTACAACTAGTAAATTAGTGGTCTATGACTAAAAGGTTGTGGTCTGTGACGCGAGGTCGCATTGTTACAGGTTGCCAAATCAGCCTAGCGGGAATGACGGCTTTATGAGGGGTATCGTAAATCCTGAAGCATGCTAAGCGGCGTGATGCAGTGCGGAGAAGTGAGAGCATGCTTTCATCACCTTTAAAGAGGACGAGCCCCGTGTGATATAAGCATCTAAGGTGACTATCGTATCGAACAGAAAGGGGACTATATATTATACTGTCATTGTCGAAATCTCACCCTTAATTCGGAAGATTCATGTCTGCTATACTTTCGCGCCCAACACTTTTCCAGTCCTCCAAAATCTCATCAGTCAGTATCTCCAAGCTGTCACTTAGAACTATGGCGATAGGTACTGGTAAGAATGTATCTATCTCCGCAACAAATTAATGGACACTCAAGAGTTCCCTCAAGGTCCTCCCAAGTTCCCCTTCTCTCGCCCCGACGCAGCTGAGCCTCCCGTCGAGTACGGCCATCTCCGCGCCAATGAACCTATTTCGAAGGTGGAACTCTGGGATGGAAGTCACCCTTGGCTTGTTGTCAAACATAAAGACATATGCAGTGTTTTGACAGATGAGCGCCTATCCAAGGAGAGACAGAGAGCTGGCTTCCCCGAGCTCGGTGCTGGTGGGAAGGAAGCTGCAAAGAATAAACCGACTTTTGTGGACATGGATCCGCCACAACACATGCAACAGAGGTACCACAATCAATTCAATGAGCGTAATGTGTCGGACTGATGTGCCATTGTCTAGGGGCATGGTTGAATCTCTGTTCACGAAAGAACACGTTGATGGGCTGCGTCCAAGCATTCAGCAGACCGTCGATTCTCTTCTCGATTCTATGCTTGTGGAGGGTGGCGAAAAGCCAGTCGATGTTGTTGACAAGTTTGCTCTGCCGGTTGCTTCACACGTGAGTTTTCTGCATATGACCGCTCAATAACCACTCAATGATGGCTATACTGACCCAGGAACCTATTCTTTCTTGACGAAGACCATATATCGCATTCTCGGCGTTCCCTTCAAAGACCTTGCCTACCTCACCAAGCAAGCGGCGGTCAGAAGCAATGGAAGCGCCATTGCTACCGAGGCGTCAGGTGCCAATGCGTTCGTAGCTCCCTTTTTCCTCTTCCAGTTGCTTCCTCGAATACTGATTGACGTCAGAGAACTTCTCCATTATATCGGGACTCTTGTGGACGAAAGACTTGTCGAACCCAGGGACGACTTGATCAGCAAGCTCGTTGTGGAGCAGGTATGTGCTCCTCTCTGTACATCGAAGGGATAATATCTGGCTTAACCGGTGTTGTAGCTCAAGCCTGGCCATATCAAAAAGGCTGATGCAATCCAAATCGCTTTTTTGATATTGGTAGCAGGAAACGCCTCAATGGTCAACATGATCAATCTCGTAAGTCACGACTGTCGAGTCAAAATCAACTTGGAATTTCCTGACGGATGATCAGGGAATTGTAACTCTTTTCCAAAATCCTTCCCAGCTCCACGACCTCAAGTGTGATACATCTCTCGTTCCAGCATTTGTAGAAGAGCTTTGCCGGTACCACACAGCCTCGGCCATGGCCACTCGACGTGTTGCAAAGGTCGATATCACGTTGGGAGACAGGGTGTGTTTTCAACAAATATAACCTGTAGCTACTCTTACTAATCGTCTGCAAAGCTTATTAAGGCTGGCGAAGGTATCATCGCCGCTACCCAGTCCGGCAACCGGGACGAGGAAGTCTTTCCAGACCCTGACACCTTTGACTTGCATCGCAAGCGTGGATCCGAACAGGCCCTTGGATATGGGTATGGCGCTCACCGGTGTATTGCGGAATGGCTCGCACGCGCTGAGCTGGAGATCGTCTTCGGTACGTTGAGTTCATCGAAACAGCAATCGTTAGTTTCCACAGACTGACTCCTTTTTAGCCACTCTATTCCAAAAGTTGCCAAATTTGGAGTTGGCAGTTTCTCTTGAGGAGGTTCAATACTCGCCACCTGAAAAAAATGTCGGGATCCTGGAACTTCCTGTTACTTTCTAGGCTTCTTGTGACGGTCTCTACGAGCAAGAGTTCTTTTTGGGTCTCGGGTGATTTGCTGTGCACGTGATAGCGCTGATCTTTTCCTGTGAATCAGTCTGTAGAAAGTTTTTCCAATTCATTTACACTATGTAGAGTATATATAGAAAATGATGACTAAGACATAAATAGAGACACTTAATAAGAGATGAGTAAGCAACAATATCACATTCTTCTTTACTGCATAGTCACAACAGTCTGCTGATGTAAATATAAAGATTTGCTTAACATTCTGTAAAATTTCTGTCTGCAATTCACATTCACATTGTTTTATTCTGCTTCACATCACTATTGTCATTCAAAAGCAGCTAAAAGTGCAGATTGTTATTATTATAATAATGAAATAAATTATTCACTATTTACATTATCTGTCTATATCATTAATCATAATCTCTTAAAAAAAATTCTCTTTTTCTTTTTTTAATTTTTAATCATGCTTCAACTTTTAATCATTACTTCATTAATTTATTAATTTTTTTTATTTACTCTATTATCATATAAGCTTTCATGATATGTTTGTAGCATATCATTAATATTTTATAAATCATTCATTAAGATCTGTATTTTATATTGTGTTGCTGTTACTTCATCATTAAATATAGATAACAACAATTTAAACTGAAAGAAGTTTACTTTTAATTGTATTTATAAAATTATTAATTATTTTTGTCTTAAGAAAAGTTTACAAAACTCTTTTCTCAATATGTTGTTGTCTTAATTTTGATTTAAAAACTAACAATACATAAAATTAATTAAACATTTTACTTTTAATATTGCTTTCTTTTCTTTCTTTAACAAATCAACTATTAATTAACTTAACTTCTCATTACTTAATGTTCTGACTGATCTATCATTGAAGAATTGACTTAAGATTAAGCTTAAGATATTATTAATAATTTAATAGTTAATTTTGTACATTAATATGAATTCAGATTGTTTTTATACTTACTGAACATATTGTAAAGTTATCATTATTTATATTTATAAAAAATGTAAGTTAACTGTCTGTAATAACTGTGTACATAAAGATAAATTATTTACAATATATATTTAAGTTAAGTTTAATGATCATTATCTTTTCTGCAGTTTGTGTATGAACTGTCATTGAAATGCATAGAGTATTTGATGCAGTTTTTGTAAATATAAATTTATATTAATATAACAGCTAGTTATTATTCTAAATTATATAAAGTCTGAATTCTCTTCATTTATTAATTTAATAACTTCTCATTATCATTATATTGCTGCTTTATCTGCTGTCTTTATCATTATCATTGATGACATTATGCTTTCTATTAACTACAATTACTCATCAATAAAGAATGTTTTGAGCACTGCAGATAAGTTAAAGATAACTGTTAAAATTCTTTGTTATTGTTGAATATAACTCACAATAGCTTTGCTATTAGTGTGGTGTCACCTTTTAACAGATTATAAGCTCAAGTTAGTGAAGTAATTTCTTATCTAAAATCTCAGAAAGATATGTATCTAGGTCATCTCAGTCAGTGATTCAAGTTCATGATAAGAAAGTAAGCTTAAAGATTGCAAGTTTAAATCACTGTCTATGCACACTCTTTACATCTGCAGAATGCTAAATGTCATGATGTATGTGTGTGCTCTAGAGAATCATGAGTTAGAAAGAGTGTTGAATATAACTTATAATAGCTTTGCTATTAGTGTGGTGTCATCTTTTAACAGTTATTAAGTTAAAAAACTTAACATTAATGTATTTATTACTTTACTTACATTGCTACTCTGTCTGCATTAGTTGCATTTCTGCTCATCATTATATCATTACAGTGAACAGTAATTTTGCTTTGAATATAGTTTATACTTAGCTCATAACTTTTTTTTTTTTAATAAATAAATAGTTAATAAAATTGCTTTACTTCTAATACTATTATCTTTTAGTCTATAAGAATCTTTTTTTAAATCATTTATGTAAATTATATAAATTTATATTTCTTTTACAAGTCATCATCAAATCACTGTCAATCATTACTAAAGTTAAGACTTTTTGATCTTTCTTTTTAGCTTTATTTGTGAACTCATGAGCCTCTTATCTATAAGAGACTGATGAGTAAGATATGTGACAATGTGAGACACTATGATATGACAGCTATTCAATGAAGTTTCAATGTTAAAGTCTTGTATTGATGAAGATTAACAACTAAGAAACTTAAAAGATTTATATATAAAGACTGTCTATATAGTACTTTGCTTATTAATCATTGTGTGAGAAATTCAGCTATGATTTGATATAAATGCATAATGATATCATAATAATTGTCTTTTCTTCTATGTGCTGATTCTTCAGCACATTGATGTATCACTAATGTTAAGAATTAGATCAGCAAAATGTAAGCAATGATTTACTTAACATTTTTATGTATTTTGCTTGTTGCCTATCTCAGCTAGACTAATGATCTTGTGCAATACTTTAAGTTTGTTACATTCAGATAGGTAATGATTCAGCTTTGTTTAACAGTGAATAATATGCAAAACATAAATAAAATTAACTTTTCTTTGTTTTTAAATCAATTAAATTGATGATCTCTTTGTTTAATTGCAACATATAAGAGACTCTTTCTCATATGCAACTTGCATTCATTTCATCTTCAACATCTTAATATATTGAAGTTATAGCAACTCTGTATCTTTGAATGATGCTTCTCTCTTGTAACACAGTATAAATGACATGATAATGAAAGCATAGTAACATTAACATTATAATCATTAAGAAAAATAAAAAAGATGTTTTCTCTGCTGTGTCTTTCATTAAGAATTCAGCAGAATTGTCAGTGATTTCTATATATATAGCATTTAAGACATCAATGTGTTCTAATAATGTTGCAGTTTAAGAGATGTGCTCATATAAGTATGAAGAAATGCAACAATAAATCTTTAAGTTCTTATTATTCTCATCATCAGACACTGTTCATCAACACAGTCTTAAACATTAATGAATTGACAAATTTGTCAGAGCTAATTCTGAAAATCAAGTCTGTAAAAGCTAAGTTAATAAAGAATGCAATAAGTACTGTAAATAATACTGTTAACATACTTGCTCTGCTGAAATGAAATGCAGAAACAGAACAAGATAAAGATAAATACTATGCATGAGAAATGTAAGTGTCTTAAAATAAACTTGCTGACAAAATACTTATACAATAATGATGAGATGCACACTCTAAATAGCATTGTTGCACAGAAGAAACAGCAACAGAGATTTTGCTGCTGTATGTAGATGTAGTTATATTTACTTAATCTTTTTAATGATAAAATACTGTCTTTTTACACTTCATTTCTGCTTTCTCAAGTCACAGATAGGTCATTGTTGACAGATTTAATTAAAAATGCTTGCTTAATGACTGTTGCTGCATCATTAATATTACAGAACATCATCTCTGCAGTATAATTAATTTGTTAAGAACTCATTACTCAGAAGAGTGCTGAGTTTAAGATCATAATTAATGAATATCTCTTTACTCTATATTATATGTCACATTTCTCTTCTGCAGTAATGTTATCACATACATTGTGTCTCAATTCTGTTTTTGTCTCAGTTCTCAAGAATGTTGTCACTTCATAACATTGTATTCTCAGCAATTTCTTTATCTTCTTATTTGCTCACACTAACACTGCCTTGATGCTGCATTGTAATCATTACATCAACAATAAGTTGAATTCTTTCTGTTGTCTTTGCTGTTCAAAACATATCAGCAACAACATTAACTGATATAACATTGTTAAAAATCAAAATTATAACTATTGCAAAATACTCTGAAAGCTGTGTAACTCAGTTTAATAGAAAGTTTCTTGTCATCTTATGATGCATTAATGATAACAGATCTCTGCATTCTTTAATTGTTAAATTAATAATTTGTATATGCTTATTAATTATATTGTCATTATAACAGTCAATGATGTCTGTCAATCTTGACTTCAGTGTTGTCTCAATTGTATATAGACATCATTTATTAAGCATATCATCATCTATATTATTTGTGTTGCTGAGCATCACAGCAGTCATTGCAAGTCTGCAGAGATTCATAATCTGTTGTTACTCATGATTTAAGAGCAGTAAGTGATCACTGTAATGCAGATATTTATATTAAATATCTTTTATTTTATAATTTGTTCTTTTAGTTTTCTTGCACTTTACTGTCATCATCATATTGCTTACTTCACTTCAAATATGAACTTCTCTTTCTTTAATTAAGTAACAACATCTTAAAAAGCTTTTGCAACTTAATGCTGTGACTTAGTTACTTCAACAATGACTATAATATTAATAAGCAGTTACTGTTCTTGTCTTTTGTTTCTGATAGTGATGCAGATGTAAAGATGATGAAGTGATTTAATAACATTTTATTAATGTATTAATTATATTTTGGCTTTGCTTCTTCTAATTGATATCATGTAGAATATTTTTAATAGAAGTTTTTAATTTCTTAAATCTCATTTATGTTTGCACTTTCTCTCTATTCTTGCATCATATTCTTATTGCAATGCTTTCACACTCTTTATGTTCTTTACTTAAAATCACTTATTATATTCTGTTAAATATTTTACTCACTTAACTTTATATCATAACTGTTCTCTTCTTCATCTCTTGCTCAAGATATCTTTGATTTTATATTCTTTCTTATTGTTTATGAGATTCAGAAAGAGCAGTTCTGACAAAGAATTATTGTTTAGACAGCATTTATGAAACTTTAAATATGAGATATAAAATATATTATGAATTCTGTAGTGAGCAGGCAGAATCAGTTAGTATGCTTGTTTATTAATAAGATTAACAATTCAAAAAGACTCAATAAATTTGTGCAACAGTTTCTTACTTAATCTGTGTTGCTTTAAGTTCTTAATGAACAATAGCATCAGATTGCTGACATTGTAGCTTTTTTGAACATAATTTTTGTTAAAGTACTTAGCTTATGCTTTTACAGTAACTTATTATTGCTTTATCATTGTAATACAGATTTTCTTCATTTACTGTACTCAGTCTTTTGCTGCTGACATCTTCTCTTTATAAATATTGTTCTTAACATGTTAAGTAATTCTTAAGTAATAGCTCATTAATGTTTTAAATGATGTTTAATCAGTTGTTATATGTTTTTTGTTTGCATATACAAACTCTGTCATTAATAAAAAGAATACTCAGTCATCTTGTTCTTCACAATAATAATAATGTAGATAATATTCTAGAATTTGATTCTGTCTTTTGATTTAATCATCAGTTTATGAATAAAAGACAGTGCTTAGTCTTTGCTTTATTTAAAGTTGATAACAGAATTTAAATCAATATGCATTGATAAAGATTGATTCTTAATCTGAGACAATATCTTTAAGTTTTTCATAGTGATATATGATCTGTTCAATATATATGTTAGCTAACTTGATCACAGTGAGTTTTTTAGTGACAGAAATATATTAAGTCATCTTTGTAAGATGATTTACAATTATCAATATAAAGTTATAAACATTAACTTCTTATCTGCTAGACAGCAAGTCAGTGATTATGTTCATTGTTATTTTCTTTTATAATTAAGTAGATAGTGACAATAACTGTAATTTATCATATAAATGATGTCTTAATACTTGAATTCTTAGACATATAGCATATAAAGTGACATATTCTTAAACATTATTTGTCATATTGACTCAATAATACTTTCTGAACAGCAAATTAATTGTTCTGTTTACTTCATAATGTTTTGCTAAAACATCATCATAATGCAGCTTTATGAATTCATTCTTAATGACTTTGTCAGATAATATATATATCTTGCTTTTATGACAAAGTAGTTCAATGAAATTAAACATTCACAGACTGTTATTAATGTCTTAATGACTATAATTACTTTATGATTTCAAGTCTTATCACATCTTTACTGTTAAAACATCAGTGTTCTGCAAGAGATGAATAAGTTCAAGAAAGAGTGATTACTTCTTATTATGTATCATTTTGCTGTTAATTACTTTCTAAATCAATATATATAAAACAAACTGTTTGCAATCAGTAGTTTCAGCAACAGAATTAAGCAGCTCTTCTGCTACATTATATATAGATAAATTAAATGTATAATCATTGTTCTTTAATTCATTTCTGAATAAAGACTTTCTAAATCTTCTGTTAACTTGTTCTTAACAGTTATGATCTTCAGCCTGAGTGCTTGATCAATATTCTTTTAATAAAACAATTAATGTAATTTGCAGATTTAAGCTTCAAGCATTGATCTGATTAATTAAAGCAGTAATGCTTAATTTTAATTTTTAAGATAATGTGATCAGCTTTTATTGCAATATTGACAGCAATCTGTTTATATTCTTCTTGACTTTATAGTCAGAATGTCTCAACAACACATTAGTGAGATTTGTCTTGTCTGATTAATGTATAATTATGAAATTATAAGCAGCTAGCTTCATAACTCAGTGTGTTTGTCTTCTATTTAATGACTTTACATTTATAAATTCTTATAGATTATTGTGATTCATAAGTATCTTAATGAGATAATGACTACTCTCAAGATAGTATCATCAGTGTTTAAATATCTTCATAATTATCAACAATTCTTGATCATAGATTTCATAGCATGTTTTAATTAGATTTAACTTTCTTAATTAGAAGACAACAGAGTGTCATTGAGCATCTGTCTGAAGCTGTAAATAAATATTTATTAGTTTAATTATTAAGACATCAGTTTTAATTTGAGCTCTTAGCTCTGAATTAAAATGCATTAGAATAGATATCTATGTAAAGACATTATAAAATTTATAAAATGCTTATACTGTCATTTATAATTATTTAAAGACATTTATCTTCTTGCTGTTCTTGCTGTCTTTTAACAGACCAGTTAAAGAAGCAGTGATCTTAAAATAGCTCTGTATAAAGTGATGATAAAAGTTTGCAAATTCTAGAAATATTTGTATCTTATGATAACTTCTAGATATTGATCATTTCTTTATGATTTTAATTCATTGTTAATTCATCAAAACATCAGTAGTGAAGATAATAAACTTAAGAAATTTTATCTGTATAATATAAAAAGTGCACTTCTTTAAATTTGCATATAATTTAAACTATTAAAGTTACTTCAAAATTTGTTTTATATGACTCTGATGTTCTTTTAAAGAACTGAAATAGATTAGAATATCATTTAAATATATTACATAAAAGACATTAACTAGCTCAGCTAACATCTAGTTAATATAGACTTGAAAAGTTACTAGAACATTAATCAGTCTGAATGACATGATTATGTACTTAAAATGACTGTAATGTATGTTAAATGTAGTCTTTCACTTGTCATCTTTTTTAATTTTAATGTAATGATAAGCATTCTTAAAATCTAGTTTGATAAACATCTTAACTTCACTTAAATGATTAAGTGTCTTGCTAATCAGCAGCAGAGAGTGACAGTTCTTGACAGTAATCTTATTAAGATCTTTATAATTAACATATAAGTAAGTTTTCTTCATTTTTTAAAATAAAGAGAACTGATGCTTCTGCAAAGCTGACAGAATGTTATATTCATTTCTTTATTAAAACATTGTCTAGATATTCTTTAAGCACTTATAGCTCTGTTTTCAACAGATTATAAAGTAAATTATAAAATAATTTATGTCTCTCTGTCTCTATGACATGATCATGATCTTAATGAGATAATAACTTATCAGCATTCTCTTTAGAGAACACATCTGCATATTTATTGTATTATTGAAGTAGTGCTGATGTATTATTGACAACATGTATAGCAGTTGTTGATGAGCTTAATTTAGACATCATCAACAATGCATAAACAGTGAATTAATTTTAAATGTTGTTGACAAATACTTCAGACTCATCAATAATTAGAGACATCTATTTTATTTTATAATGTTATGTATATAAGTCACAATTAATATGAATGTGTTACTGTTTCAGATCTAAAAGATCAAAGATGAGTTCAGATTCATTTTTATTTAAAATATAGAATAACTACTTTTCAATTTATTTTTATTCTTAATTATTGATGAGTTTATGCTTCATTAAATATGCATTATAACAATAAATATATTGTTTTCTTAAAAGCTCTGATCTTAAGAGTTCTGCATTAACTTATATCAGTTAATGAATAACAACATATCATTAAGACATTACATTGATCTCTGCTGCAATATTTAACAGTATACTGATAAAGATTTAATTAAATTCAATTTAGACTTAATCTTTCTTTATAATGCTAAATTTCTTTATGATCTTTAATTTAATTTTTGTTGCTAAAGTGCAGTTAATGAAACTCTGTCTTTTTTTGTCTTAACTACATTAATCTTAATGTAATTAAGATTTTTTAAGAGACTTCTGCAGTTCTTTACAAAATAATTTAATCTTTTACAGTTATAGCAGTTATTCTTTTTGACATTAATTTTAAAATGAAGTTTATCTACATTGTTATGATGACTTAATTTTGTAATCTTAGAATTAAGATGATTGTTCTGCTGTGGCTTTGCTGTCTAAATAAAAGAATGTAAGCAATGCTCATAAATTTTCTTAACAGTATAATTTTAAACTGTACAATTATTTATAAATTACTGATTAATCTCTAGCTTAACAGTCAGAACTACTAAACTTTTTCTCATCTTTAAGAAATCTTAATAATTAATTAAAGCTGCTTGAATCTCTAATTAAAGTTTCATAAAGAAATAACTTATTTTCTATTTCTTTATATAGCTTAAAAGCTGATCTTTCAGCATGCTGAGATATGTTATAAAAATTTAAATTAATTAAATAGATTTTTATGTGACTTTTAAGTATTTCTGTACTGTGTTAAGCTCACAGTTCACTGAGTTCTCAACAAGATTAAGCAGAAACTCTGAAAAGAATATTTATAATTTATTATTTAGAAGTTTGTTCTCATTAATGTGATAAAATCATGCATCTCAAGATTCTTCTGTTAAGAACTGCATGACAAAGAGAATTTTATTATGATCATTAAAGAAGTTTTCAGAAGTCAAGTAAAATGTCATTACAGTGCTGCATATAAACTCAGTATGTTTATAAATGAACTTTTCATTATATATGAGCAAGTTCTTTAGTCATTGTATTCATTTTGCTGAAAGTGCATACATAACTTTAAATGCATGTCACTTCATTGAACTTAAAGAGCTAATAAGAGTATAAGAAGATTTTGTATGCAGTTTTCTCTTAGATGAGACTTAAGAATCTTTATCTCTCAGAAGTTCATCAATATTGTTATACATATTAAACATTTATGATTCACAATTAATTTTTATAAATCATCATCTTTTCTCATCATTGATCTGTCTAATTTCAGTCAGACAGATCTATTTATCTAAATGTTAATTCTTCTTCTCTGCAGTCTAAATAGCAGTCTAAATCTCTGCAGATTTCTGTTCTTTAAAGATCATTTAAGTCTTAGTACAGTCAGAGAATGACTTTATTTTATTTTGCTGACTTTTAGTTTGCATATCACAATGTAATAGATTGTCACTCTTTAAAAAGATAAAGTTGTTAAAATTGTGAATTCATGAGTCTCTTATCTATAAGAGGCTGATGAGTAAGATATGTGACAATGTAAGACATTACAATATGATAGCTATTTAATGAAGTTCTGATGTTAAAGTCTTGTATTGATGAAGACTAACAACTAAGAAACTTAAAAGATTTATATGTGAAGACTGTCTATATAGTACTTTGCTTATTAATCATTGTGTAAGAAGTTCAGCTATGGTTCAATATGAGTGTATAGTGATATCATAACATTATTAATTAAAATTATTACTTATTTACTTCAACTTCAACTCATTATGTTATTATTACAAATCTTTATTAAGTCATTTTTAATCATTCAGTTTTTTCTTAATACTGTATAATGTCAAAACTTTCACTTTTTCTTAATTATATCTCTCTTCTATCATAAATGTTGAAGTCAAGTCATCAATATTTCTTCAGCTTTTAATAGTCTTCTATAATATATTTATTACATTATTTATTTCAGTCAAGATCAGTTTGAAAAAAGCAATGCTTCAATGTGTTTTTAAAATGTTTTATAATGAGAATATAGATAAATTTACTCATTCATAATGTTTTTATATCTTATAAATTGTCTTTTAAAAAAGATTAAAGTAATCATTAAGTCAAATTAAGCTCAACTTTCAAAATCTGACTTGACTTGTTAAGCTTAACATTGAGACTCAACTCAACTTGTAATATTGCATAATTTTCATTGTTTGTTAAGTAATTTTGATAATTTTTACATCATTAGAAATCTCTCACAATTCTTTACAAAATGAGTCTCAAATTATAAAAATCAAATCACTTTCAAGCTTAATACATACAGCTAAAGTTTTGTTCAAATTCTTTAAGTTTCTGTCACTATGATTGTTCACAGCTAACAAGACATGTAGAATAAGCAAAAAATCAGCTTTAAAAAAGCTTAATGATTAGTTTAAAAAAGATTTTCTTTCTTCTTTATTAAAAGCTTATATAGTTCTTTCTTTTGTCTGTGATCTCATTTGATTTAAGATATAATTAAAAATTCTTTATAAAAAGACAATAATGATTCTTTCTATTTAAGAATTTTGTCAACTTTAAAACTTAATTGCTGCACAAATAATTTAGCTCATTTTAGACTGCTTTGCAGCTCTGAATTAACTCAAAATTTATTGACATTTATTGAAAGAAAGTAGATACTCATGCTATACTATGCTATCTAGTGAAACTTCTAAACTATGTTGTCTATGAGCATATCTTGATCAAGAGAGTTACAGAAAAAGTAAAAAGAATATTAATTGCAATTAATGTGAACAGAATCTTTACTCAGTCTCTGACATTAATTCTATTTTACTTTATAGAAATAGTTAAAACATCATTTCTCAACATTTTCACTCAGTAAGACTGCATCTATTGATTCTTACTGACAGCAAACATCAAATAACTAAATGCATTGTTAAGAGTTTAACAAATTATTTAAAAATTCAATTAATAATTAACAATAAATCTTATGAATTCAATAAACTGCTTAAAGATCTGTTTAAAGAGAGACTTAATAAGCTCATCAGCAATCATTTCTTGACTGAGTATAAAGTCTATTTAAATCTGATTGCATTTATGCAGATCATAGATGTTGTAATAAAAGATATTGATGTACTTTAATCATTTATGTATATATATATTCTTAATCAAGATCAAAACAACTTAATTATCTTCTTTAAGCTAAATAAGTAAAGATACTTAATGAACTTTGTTCTTTTAAATGCTTACACAGTGTAAATTAACTTTAAAATATTTATTTATATTTATATCTCTTAACATCTATTTAAGTCAGATCTCAATCTTTGTGCACATTGACATAATTATGTATTTGATCTCAGTAATTAAAATAATAACAAACTTCTGTTTTTGACTTATTTACAACATTGATTCATCTTTAAACATGTAAATGCACTTTAAAATTGATTTTTAATTCTGCTTATTTAAAATATAATTAAAGTTAAAGTATTTAAGCATTACTTGACTCTCACTAAAGCTGTACATGATGCTGAGATTGATGATTAATCTTATATATCATAATAATTTCTTAAGTGTATATTCATGATGCTCTGCAGAATCACTGAAATATTGACTTAATCAATTTAATATGAAGATGATGTCTAATTAAATATAAATTATTGTGTACATTAAACTTTCAATTATCTATTAATACTGTCTTTGATCTATTCTTTAATCAATTAAATTGACAAAGTAAAGAACATTATATTTATTAAATGAAATGCTGATGACTTTATGCTTATCAGATTATATATGAAGATTCTTTAATATTTTATTTATATAATGAGTCTGATTTAGATACAGAGTTCTCATTTTGTAATTGTATATAATTTAAATATTAAAGATTTTTTGTGTCTTTCTTAAGTTCTTAACTTTGAACATGTTCATAAGAGCTTGCTTAAATCAGAGAATGTGTAATAGATTTGCTGAAGTTATAATAATATTGTTTATATAAAGAAACAGCATAATTCTTTTAATGCTGTAAAGAAAAAGACAGAGATCAGTCTTGCTTTAATGAAAACTTAACTTAAGTAGTTTCATAACATATTGTTTATGTTAATTCTGTATGACTTACTTAAGATTATAAAGGCTGCACAGTATGTACAGAACACAATTAGATGTAATATTGATTTTAAAAGAAAATGTTATATAGATTGTTTTCTTCAGAAAGAATTTCATAAAGATGTTATTAACATTTACTTAATGACACTTTAGATTCTTGAGTGCAACAATAGTCAGAAAGACTTACAGAGTGTTAAATTTAATAGTGAAGACAAAAATATTTTTATAATTAACATTATATATTTATGAGAAGTCTCTTGCTACAAGTCTTGTCTTAAGCTTGTTTAAGAATTTGTTGATGTTCAGCTTAAGTTTAAAGATTCATTTACTGGTCAGAATGTTGACTCTTCTTAATAACACAGCTTCTTTTCATATTTCATTTATCATTAAGACTGTCAGCTTTATATAAATAACATTCTTTTACATTTCTTCTCAAATTGAGTCTTTCACTGCTTCAGTATAGATAATAGACATTAGAATGTCAGATTTAATTATAAAGTCTTCTTTATTTATAAAGAATGTCATAAATGTCAGTATAATTCTCAATATTTTAATTAAAAACTTATTCACACCTTAATTATTGTCATTGTCATCTCTTTTTCATTTTAAGATCTCAACACACAGAAAGATTCTGACTTCTTTAAGTGTCACTGTCTTAACTTAATCAGTGTTGATCTTTTTATTTAACAATATTGATAGAAATAAATACTCATACTATACTATGCTGTCTAGTGAAACTTCTAAATCATATTGTCTATGAGCATGTCTTGATTAAGAGAGTTATCAAAGAAGTAAAAAGAATGTTAACTGCAATCAATGTAAGCAGAGTCTTTACTCAGTCTTTAATATTAATTTTATTTTACTTTATAGAAATAGCTAAAACATCATTTCTTAACATTTTCACTTAATAAGACTGCATCTATTAGCTCTCACTAACAACAAACATCAGATGACTAAACACATTGTTAAGAGTTCAACAAATCATTTAAGAATTTAATTAATCATTAATAATGAGTTTTATAAATTCAATGAACTGCTTAAAGATTTATTTAAACAGAGACTTAATAAGCTTATTAATAATTATTTCTTAATTAAGCACAAAGTCTATCTGAATCTGATTGTGCTTATGCAAATTGCAGATATTGTAATAAAAGACATTGATGTACTTTAATTATTTATATACATATGCATTCTTAATTAAGATTAAGACAGCTTAATTGTCTTCTTTAAACTGAATAAATAAAGATATTTAATGAGCTTTGTTTTCTTAAATGCTTACACAGTGTGAATTGACTTCAAAATATTTACTTATATTTATGTCTTTTAATATCTGTTCAAGTCAAATCTCAGTCTTTATGCATATTGATATGATTATGTATTCAATCTCAGTAATTAAAATAATGACAGACTTCTACTTTTGACTTATTTACAACACTGATTTATCTTTAAACATATAAATGCATTCTAAAATTAATTTCTGATTCTGCTTATCTGAAGCATAGTTAAAGTCAGAGTATTTAAGCATTACTTAACTTTCATTAAAACTGTACATGATGCTGAGATTAATGATTAATTTTATATACTGCAGTAGTTTCTTAAGTATGTATTCATAATGCTTTACAGAATTGTTGAGATATTGACTTAATCAATTTAATGTGAAGATAATGTTTAATTAAATATGAATTACTGCATACATTAAGCTTTTAATTGTCTATTAATACTGTCTTTAATCTATTCTTTAATCAGTTAAATTGATGAGACAAAAAGCATTATATTTATTAAATGAAATGCTGATGACTCTATGTTTATTAAGTTATATGTAAAGATTCTTTAATATCTTATTTATATAGTGAGTCTGATTCAGGCACAGAGTCCTCATTTTATAGTTATATATGACTTAAATGTTAAGAATTTTCTGTATCTTTCTTAAGTTCTTGACTTTGAACACATCTGCAAGAGCTTGCTTGAATCAGAGAATGTATAATGTATTTGTTGAAGTCATAATGATATTATTTATATAAAGAAGCAGCATGATTCTTTTAATGCTGTAAAGAAGAAGATAGAGATCAGTCTTGCTTTAATGAAAACTTAATTTAAGCAGTTTAATGATACATTGTTTATGTCAGTTCTGTGTGACTTACTTAAGATCATAAAGGCTGTGCAGTATGTGCAGAACACAATGAGATATGATATTGACTTTAAAAGAAAATGTTATATAGATTGTTTTCTTCAGAAAGAATTTCATGAAGATATTATTAATATTTACTTAATGACACTTTAAATTCTTGAGTGCAATAATAGTCAGAAAGACTTGCAGAGTGTTAAACTTAATAATAAGAATAAAAATGTTTTTATAATCAACATTATATGTTTATGAGAAGTCTCTTATCACAAGTCTTGTCTTAAGCTTATTTAAGAATTCATCAATGTTCAGCTTAAATTTAAAGACTTATTTATTAATTATAATGTTAACTCTTCTTAATGACACAGTCTTTTTTTATGTTTCATTTACTATTAAGACTGTCAGCTTCATGTAAATAATGTTCTTTTACATTTCTTTTTAAATTGAGTCTCTCACTGCTTCAGCATAGATGACAGATATTGAAATGTTAAATTTAATTACAGAGTCTTCTTTATCTGTAAAGAACACTGTAAGTGTCAGTATAACTTTTAATATTTTAATTAAGAACTCATTTACATCTTAATCATCATCATTGTTATTTCTCTTTCATTTTAGAATCTTAATACACAGAAAGATTCTGACTTCTTTAAGTGTCATCATCTTAATTTAATCAGTATTAATTTTCTTATTTAACAATTTATTTAGATTAACTGCAGTCAACTTAATCTTATGTTGTTTATCTTAAGACTTATTAATCTTAATCATAATTAAGTTAAACTGCATCTTATTGTTCTAAGTCATAAGTGCCTGATCTGAAGCTATGATCTTCATAATGATTAACTTCTTTTATAAACATTTAATGAATCTTCTGTTCAGAAGAGCATTTGATATTTATCATTGCAATTTAAGATTAACAGTATTTTTCTTCTTACTTTCAGCAAACTTTACAGCATAATTCTTGATGATGCACTTAAGATCTGAAGCTTAAAGCTAATACTGCTTTATGATTTTCTCAATGTAATTCATAAAGACTTTTATTTATTCTTAATTTATGAATTTATTGTGTCTGTCTTCAGATAATAACTTAAGATCAATGTAGCTGTAGTATTTGCATTCTTATATATAAATATAATTGATAAATAACTTCACATCAATGAAAGCTTTCTTAGAAGTCATTTACTTATTATTAATTAAAAAATTAATTACTGTTTAATTACAAAGATAGATATCTGTCTGTGCTGTCTGCACTTAGAACTTTATTGACAGTTATATCTCTTTAATTATGATGTATACTGAGTTCTCAGTGATTTGAATGATTCTTTCAGCAATGTTATTTTAAATTGACATGTAGAGCATCATGTATTGCAGTATAATGTTAAGAGATTTGCATCAGTCATTTAAAATGAACTTTAACTTCATTTTATTGTTGCTTTATACAGCAAGAATCTTTACATCAATTTGAAGTTTAATCTTTAATTATTATTTTTGCAGTGTCTATAAAGTCTTATCATGTCACTTTAGCAGTATTGTTCACATCTTTCAGAAGTGATTATCTATTATCTTCAGAAAATACTGATATTCATTAAATGACAAGAATAATGAACTGTATATATCAATAAAGATAAAAACAAGAATGTTAATCTTTCTTTTGCTTACAGTGTAATCTCACTTATTGATGAACTTAATTAGAGCATAAATCTCATATATGTTCTTATTATTCTCAACAATGAGAATTGACTTTTTAAGAATTGTCATCTTGTAAAGATTATGCAACTTTACAAAATCAAAATAAACAAATTGTCAATGTTAAAGTCTATAAGTCTTGATCTTTTCATTTAATGATGCAGTGTTGACATCTAAGAAGTTAGTTATAAGATTATGTTCATGAATCTAAACATATAAATTTACATTTGAAGCAATAGCAGAAAAGATGATCTCTGAATGTGATGTGTGCATTATAGATATTAAAGCAAATTCATTAAGACTCTTTGCAATATATTTAATTATATAAACTTCATCTCACTTTAATGCTTTTATTATAGTCTTGCTGTGCTTATTATATATTTAAAGACAGTATTGATTAAAGCTTTTATACAGTTTTATTTTGCACATTCACTTTTTTGACAGAAGATTAATCTTAAGTTTAGATACATAAAGTGTTAAACTTAATCTTACAGAATTTTCTGATCTAACTTACATAATGATTACTTTACAATAGTGAGAATATAAATGTCTTTTCTTAACTTTAATTTATCAATGTCTCATTTGTATAAGAAAGTCACTGAAGAGTTAAAGTTGATCAGTTATGTATAAGAAGAATTTAAAATCTATAACTTATTTAAATTTAAGCATTTTATTGACAGTCTTCTTAAACAGAGCAGTGATTTCATTGTTAACTTTCTTTTTCTTTTTAAATTTAAAAAAGAAATCATCATCATTATTGTTACTAACTTCTACATCAAAGACTTTGTGTCTTTTTTCTTTTTCTTTATAAATTAACTTTTAATACAACTTAACTGCAGTCAATCTGTACAGCTTGACTGTAATTAATTTATTTGTTTTCTTTTAAGCATCTTACTTAACATCAAAAAGAAATTTACAATCTTTAATAAAGTGAAAGCTGTTGTAAAGAAAGCACTTAATAAAATAATAAAAAAAATGATTACTGTTTAAGTTAAATGATCTGCAATAATGTTACTTAATATTAATTATGTAATAATTCAATGAATTACAGTTCTAATTCATTGAATGTTGATCTTCTTTTTATTTATCTGTTTACAAAACAATAACAATCTGTCATGATATCACTATGCACTCATACTAAATCATAGCTGAACCTCTTACACAATGATTAATAAGCAAAGTACTATATAGACAGTCTTTACATACAAATCTTTTAAGTTTCTTAGTTGTTAATCTTTATCAATATAAGACTTTAACATTGAAACTTTATTAAATAGCTGTTATATCATAGTGTCTTACATTGCCACATACCTTACTCATCAGTCTCTTATAGATAAAAGACTCATGAATTCACAATTTTAACAACTCTATCTTTTTAAAGAGTGACAATTCATTACATTGTAATATGCAGACTAAAAGTCAGCAAAATGAAGTAGAGTTATTTTCTGATTATATTGAGACTTAAGTGATTTCTGAAGAACAGAAATCTGCAGAGATTCAGGCTGCTATTTAGACTGCAGAAAAGAAAAATTAATATTTAGATAAATAGATCTGTCTGATTAAAATTAGACAGATCAATAATGAGAAAAGATGATGATTCACAGAAATCAATTGTGAATTATAAGCATTTAATATGTGTAATGAGATTGACAAACTTCTGAGAGATAAAGATTCTTAAGTCTTATCTAAAAAAGAATTATATACAAAATCTTTTTATGCTTTTATTAGCTCTTTGAGTTCAACAAAGTGATATGTATCTAAAGTTGTGTATGCACTTTCAGCAAAATGAATACAATGACTGAAGAACTTGCTCATATATAATGAAAAGTTCATTCATAAACATACTAAGTTTATATGCAGCACTGTAATGACATTTCACTTAACTTCTAAAAACTTTTTTAATGATTACAATAAAATTCTCTTTGTCATGCAGTTCTTAACAGAAGAATCTTGAGATGCATGATTTTATCATATTAATGAGAACAAACTTCTGAATAACAAGTTATAAATATTCTTTTCAGAGTTTCTGCTTAATTTTGTTGAGAACTCAGTGAATTGTAAACTTAACACAGTACAGAAATACTTAAAAGTTACATAGAAATCTATTTAATCAGTTTAAGCTTTTACAACATATTTTAACATGCTGAAAGATCAGCTTCTGAGTTACATAGAGAAACAGAGAATAAGTTATTTTTTTTATAAAACTTTAATTGAAGATTTAAACAGCTTTGATCAACTATTAAGATTTCTTAAAGACAAGAAAAAGTCTAGTAGTTCTGACTGCTAAATTAGAGATTAATCAGTGATTTATAGATAATTGTATAGTTTGAAGTCACATCATTAAGAAAATTTATGAGTACTGCTTACATTCTTTTACTTAGACAGCAAAGTCACAGCAGAACAATTGTCTTAACTCTGAGACTACAAAATTAAGTTATCATGACAATGCAGACAAACTCTGTTTTGAGACTGATGTTAAAAAGAATAGCTGCTATAACTGTGAGAGATTAAGTCATTTCATAAAGAACTGCAGAAGTTCTCTGAAAAATCTTAATTACATTAAGATTAATGTAGTTGAGACAAAAAAAGACAGAGCCTTGTTGATTGTACTTTAGTGATGAAAATTAGATCAGAAATTACAAAGAAATTTAGCATTATAAAGAAAGATTAAGTCTAAATTAAATTTAATTGAATTTCTATCAGTGTACTGTTAAATACTGCAGCAAAGATCAATGTGATGTCTTAATAATATGTTGTTGTTTATTAATTGACACAAGTTGATGCAGAACTCTCAAGGTCAGAGCTTCTGAAAGAACAATATATTTATTGCTATGATACATATTTAATGAAGTATAAACTCATCAACAGTTAAGAACAAGAGCAAACTGAAGAGCAGTTATTCTATATCTTAGAAAAGAATGAATCTGAACTCATCTTTGATCTTTTAGATCTGAAATGACAACATATTTATATTAATTGTGACTTGTACACATAACACTATAAAATAAAACAGATACTCTTAACTATTAATGAGTCTGAAGCATTTGTCAACAACATTTAAAATCAATCTGCTGTTTATACATTGTTAATGATGTCTAAATCAGACTCATTGACAACTGCTATACATATTGTTGATGAGATGTCAGTGCTATCTTAACAATATAACAAATACATAAATGTGTTCTCTGAAGAGAATACTGACAAATTATTATCTTATTAAGATCATGATCATGTCATAGAGACAGAGAGACATGAATCATTTTATGATTTACTTTATAATCTGTTAAAAACAGAGCTATAAGTGCTTAGAGAATATCTAGACAACATTTTAGTGAAGAAATGAATATAACATTTCATTAACTCTGCAGAAGCATCAGTTCTGTTTGTCTTAAAAAATGAAGAGAGCTTACATCTATGTATTGATTACAGAGATCTTAACAAAATTATTATTAAGAATTGTCACTCTCTGCTGCTGATTAGTGAGACATTTAATTGTTTAAGTAAAGTCAAGATGTTCATTAAACTAAATCTTAAGAATGCTTATCACTGCATTAAAATCAAGAAAGATAATGAGTAAAAGATTATATTTTATACATATTACAGTCATTTTAAGTACATAATTATGTCATTTAAACTGATTAATGTCTCAGCAACTTTTCAAGTCTATATCAACTGAGTATTGACTGAGCTAATTGATGTCTTTTATATAATATATCTAAATGATATCCTGATCTATTTCAGTTTTCTAGAAGAACATCAGAGTCATGTTGAACAAATTTTAAAGCAACTTTAACAGTTTAAACTATATACAAATTTAAAGAAGTGCACTTTTCATATTATATAAATGAAATTTCTTAAGTTCATTATCTTCACTACTGATGTTTTGATGAATCAACAATGAGTTAAAATCATAAAGAAATGACTGATATCTAAAAGCTACTGTGAGATATAAATATTTCTAAAGTTTACAAACTTTTATCATTACTTTATACAGAGCTATTCTAAGATCACTGCTTCTTTAACTGATCTGTTAAAAGACAGTAAGGACAGCAAGAAGATAGATGTCTTTGAGTAATTATAAATGATAATATAAGCATTTTGCAAGTTTCACAACATCTTTATATAGACATCTATTTTAATGCACTTTAACTCAAAGCTAAGAGCTTAAATTGAAACTAATGTCTCAATAGTTAAGTTAATGAATATCTATTCACAGCTTTAAATAGATGCTCAATGACATTCTGTTACCTTCTGATTAAGAAAGTTAAATTCAGCTGAAACATGCTATAAAATTCATGATCAAGAATTGTTGACAATCATGAAGGCATTTAAACACTGATGACACTATCTTAAGAGTAGTTGTTATCTCATTAAGATACTCATGAATCACAATAATCTATGAGAATTTATGAATGTAAAGTCATTAAATAGAAGACAAACACACTGAGTTATAAAGTTAGCTGCTTATAATTTTATAATTATACATTAATCAGAGAAAATAAACCTCACTAATGTGCTGTTGAGATGCTCTGACTACAAAGTCAAGAAGAACATGAATAGATTGCTGTCAACATTGCAATGAAAGCTGATTACATTATCTTAAAAGTTAGAATTAAGCATTACTGCTTTAATTAGTCAGATCAATGCTTGAAGCTTAGATCTGTAAATTACACTGATTGTTTTATTAAAAGAATATTAACTAAGCATTTAGACTGAAGACTATGACTGTTAAGAACAAGTCAATAAGAGATTTAGAAAGTCTTTATTCAGAACTGAACTGAAGAATAATGATTATATATCTAGTTTATCTATACATAACATAACAGAAAAGCTGCTTAACTCTGTTGCTGAAACTACTGATTGTAAACAGTTTATTTTATGTATATTGATTCAGAAAGTGACTGACAGTGAAACAGTACATAATAAAGAGTAATTATTCTTTCTTGAATTTATTTATCTCTTGCAGAACACTGATGTTCTAACAGTAAAGATGCAACAAGACTTGAAATCATAGAGTAACTGCAGTTATCAAGATATTGATGACAGTCTGTGAATGTTTAATTTTACTGAATTACTTTGTCACAAAAGCAAGATATATATATTATCTGACAAAGTCATTAAGAATGAACTTATAAAGCTGCATCATGACAATGTTCTAGCAGAACATTATGAAGTAGACAGAATAATCAATCTATTGTTCAGAAAGTATTACTGAGTCAATATAATGAATAACATTTAAAAGTATGTTGCTTTATGTGCTGTATGCTTAAGAATTCAAGTACTAAGACACTGCTCATATAACAAATTACAGTTGTTGTCACTATCTACTCAATTATGAGAAAAGATAACAATGAACATAATTACTGACTTGCTGTCTAGCAGATAAGAAGCTAATGTTTATGATTTCATACTGATAATTGTGAATTGTCTTATAAAGATAACTCAATATATTTCTGTCACTAAAAAACTCACTGCAATCAAGTTAGCTGACATATATATTGAACAGATCATATGTTGCTATGAAGAACTCAGAAATATTGTCTCAAATTGAGAATTAATTTTCATCAATACATATTGATTTAAATTCTGTTATCAACTTTAAATGAAGTAAAGACTAAGCACTGCCTTTTATTTACAAACTGATAGTTAAACTGAAAGACAGAATTAAACTTTAAAACATTATTTACATTATTATTATTGTAAAGAACAAGATGACTGAGTGTTCTTTCTGCTTATGACAGAGTTTGTGTATGCAAATGAAAAATATATAATGATTAGTTAAACATCATTTAAGACATTAATGAGCTATCACTTAAGAATTACTCAACACATTGAGAACAATGTCTATAAAGAAAAGATGTTAGTAGTAAAAGACTGAGTACAGTAAATGAAGAAAATCTGTGTTACAATGATAAAGTGATGATAAGCTGCTGTAAAAGTGCAAGTCAAGTACTTTGACAAAAATTATGTTTAAAAAAGCTACAATGTCAGCAATCTGATGCTATTGTTTATCAAGAACTTAAAGTAACACAGATTAAGCAAGAAATTGTTGTATAAATTTATTAAGTCTTTTCAAATTATCAATCTTATTGACAAATAAGCATATCAACTGGCTCTGCCTGCTCACTATAGAATTTATAATGTATTTTATGTCTCATATCTAAAGTTTTATAAATGTCATTTAAACAATAATTCTTTGTCAGAACTGTTCTTTCTGAACTTTATAAACAACAAGAAAGAATACAAGATTGAAGATATTTTAAGCAAGAAACAAAGAAGAGAACAGTTATAATATAAAGTTAAGTGAATAGAATACTTAACAGAATATAATGAGTGACTTTGAGTAAAGAATATGAGAAGTGTGAAAGTGTTGTGACATGAATATGATGCAAGAACAGAGAGAAAGTACAAGCATAAATGAAATTTAAGAAATTAAAAACTTCTATTGAAAATATTCTACATAGTATCATTTAAGAGAAGTGAAGTCAAAATATAATCAACACATCAACAAAATGTTATTAAATCATTTTGTCATCTCTGTATCTGCATCACTATCAGAAATGAAAGACAAGAACAGCAACTACTTATTAATGTTATAATTGCTATTGAAGTGACTGAGCTGCAGTGTTGAGTTATAAGAGCTTTTTAATATATTATTATTTAATTAAAGAAAGAGAAGCCTGCACTTGAAGTGAAGTAAGCAATATGACAGCAACAGCAAAGTGCAAGAAAGTTAAGAGAACAAATCATAAAGTGAAAGATGTTTAATATAAATGTTTACATTACAGTGATTACTCACTGCTCTTAAATCATGAGCAACAACAGATTATAAATCTCTACAGACTTACAATGACTGCTGTGGTGCTCTGCAATACAAATAATGTAGATGATGACATATTTAATAAATGATGTCTGTATATAATCAAGATGATGCTGAAGCTGAGATCAATGAACATCATCAGTGACTATGATGATGATATGATTAGCAAATGTGTGCAAGTTGTTAATTCAACAATTAAAAAATGCAGAGATCTGTTATCATTCATGCATCATAAGATGATAAGAAATTTTCTGTTGAACTGAGTTGCACAGCTTTTAAAGTATCTTGTAATAATTACAATTCTGATTCTCAACAATGTTGCATCAGCTGATGTTGTTGCTGATATGTTTTGAACAGTATAGACAACAGAGAGAATTTAACTTGTTGTTGATATAATGATTATGATGTGACATTGAGACAGTGTCAGTGTGAGTGAACAAGAAGATAGAGAAATTGCTGAGAATATGATGTTATGAAGTGATGACATTCTTGAGAGCTGAGGTGAAAATGAAATTGAGATGTAATGTGTGTGATGACATTATCATAAAAGAGAAATGTAACATGCAATGCAGAGCAGAAAGATGTTCACTGATTGTAGTCTTAGACTTAATACTTTTTTGAGTGATGAGTTTCTTACAGATTAATTATATCTCAAAGATAATGTTCTATGATGTTAATGACATGATGACAATCATTAAGCAAGCATTCTCAATCAAATCTGTCAACAATGACTCATCTGCAGCTTGAGAAAGCAGAGATAAGATGTAAAAAGACAGTATTTCATCATTGAAAAGATTAAGTAAATATAACTGTATCTACATACAGTGACAGAATCTCTGCTGCTGTCTCTTCTGCACAACAATACTATTCAGAGTGTGCATCTCATTGTTGTTGTGCAGACATTTTGTTCATGAATTTGTCTTGAGATGCTTACATTTCTTATATATAATATTCTTCTTTGTCTTGTTCTGTTTCAACATTCTGTTTCAGCAGAGCAAATATGTTACTTATAATATTTATTATGTTCTTGACTGACTTAGTTCTTGCAGACTTAATCTTCAGAATTGACTCTGATAAGTTTGTTAACTCATTAATGTTTAAGATTGTGTTAATAAATGATGTTTAATAATGAGTGCAACAGAGATCTAAAGATTTCTTGTTGTGTTTCTTTATATTTGTACAGACACATTCTTTAGGCTGCAACATTGTTAGAATGTGTTGATGTCTCAAATGCTATATGTATAAGAATCACTGACAAGCTTACTGAATTCTTAATGAAAGATATAGCAGAAAAAACATCTCTTTTATTCTTCTTAATGATCATAATGTCACTGTTGTTGTGCTGTCACTATTGTGTCATTTATGAGGTGTTATGAGAGAGAAGCATCATTTAAAGGCACAGAGTTGCTACAACTTTGATTTATTAAGATGTTGAAGATGAAATGAATGCAAGTTATGTGTGAGAAAGAGTTTCTTATATATTGTGATTAAACAAAGAAATCATCAATTTAATCAATTTAAAAATAAAGAAAAGTTGATCTTGCTTATGTTTTGCATGTTATTCACTGTTAAACAAAGCTGAATCATCATCTATCTGAATGTGACAAACTTAAAGTATTGCACAAGATCATCAGTCTAGCTGAGATAGACAACAAGTGAAATACATAATAATGTTAAATCAAATCATTGCTTACATCTTGCTGATCTGATTTCACAAAATCACAACATATCTATAACATCAGTGATACATCAATGTGCTGAAGAATCAGCACATAGAAGAGAAGACAATTGTTATAATATCATTATGTATTTATACTGAATTATAGCTGAATTTCTTACACAATGATTAATAAGCAAAATACTATATAGACAGCCTTTGCATACAAATCTTTTAAGTTTCTTAGTTATTAATCTTTATCAATACAAGACTTTAACATCAGAATTTCATCAAATAGCTGTTGTATTGTAGTGTCTTACATTGTTATATACCTTACTCATCAGCCTCTTATAGATAAGAGACTCATGAGTTTACACAATCTCATTAATCTTAAGTTATATCTCTTTTTTCTAAAGCTTTTATAAATCTTTCTTGATATCTAAATTGTTCTGAGTATTGATGACATTACAGATCATAATATATTTAACTGATAGCACTTAAAGCAGCATTTAAAATTGTCATTTTAATTTAAATAACTCAGTCATATCAGATTAAGTTGCAGCAATCTTTTTACTGAGTTTACTCAAATAAATTTATACTTCTTTAATGAATACATTCTTTAACATTTTATACTCAATAAACTTCATTAAATATTGTCTTTCAATCATCTACAGCTTCTTTTTATACTTAAACTTTAACATATCTTAAACATTCTTTATGTTAATTTTGTTCATCAAATATTCTTAATTATCTGCATTTATACAGATAATAAGTTAATATAAAATCTTTACATTAATTTTCTAATTTTTAAAGTTAAGACTGCTGAGAAAAAATGAGTCTAAGAATTTATTAATCAACATATTAACTGTTAAGACTTTGACAACATTCTATAAATTTTCTTTTATTAATTATCTTTTTATAAAAATAAATTATTGATTGCAGTTCTTGCAAGTAAGAATTAAGATTAGTTGTTGCTTTATAAAGAAGTTGTTAAAGTTCATGATGATGATAGTTAATATGTAGTATAAGAAGTGAATAAAATAAAATAATGATGTATATATTGAAGATAATATAAATAAAATAAATAAAAAGCTTTTATGTCTTTTGTTTTATAAGATGATAGTGTTTATTCATCTTAATGACTCATACTAAGTTATCAAAGAACAGTGCTTTCTGAGTAACTATAAATGTTAATTTTTGCTGAGATTAATTCTCTATGAATCTTCTAAGTTAAACATACTCAGCTATCACAGAACAGTGCTCTTTAAGCAATTATGAATGTTAATTTTTACTGAGACTGATTCTTCATGAATCTTTTAAGTTAAACATACTCAGCTGCTGCAGAATGCTGATTCTGCTAAAGTTAAATTTATTATAAATCTCAATAATTAGTGATACTGTTAAAGCTGAATTGACTGTAAATCTCAATAGTCAGTATATACAGCTGCTGTCAGTATGCTGATTCTGTTAAAGTCAGATTTATTATGAATCTTAATAATCAGTAATACTGTTAAAGCTGAATTGACTATGAATCTCAATAGTCAGTGTACACAGCTATCATCACACTAGAAGTATACACTTTCTCTGAGAAGCTTCTTGCTAATTTGAGCTCATAATTTATTGATAAAAATAAATACTCATATTATATTATGCTGTTTAGTGAAATCTTTAAACTGTGTTGCCTATGAGCACATCTTGATTAAGAGAATTATCAAAGAAGTAAAAAGAACATTAATTACAGTCAATGTAAATAGAGTCTTTACTCAGTCTTTAATACTAGTTTTACTTCACTTCATAGAAGCAGCTAGAACATCACTTCTTAACAAACAACTTATTTAGATTGACTGCAGTCAACTTAATCTCATATTGTTTATCTTAAGACTTGTTGATCTTAATTATAATTAAGTTAAGCTGCATCTTACTGTTTTAAGTCATAAATGCCTGATCTGAAGCTATGATCTTCACAATGATTAACTTCTTTTATAAATATTTAATAAATCTTCTATTCAGAAGAACATTTAATATCTATTATTGTAGTTTAAGATCAACAATATTTCTCTTTTTGCTTTCAGCAAACTTTACAGTATAATTCTTAATGATGTGCTTAAGATCTAAAGCTTAAAGCTAATATTGCTTTATAATTTTCTCAATGTAATTCATAAATATTCTTACTCATTCTTAATTTATGAATTTGTTGCATCTGTCTTCAGATAGTAACTTGAGATCAATGTAGCTGTAGTATTTACATTCTCATATATAAATATAATTAATGAATAACTTTACATTAATAAAAGCTTTCTTGAGAGTTGTTTACTTGCTGTTAATTAAGAAATTAGTTACTATTTAATTACAAAGATAAATATCTGTCTATGCTGTCTATACTCAGAACTTTATTGACAGTTATATCTTTTTAATTATGATGTACACTGAGTTCTCAGTAATTTAAATGATTCTTTCAGCAATATCATTTTGAATTGACATGTAGAGCATTATGTATTGCAGTGTAATGTTAAAAGATTTGTATCAGTCATTTAAAGTAAACTTTAACTTTATTTTATTGTTGCTTTGTACAGCAAGAATCTTTGCATCAGTCTGAAGTTCAATTTTTAATCATCATTTTTATAATGTTTATAAGTGTTAGATATATAACTCACAATAGCTGTGCTATTAGTGTGGTGCCACCTTTTAACAGGTTATGAGCTCAGGTTGATGTAATGGTGTTGAACATGCATTGGCTGCCTTACCTGCATAAGCTCAAGGTTGTGAGTTCAAACCATGTTGTATGTGCATTCTTTCTGCTCATGAGAAGCTGAGTAAGCAATGTATGAGCATGCTGGCCAATCACGGGTTAGAGAGAGTGTTAGATATATAACTTATGATAGCTGTGCTATTAGTGTGGTGCCACCTTTTAACAATAAGATCTCATTATGTCACTTTAATAATATTGTTTACATCTTTCAAAACTAATTATCTATTATCTTTAAAAAGTACTGATATTCATTAAATAACAAGAATAATGAGCTGTATATATCAATAAAGATAAAAACAAAAATGTTAATCTTTCTTTTGCTTACAGTATAATCTTACTTATTGATGAACTTAATTAGAGCATAAATCTTATATATGTTCTTGTTGTTCTCAATAATGAGAATTAACTTTTCAAGAATTGTCATTTTATAAAGATCATGCAACTTTATAGAATCAAGATGAGCAAATTATTAATGTTAAAATCTGTAAGTCTTAATCTTTCTATTCAATGATGCAGTGTCAATATCTGAGAAATTAATCATAAAATTATATTTATGAATCTAAATATGTAAGCTTACATCTGAAGCAACAGCAAAGAAGATGATCTCTGAATGTGACATATATACTATAAATATTAAAGCAAATTCATTAAGACTTTTTGCAATATATTTAATTATATAAACTTCATCTCATTCTAACACTTTTATTATAGTTTTGCTGTGCTTATCATACATTTAAAGACAGTATTGATTAAAGCTTTTATGCAGTTTCATTTTATACATTTACTTTCTTAATAAAAGATTGATCTCAAGTTCAGACACATAAAGTATTGAACTCAGTTTTATAGAATTTTTTAACTTAATTTATATAATAATTATTTCATAATAATGAGAGTATAAATGTCTTTTCTTAACTTTAATTCATCAACATCTTATTCATATAAGAAAGTCACTGAAGAGTTAAAATTAATCAGTTATGTATAAAAAGAATTTAAAGTCTGCAACTTATTTAAATTTAAGCATCTTACTGATAGTCTTCTTAAACAGAGCAGCAATTTCATTATTAATTTTCTTTTTTTCTTCAGATTTAAAGAAGAAATCATCATCATTATTATCATTAATTTCTGTATCAAAGACTCTGTATCTTTTTTCTTTTTCTTTATAAATTAACTTTTAATACAACTTAACTGCAATTAATCTGTACAACTTAACTACAATCAATCTATTTATCTTCTTTTAAGTATCTTGCTTAACATCAGAAAGAAATTTGCAATCTTTAATGAAGTGAAAGTTATTGTAAAGAAAGTACTTAATAAAATAATGAAAAAAATGATTATTATTTAAGCTAAATGATCTGTAATAATGTTAATTAATATTAATTATGTAATAATTTAATAAACTACAATTCTAATTCATTAAATATTAATCTTCTTTCTGTTTATCTATTCACAAAACAATGACAGTCTCATCAGTCTTAAGTTATATCTCTTTTTTCTAAAGCTTTTATAAATCTTTCTTAATGTTTAAATTATTTTAAGTATTGATAACATTGCAGATCATAACATACTTAACTGATAGTACTTAAAGCAGCATTTAAAATTATTGTTTTAATTTAAACAACTTAATCATATCAGACTGAGTTGCAGCAATCTTTTTGCTGAGTTTACTTAAATAAATTCATACTTTTTTAATAAATATATTTTCTGACATTCTATATTCAATAAACTTCATTAAATATTATCTTTTAATTATCTGCAGCTTCTTCTTATACTTAAACTTTAACATATTTTAAACATTCTTTATGCTAATTTTGTTCATCAGATATTCTTAATTATCTATATTTATGTAAATAATAAGTTAATATAAAATCTTTACATCAATTTTCTGACTTTTAAAGTCAAGACTGCTGAGAAAAAATGAGTCTGAGAATTCATTAATTAATATATTAATTATTAATATTTTAATAATATTTTATAAATCTTTTTTTATCAATTATCTTCTTATAAGAATAAATCATTGATTGCAGTTCTTGTAAGTAAGAATTGAGATGAATTATTGCTTTATAAAGAAGTTGTTGAAGTTTATGATGATGATAGTTAATACATAATATAAGAAGTGAATAAAATAAAATAACAATATATGCATTGAAGATAATATAAGTAAAATAAATAGAAAGCTTTTATATCTTTTATTTTGTAAAATAGTAATGTTTATTCATTTTAATAACTTATATCAAGCTATCAAAGAACAGTGCTTTCTGAGTAACTGTAAATGTTAATTTTTGTTGAGATTAATTCTTTATAAATCTTTTAAATTAAACATACTCAGCTACTGCAGAATGCTGATTCTGCTAAAGTTAAATTTATTATGAATCTTAATAGTTAGTGATACTGTTAAAGTTAAATTGATCATAAATCTTAATAATTAATATATATAGCTACTGTCAGTGTGCTGATTCTGTTAAAGTCAGATTTATCATAAATCTCAATAATTAGTGATACTGTTAAAGCTGAATTGACTATGAATCTTAATAATCAGTATATATAGCTATCATTAGTATGCTGATTCTGCTAGAATCAGATTTATTATAAATCTTTTATGAATCTTAAAAATCAACATACTCAATTACTGTCACACTAAAAATATACACTTTCTCTGAGAAGCTTCTTGCTAATTTGAGCTCATAATCTATTGAAAGAAAGTAGATATTTATATTATATTATATTATTTAGTAAAATCTCTAAACTGTGTTGTCTATGAGCACATCTTGATTAAGAGAGTTACAGAAGAAGTAAAAAGAATATTAACTGCAGTTAATGTAAACAGAGTCTTTACTTAGTCTTTGACATTAGTTCTATTTTGCTTCATAGAAGTAGCTAGAACACTGCTTCTTAACAACATTAAAGATATATGCTTTTACAAATTAATTATTATAAATTAAATTTCATAAAACATACTCTGTGAGCATTTCTAATGTATAAATTTCTAATAAATAAGTTTTCAATATCTTATAAGATTTAAATCATTTAACTTTAAACTTTTAAGACTCTTTATTTTATATAAGTACTTAATCTTTTTTTTTGTAGTACTTAACTGCACTGTTTTATTACAAATTGTTTTTGATTCAATAATCTTTCATAAAAGAATTTCATTAACAATTATTTAAATTATCTATATCTATTTAATTTATTTTAACTGATCTTCAAAGTCAATTTTTCTCAACAATTAAAGATTATTTAAGTTATCTAATAATTGTAAATTTATCTTATACAGTAAATAGAATGAGCTCTATTTAGTTGTATTATAAACTTAAATTTAAGCTGCAAAAAATATTTGCAGTAAGTATTTATTTTATAATTGAGTTAATTTATTTATAAGATATTTTGTAAGCATAAAGCTCAACATTTCATTTAGATTTTCTATCTTTTCATTTATGTAAAAATAATAAAAAGTTATTGTTCTATATTAAGTTCTAAGCTTTTTCAAATAATAAATTATAACACAGTTGAGAAAGTTTATACTGTTATTAAATCATAACTTTCTCAGTAAATTATAATTTGTAAAGATTTTATTACATAAAAAATCTGTAATTATTATTTTCATTGCATTCAAAACAGCTTTAGTTACAGATCAGTCTGTAATATAATTAATTATTATTATAATTCAGCAGTTCTTTTAAGATATTTAAGATAATATGTTTATTATATTAATTTTTTATCTTTTAAATGATAATAAATTTTTTGTTAAAAGATGACATCACACTAATAGCATAGCTATTATAAGTTATATATTTAACACTTCTTCTAACTCACAATCAGCTCATGATCAGTCTGCAGATGTAAAGAGTACACATAGATAGCAGTTTAAACTTGCAATCTTTAAGCTTACTTTCTCATCATGAACTTAAATCATCAGTAAGATAATCTAGACACATATCTTTCTAAGATTTTAGATAAGAAACAACTGCACTAATCTGAGCTCATAATCTGTTAAAAGATGGCACCACACTAATAGCATAGCTATTATGAGTTATATATTTAACATTTTTACAAATTAAATATAAATATTCTTTAATCTCTTAATGTTTTAAGAGTTGTTGAACAACTTAACAGTTAAAATAATGTTTTATAAATAATTTAATATTCTGCAATAATTTATATCATTAAGCTCAAAGTCAAATGACTTTTAGCAGTCTTAATACTTTTAAATTAAATATAAATTGTTTAATTTCAAATCATAATGCAGTTAAAATTGATCTGTTACATCATTTTTGCATATATATTTATAAAGCAATGACTTTTCAAATTCTGTATTATCTTTTAAATACAATATCATTGTTTTCTTTCATTTTACATCATTTAATCTTTATAAAACATCTAAGAACACTTTATTTGCTGAGTTTTTTTCTATAAAATTGAGTTGATGACTGATTGAATTTAATATAACAGCTTAAGCTTCAGATCAATATTAAATGTTAAGATTATATTGTTGAAATTTGTTAATTTATTAAGCTAATTATTTAAATGAGTACTAGAGTGATTATTAAGTTAGATTAAACTTAACTTTTAAAATTTAATCTAACTTATTAAGCTTAGCATTGAGGTCTGACTCAACTTGTAATATTGTGTAATTTTTATTGTTTGTTGAGTAATTTTGATAAATTTTACATCATTAGAAATCTCTCACAATTCTTTACAAAATGAGTCTAAAATCATAAAAATCAGATTACTTTTAAGCTTAATGTATACAGCTAAAGTTTTGTTCAAATTCTTTAAGTTTCTGTCATTATGATTGTTCACAGCTAACAAGACATGCAAAATAAGCAAAAAATCAGCTTTAAAAAAGCTTGATAGTCAGTTTAATAAGTGCAGTATATTCTTTAAATATTGTAGATCTTTATAATTTATAATGATAGTTATAGTATAATCATTTTTAATATAGTACTGTTAAGTTCAAAGTACATAGAGTGACCATCAAGTCAGGTTAACTCAGCCTGACCTGAATAGAGCTTTTAAGTCAAGTTAAGTTAAGCTTCAATTGTCAGTCTGAGAGTTCAGATTAAGCTTTAACATTAAAGTCTAATCTGACTTAAAAGCTCTGTTTAAGTTTTAAGAATTCTGAGACTGATTAGTAAGTCAATGTATTTTTGCTCTGTAGAGAATAAGTGATCTTATTAAGAAGTATGATGCTCTATTTACTTTCTTGACTTCTTTAGTCTTAGTATAAAAGGCTAACAGAGTCTTCTTCTGTCTTAGATGACAGAGCTTCTGTTATTAATCTAACTACATTTAAGTTGACTGCAGTCAACATTGATGTGTTAGATTCACTAAATAGACAGATAGCACAAGTACTCATTATTCTTTCAATAGGTCTGATAATTAAGTTAATAACACTCACATATAATGCTCATAAAGCAGACATATAGTCAAACAAGAAGAATTGTGTGCAATGCTAATTGAAAATGTTGCAATAGTAGCTGCTGTCAATATAAAGCTGCTTAATAACAGAAGCTAACTAATTCTAATCTAGTTTAAGCTGTCAAGAATAGCTTGACTCAACTCTGTCTGAAACTTAACTCTGTACAGAGTCAAGTCAGATTGCAAAGTAGAGCTCAGTAAGTTAAGTTAAGTTCTAAAATCTAAGCCTAACTCAACCTGACAGTCACTTTAAAAGTGCATGCTTAATAATTAATAACTTCTTTTTATAAATAGAATAATTAAGCTCTGCATCTTATAACTTTTAATTATTATAGATAATTAAATGAAGTTTCTTATTTATTTCATTCTGTATCAGAGCACAGCTAATCATTTATTTAAAAGTGTTCATTTTAATAGTAAATGATTTGTGTACAGCTACTTAAATAAGTATTAATTTAAATATAAGTGCATTTTTAAGCTGTTGAAAGACACTGTTACATAATGTGTTTTAGACAATGAATTAATTCTTTTTTGTATGTAACTTAATGTTGTTCTTCTTAAATAAATTCAATAATGATGTTATGATTTATGTAAATTTTTATACAAATCATCAGTAATACAAAGTCAGTTCAAGAAACTGTCATACATAATGTGCTGTCTTTGAGGCAGATTAATTCTTAATGACTAATATTTTAATAAAAATCAGTTATAATGTGTCTTGTCTTATAATATGTTTATAAAACTTCAGAATTTTCATTTTAACAGTGCACTTACTAAACTTAACATATAGCTTATGTTTCTTTAAGATATCAAGAACAGTCCATAAGTGTTTTTAATGATTTGAAATTGAGTTAGAAAAGATCAATCTATTATTAAGATATATTAAATAAAATTTGTTGAGTAAGTTCTGTAATATAGAGTTCATTATTAACTGAAATGTTGCTGAGACATTGTATAGCTTAAAGAGCATAGTTGTAAACTTATATTTACTGTAATGAGTGTTGAAGACAGTCTTTTTTGTATTGTTTTTGACTATATAAACTTAATAATAACTCAATGTAAAATTAAGTTTGATTAAATATCAGACTTTATTAATTTAATCTAGACATTTTTGAATTTAAGAAAGTGAATATTCATTTTTAACAGTAACATTATTTAATGTTCTGTAATTAATGTATATTTATCATGTACTCTTCTTCTTTTTAACAAACAGAATCAGAAAGCTTCATGAATTTATAAATTCATAAACTAAATCTTTATTTAATAACTTTGTTATCTATTTAATCTGTTTGTTCAGCTGTAGCTGTGACAGAGAATAAGTATTTATGTTAATAGACTTAATATTATTGATGTTAATGCTATATTTAAATACTCATTTAAATGATAATTTATTTAATAAAGTCAATCTAAATACAGATTGAAACTCTTTAATAATGACTTATAATTATTTATTTATAACAATTTGTTAAATATATAACTCACAATAGCTGTGACTAAAAGTGTAATGCTTACTTTTGACAGATTATGAGCTCAAATTGATGTAATAATATTAAATATGTATTAGCTGCCTTATCTGCATAAGCTTAAGATTATAAGTTCAAATTATATTACATGCACATTTTTTCTGCCTGTGAGAAGCAAAGTAAGTAACATGTAAGTGTGTTGACTGATTGCAGATTAGAGAAAGTGTTAGATATATAACTTATAATAGCTATAACTAAAAGTGTGATGCTTACTTTTGACACAATTAACAGTTCAGCTTCTGACTTTTTTAAATTTTATTAAATTATTAATAAATACTCAACAATTCTGTGTTTTTAAAGTATCTTCATAACTATATGCTCTTTAATCACATTTAATATCAATCTGTTTACAGCTCATTGCTACTTTTTTAAAAACAAATAATAATATTTTTATTGTCAATCTTAAATTATTATACAGTCTGTAACTTAATCAATCTAAAAATTAGTAACTTTCAGTCAAATTAATCTTAAAATAAGATTATATTCTTAAAGATTTATAATTTATGCTTTTAATTGTTGTTGAAAGCTATTTATCTTGAGATAAAAAATTAACTTTATGATTAATTAAATGATCTACTCATTTAATAAGAATATCTTAAGCAGTTTAATTTCATATTGACTATTAATCAATATTTAATTAATAACTATTAAAAAGATATATATTTAATCTATATTTAAATCAATTAATATTTTTACATTTATCTTGTTCAGTCTGTCTTGAATGTGATCTGCAAGAATATATGAATTTAAATTGAGAATGTTGATTTAATTAAAGATTATATTTAATAATAAGAATTTCAGATCATTTAATGTAAATACTTTATTTAAGTCATTATTAGATTGAATAGAAGCTTCTATTAACTTATTTATGAATACTTTTATATTTATAAATAACTTTAATTTTCTAAATCATTTAAATCAACTTCAATGATTTTTAACTTCTTCTTATCTTTACTTTTTTTCTTATTCTTATTTTTACTCTTATCTTTATTCTTAGCTTTATTCTTATTAATGTTTTTGTTGTCTCAACAATCTTTAACTATATACAAGAACTTTTTACAATAAAAGTACACTTTATTCTTCTTACATTAAATTTAATAAGCTTCTGTATTTAACTTATTTAATTTAGATATAATTAATTTCTTATGACTTTGAAATTGATCTTAAGAATTATTTAATGAGTTATTACAGTTTAAATTTAAGTTGCTGAAGACATTAAGATAACTTTTATTATGTATTTTTTAAAGACTTTATTTAATTTAATTAACTCATTAAATTAGCTCATCAAAAGTAGTCACTTCAATTTTTAAATACTTTTAAAGTTTAAATTAAATCTTTTACTTTAAATTTTGAGTAAACTGTTATTTTTATTTATATTTAACTGATATAAACTGAAGAAGTTGTACAATCTTTGTAAACTTTACTTTATATTATTAAATTGATTTTGTTTATTTCAGTGTCTTATAACAGCAACATTGATATTTTATTTCATTAATGTTTTTAAAGATCAGTAAAAATGTTAAAAAGAAATTATTTATATTTTGAAATTTAATATTTAATGAGTTTTCTTTAACTTAAAGTCATTCTTCTTTTTAAAGTCATCATACTTTAACAGTATCTTTTAAATAACTGATTATAACAGTAATCTTTGCTTCATCATTTAGAAGTTAATTCATCAATATTTTATAAAATTAAAAATAAATTTTCATTTTAAGAATTTACATCTCTGCAGCATCTACTTTTTCACTACTTTTATAGATAAATGATGTCTTTATCTTCAGAGAATTCTTAAACATCATTATAAAAAAAAATATTATTACATTAAATATTTTTTAAGTCTCTGAAGCTGCATTAAATAGAAATGTAATCTTAGATATAAAGCTAAAAATTAATTAATTAATATGAATATTTCTTAATTAAATTTAAAGAAATGCAATTTAACTTATTATTATTTTATAATTAGCTTAAAAAGTCATTTTTAACACTGCTGACTGATTAATAATAATGAGTTTATTTATTATTATAGAAATAGAATTGAGCTTTATACTGAGAGATTGTAAATAATTAAAGACATTAATTAAGCTAATTTTTTGCTTATTTTGCATGTCTTGTTAGCTGTGAACAATCATAGTAACAGAAACTTTAAGAATTTGAATAAAACTTTAGCTATATGTATGTCATGATATCACTATGCACTCATATCAAATCATAGCTAAATTTCTTACACAATGATTGATAAGCAAAGTACTATATAAACAGTCTTTACATATAAATCTTTTAAGTTTCTTAATTATTAGTCTTCATCAATACAAGATTTTAACATCAAAACTTCATTAAATAACTGTTGTAATGCAGTGTTTTACATTGTTACATATTTTACTCATCAGTCTCTTATAGATAAGAGACTTGTGAATTTACAATTTTAACAACTTTATCTTTTTAAAGAATGACAATTCATTACATTACAATATGCAGACTAAAAGTCAGCAAAACAGAACAAAATTATTCTTTGATTATATTGAGACTTAAATGATCTTTGAAGAACAGAAATCTGCAGAGATTTAGACTGTTATTTAGACTGTGAAAAATTAATATTTAGATGAATAGATCTGTCTAACTGAAATTAGACAGATCAATAATGAAAAAAGATGATGATTTATGAAAATTAATTGTGAACTGCAAGCATTTAATATGTATAATGAGATCAACAAACTTCTGAGAAATAAAGATTCTTAAGTCTTATTTGAGAAAGAATTGCATACAGAATCTTTTTATGCTTTTATTAGCTCTTTAAATTTAATAAAACAACATATATTCAAAGTTATGTATGCACTTTCAGCAAAATGAATGCAATGATTAAAGAACTTGCTTATATATAATGAGAAGTTCATTTATAAACATACTGAATTTATATGCAGCACTGTAATAATGTTTTACTTAATCTCTAAAAACTTCTTTAATAACTACAATAAAATTCTCTTTATTATGTAGTTCTTAGCAGAAGAATCTTAAGATGCATGATTTTATCATATTAATGAAAATGAATTTCTGAATAATAAATTATAAATATTCTTTTTAGAGTTTCTACTCAATCTCATTGAGAACTCAGTGAATTGTGAACTTAACACAGTACAAAAATACTTAAAAGTTATGTAGAAATCTATTTAATCAGTTTAAGCTTTTATGATATTTCTTAATATGCTGAAGAATCAGCTTTTAAATTATATAAAGAAATAAAAAATAAGTTATTTCTTTATAAAACTTTAATTAAAGATTTAAGCAACTTTAATTAATTATTAAGATCTTTTAAAGACAAGAAAAAGTTTAATAGCTTTAATTGCTAAATTAGAGATTAATCAGTAATTTATAAATAATTATATAATTTAAAGTTATATCATTAAGAAAATCTATGAACACTGTTCACATTCTTTTATTTAGACAACAAAGTCACAGCAGAATAATTGTCTTAATTTTAAGACTACAAAATTAAGTCATCATAATAATGCAGATAAATCTCATTTTAAGACTGATGTTAAAAAGAATAACTGTTATAACTGTAAGAGATCAAGTCATTTCATAAAGAACTGCAGAAGTTCTTTGAAAAATCTTAATTACATTAAGATTAATGCAGTTAAGACAAAAAAAGACAGAGCTTTATTGACTGCACTTTAGTGACAAAAATTAGATTAAAGATCATAAAAAAATCTAGCATTATAAAGAAAAATTAAGTCTGAATTGAATTCAGTTAAGTTTCTATTAATGTATTGTTAAACACTGTAGTAAAGATCAATGTAATGTTTTAATAATATGTTATCACTCATTAATTAACATAAGTTGATGCAGAACTCTTAAGATCAGAGTTTCTGAGAGAACAATATGTTTATTGTTATAATGCATATTTAATGAAGCATAAACTCATCAACAATTAAGAATAAGAGTAAACTGAAGAGTAATTATTTTATATTTTAAATAAGAATGAATCTGAACTCATCTTTGATCTTTTAGATCTGAAATAGCAATGTATTCATATTGATTATGATTTGTACACATAACATTATGAAATAAAACAGATATCTTTAATTATTGATGAGTCTAAAGTGTTTATCAATAACATTTAAAATCAACTCACTGTTTATACATTATTAATAATGTCTAAGTTAGACTCATCAACAACTGCTGTACATGTTATTGATAAGATGTTGACACTACTTCAGCAATATAATAAATATATGAATGTGTTCTTTAAAGAGAATGTTGACAAGTTATCATCTCATTAAGATTATAATTATGTTATAAAGACAGAGAGACATAAATTATTTTATAATTCACTTTATAATCTGTTAAAAATAAAGCTATAAGTGCTTAAAGAATATCTAAACAACATCTTAGTAAAAAAATAAATATAACATTTTGTTAACTCTGCAGAAGCATCAGTTCTGTTTGTCTTAAAAAATGAAGAAAGTTTATATTTATATATTGATTATAAAGATCTCAACAAAATTACTGTCAAGAACTGTTATTTTTTGCTGTTAATTAATGAGACACTTAATTGTTTAAGTGAAGTCAAGATGTTTATTAAACTAAATTTTAAGAATGCTTATCACTGCATTAAAATCAAGAAAGACAATGAGTGAAAGACTGTGTTTTACATATGTTATAGTTATTTTAAGTACATAGTTATGTCATTCAGACTGATTAATGTCTTAATAACTTTTCAAGTCTATATCAATTAAGCATTAACTAAGTTAGTCAATGTCTTTTGTATAATATATCTGAATAATATTCTGATCTATTTCAGTTCTTTAGAAGAACATCAAAGTCATGTAAAATAAATTTTAAAGTAACTTTAATGATTTAAACTGTATGCAAACCTAAAGAAGTGTACTTTTCATATTATATAAATGAAATTTCTTAAGTTTATTATCTTCACTATTAATGTTTCAATGAATCAACAACAAATCAAAATCATAAAGAAATGATCAATATCTAAAAACTATCATGAGATACAAATATTTCTAGAGTTTACAAACTTTTACTGTCACTTTATACAGAGCTACTCTAAGATCACTGTTTCTTTAATTGATCTGTTAAAAGACAGCAAGAACAGCAAGAAGATAGATGTCTTTAAGTGATTATAAATGATAATGTAAGTATTTTACAAGCTTTGTAACATCTTTACATAAATGTCTATTTTAACACACTTTAACTTAGAGCTAAGAGCTCAGATTGAAACTGATGTCTTAATAATTAATTTAATAAATATTTATTTACAGCTTTAAATAAATACTCAATGACACTCTGTTGTCTTCTAATCAAGAAAGTTAAATCTGATTAAAACATACTATGAAACTTATGATCAAGAATTGTTGACAATTATAAAGATATTTAAACATTAATGATACTATCTTAAGAGTAGTCATTATCTCATTGAGATACTTATGAATCATAATAATCTATAAGAATTTATGAATGTAAAATCATTAAATAAAAGACAAACATATTAAGTCATAAAGCTAGCTGCTTATGATTTCATAATCATACATTGATTAAAAAAGACAAATCTCATTAATGTGTTGTTGAGATGCTCTGACTACAAAGTCAAGAAAAACATAAACAGATTGCTGTTAACATTGCAATAAAAGCTGATCACATTATTTTAAGAATTAAAATCAAGCATTATTGCTTTAATTAATCAGATTAACATTTAAAGCTTAGATCTGCAAATTACACTGACTGTTTTATTAAAAGAATATTGATTAAGTACTTAAATTGAAGATCATAACTGTTAAGAACAAGTCAATAAAAGATTTAGAGAGTCTTTATTTAAGAATGAATTGAAGAACAATGATTATACATTTAATTTATCTATATACAATGTAACAGAAGAGCTGCTTAATTCTGTTGCTGAAATTATTGATTATAAATAGTTTATTTTATATATATTAATTTAAAAAGTGATTGACAACAAAATGATACATAATAAAAAGCAATCATTCTTTCTTAAACTTGCTCATCTCTTGCAGAACACTGATGTTCTAACAGTAAAGATGTGACAAGACTTGAAATTACAGAGTAATTATAATTATTAAGACATTAATGACAGTTTATAAATGTTTAATTTTACTGAATTACTTTGTTACAAAAACAAGATATACATATTATTTAATGAAGTCATTAAGAATGAACTTATAAAGCTGCATCATGACAATGTTTTAGCAGAACATTATAAAGTAAACAGAATAATTGATTTGCTGTTTAGAAAGTATTATTGAGTTAATATAATGAATAACATTTAAAAATATGTTGCTTTGTGTGCTGTATATTTAAGAATTCAAGTATTAAGACACTACTTATATGATGAATTACAGTTATTGTCATTATTTACTTAATCATGAAAGAAGATAACAATGAACATAATCATTGACTTGCTGTCTAGCAGATGAGAAGCTGATGTTTATGACTTCATATTAATAATTGTGAATTATCTTACAAAAATAACTTAATATATTTCTGTCACTAAAAAACTCACTGTGATCAAGTTAGCTGACATATATATTGAACAGATCATATACTGCTATAAAGAACTTAAAGATATTATTTTAAATTAAGAGTCAATCTTTATCAGCATATATTGATTTAAATTTTATTATTAACTTTAAATGAAGTGAAAATTAAGCATTATCTTTTATTCATAAACTGATGATTAAATCAAAAGATAGAATTAAATTCTAAAATATTATTTATATTATTATTATTATAAAGAACAAGATGACTGAATGTTCTTTCTGTTAATGACAGAGTTTGCATATATAAATAGAAAATATGTAACAATTAATTAAATATTGTTTAAGACATTAATGAGCTATCATTTAAGAATTACTCAACATGTTGAGAGCAATATCTATAAAGAAAAGATGTCAGTAGCAAAAGACTGAGTGTAGTAAATGAAGAAAATCTGTATTACAATGATAAAGTGATAATAAGTTGCTGTAAAAGTGCAAGTCAAGTACTTTGACAAAAATCATATTTAAAAAAGCTACAATGTCAATAATTTAATGCTATTGTTCATCAAGAACTTAAAGCAACACAGATTAAATAAGAAATTGTTGTATAAATTTATTGAGTCTTTTTAAATTGTCAATCTTATTAATAAACAAGTATACTGACTGACTCTGTCTGCTCATTATAGAATTTATAATGTATTTTATATCTTATATTTAAAGTTTTATAAATGCTATCTAAATAATAATTCTTTGCTGAAACTGTCTTTTCTGAATCTCATAAATGATGAGAAAGAATACAAGATTAAAGATATCTTAAATAAGAAATGAAGAAAAGAATAGTTACAATATAAAGTTAAGTAAGTAAAGTATTTGACAGAATATAATGAGTGACTTTAAGTAAAGAATATGAAAGATGTAAAAGTGTTGTAATAAGAATATGACATAAGAACAGAGAGAAAGTGCAAGCATAAATGAAATTTAAGAAATTAAAAACTTTTATTGAAAATATTCTACATAATATCATCTAAAAGAAGTGAAGTCAAAACACAATTAATATATCAGCAAAACATTATTAAATCACTCTGTCATCTCTATATCTGCATCACTATCAGAAGCAAAAGACAAGAACAGTAACTACTTATTGATGTTATAATTACTGTTAAAGTGACTGAGTCATAATGTTAAGTTATAAGAGCTTTTTAAGATGTTGTTACTCAACTGAAGAAAGAAAAGTTCATACTTAAAGTGAAGTAAGCAACATGATGATGACAGTAAAGTGCAAGAAAATTAAGAAAATAAATTATAAAATAAAAGATATTTAACATAAATGTCTGCATTACAGTGACTGTTTACTGCTCTTAAATTATGAACAACAACAGATTACAGATCTCTGCAAACTTACAATGACTGCTGTGATGTTCTGCAATATAAATAATGTAGATGATGACATACTTAATAAATAATGTTTATATACAATTAAGATGATGCTGAAGTCAAGATTAACAGACATCATTGACTATTATGATGATGATATAATTAATAAATATATATAAGTTATTAATTCAGCAATTAAAGAATGCAGAGACTTATTATCATTAATGTATTGCAAAATAATAAAAGACTTTCTGTTAAATTAGATTGCATAGTTTTCAGAGTGTCTTGTAATAATTGTAATTTTAATTTTTAACAATGTTACATTAGTTAATGTTGTTGCTGATATGCTTTAAACAGCAGAGACAACAGAGAGAATTTAACTTGTTATTGATGTAATGATTATGATGTGATATTGAGATGATGTCAGCATGAATAAATAAGAGAGTAAAGAAATTGCTGAGAGTACAATGTTGTGAAGTGATGACATTCTTGAGAATTGAGATGAAAACAGAATTGAGATATAATATGTGTGATGACATTACTGTGAAAGAAGAATGTAATATATGATGCAGAATAAAGAAATATTCATTAATTATAATCTTAAGCTCAATGCTCTTCTGAGCAGTAAGTTTCTTATAAATTAATTATGTCTTGAAGATAATGTTCTATGATGTTAATGATGCAGTAATGATCATTAAATAAGCATTTTTAATCAAATTTGTCAACAATGACTTATCTATGACTTAAGAAAGTGAAGATGAAGTGTAAAAAGACAACATTCTATTATCAGAAAGATTGAATAAATATAACTATATTTATATACAGTGATAAAGTCTCTGCTGCTGTCTTTTCTGTGTAACAACACTATTCAGAATGTACATCTCATTATTGTTATATAGACATTTTGTTGACAGATTTATCTTAAAATGCTTATATTTCTCATACTTAATATTCTTCTTTATCATGTTCTGTTTCTGCATTCTGTTTCAGCAGAGTAAGTATATCAACAATGTTACTTATAATATTCATTATATTCTTAACTGACTTAGCTCTTACATACTTAATCTTCAGAACTGATTCTGATGAGTTTGTTAATTTATTAATATTTAAAATTGTGTTAATGAACAGTGTCTAATGATAAGAGCAACAGAAATCTGAAGATTTCTTATTACATTTTTTTATATTTATACAGATGCATTTCTTAGACTTCAACATTATTAAAATGTATTGATGTCTTAAATGTTATATATATAGAAATCACTAACAATCTCATTAAATTCTTAATGAAAGATACAGTAAAGAGAATATCTCTTTTATTTTTCTTAATGATTATGATGTTACTGTTGTTGCACTTTTGCTACTGTGTTATTTACAAAGTATTATAAGAGAGAAGCACTATTCAAAGACATGAAGTTGCTATGACTTTGATATATTAAGATGTTGAAGATGAAATAAATGTAAGTTACATGTAAGAAAGAGTTTCTTATATATTGCAATTAAACAAAGAGATCATCAATTTAATCAATTTAGAAATAAAGAAAAGTTAATTTTACTTATATTTTATGTATTATTCATTGTTAAACAAAGTTAAATCATCATCTATTTAAATGTAACAAACTTAAAGTATTGCACAAGATCATTAGTTTAGCTGAGATAGACAACAAATGAAATACATAAGAATATTAAGCAAATTATTACTTACATTTTGCTGATCTGATTTTATAAAATTACAATGTATCTATAACATCAGTGATATATCAATGTGCTGAAGAATCAGTACATAGAAGAAGAGATAATTGTTATGATATCATTATGTATTTATATTAAATTATAGTTAAATTTCTTACACAATGATTGATAAGCAAAGTACTATATAGACAGTCTTTACATATAAATCTTTTAAGTTTCTTAATTATTAATCTTCATCAATACAAGATCTTAACATTAAAACTTCATTAAATAGCTATTGTAATGCAGTGTCTCACATTGTTACATATTTTACTCATCAGTCTCTTATAGATAAGAGACTTGTGAGTTTACAATGCATTAAGCTTAAAAGCAATTCAATTTTTATAATTTTAAACTCATTTTGTAAAGAATTGTGAGAAGTTTCTAATGATGTAAAAACTATTAAAATTACTCAATAAACAATGAAAATTACACAATATTACAAGTTGAGTCAGATCTCAATGTTAAGCTTAATAAATTAAATTAAGTTTTGAAAGTTGAGTCTGATCTAACTTGATGATCACTTTAACATTAATTAATAAATTAATTTTAATTCAGTTTAAATTGCTGTCAAATATATTACAATATAAGAAAGATAGAACTTTTCTTTATACAATATAATGTAAAAATTTATCTCTTTATTTTGTAGTCTCAATGCTGAAGTAATGATAAGCACTGAAGAGAAAGTGAATACATAATTTATGCATTATTGCATTAAAACTTTTACAATTAAAATATAAATTAAATTAACTCAGATTAAAGTCTGAGCTTCAAAGCTACTTAAAAGTATATCTTAAATCTTTGATGTTATTAGATGTAAATCAGTTTGTAGAAAGTTTTTTCTATTTGTTTATGCTATGTAGAGTATATATAGGAAATGATGACTAAGACATAAATAGGGGTGCTTAGTAAGAGATGAGTAAGCAATGATATCACATTCTGATGGACTCAGCCACTCCTCAGATACAGTAAGTTATATCTTCTCTCTTCTCTTCTTACTTCTCTTCTCTCCTTAGTTTCGAATCCTCGTCTATGCGATGCGGTAGTAGGGAATCGAAGCACGTGCCTAGAGATCTTGCTGCCTTCGTGACACTTGCATTCAGAATAGGTCTTATAGTGTAACAGCTGAGGCAGCCCGAAGGCAATAAGAGTGGTAACAATATATCAGAATAGTTGCAGCGTCGCAGTTATAGTCATCGAAGAGGGCTCGTTGAATCGTCTTGATTTGGGGTTCTTTGAGACGCCGCCTCTGCCTGTTCTCTAAGTTGCTCTGAAGTGATAGTCTTGCGGGGAGAGCCTATGTCGATAGACCAGGGAGTGTGTAGGCAGCGTTACCGTCTCCTCCTCTTCGTCTGAGCCTTCATTGTCGATTAGATTGACCATGCCGAACGGTTTCAGGCTTGGTCTTGGAGTTGAGAGGCGGTTAATTCGCGAAGGTAGAGGGTTGGGCGGCGGATGAGAGAAATGAGTGAGTGGTCCCGCGTAGTATGCGCCTCGAGTACGCAGCTTAAATCTCGACTTGCTCACGTTGCGCAAGGAGGTCTTTGCTCTCGATGGCGGAGAAGGTCTTCTAGGTTCTCTCGTTTCTCTTTATCGTTAGACATTGCAGTATAGAGGGTCTCTTGCCGAGCCGTCAATTCGCCTGCTCTGAGGACACAAGTAAGGAGAGGTAGGATACCCCTGGGGCTTTATCAATTGTCTACGTCTTTACAGACTACCTATAGACACGGGTAAGTGGTCGAGCGGCGGGGTGACTAGGCCGTAAACGATTGTTGAGTCAAACACATCTTTCCCAGGCTTATCAAGTACCAACCCGATCCACATGAGAGACTTCAATATGTCTTGCATATCAGTCCACGATGCAACCTCGGCCAGGTCGATGTGGACGTGCAACCAAGGCTTCAACCACTTGTCGTCGGCGTGTCCAAAGACCGAGACAGCTCCAACCACGAGAAGCCAAATCCAAAGCCGAGAGGGAATAGCCGAACATTTCACTTTGGCAAGGCAGTCTCTGTACGTAGTGGCCAGATGATCATAAGACATCCCAGGCTGTTTCCACTGTAGGAACACGCTGGATGAGAAGGCGAGAAGACCTAGACGGATGGCTTCCTCGATCGAGCCTGCTTCAAAGCGAGTCATATTCAGGAGTCGATATATGATTGAAGCCATGGTGTCAAGGAAAGTTTCTGTAGCGATTCGATGCTTGGTTTCGGCAGCGTGATTGATCACTAGACAAAATTCCGCCATGACTCTCCAGGCTCTAGCTAGCTCTTCATCTATGTCGCGGAGGAAGATCTCCGAATTGTACTGAGATTCTGTTGTGGTGGTCTCCAATGTCGACATGGAACGCGATGTCTGGTCCGGGTACGGCAGAAAAGGCTCTCGAGAAGAAGAATTATTGAAGAATAAGGGCCTTGAGCCACTGTGAAGTGATATCCCTATGTCGCACCTGCAGGGCAATTAGATGCTGTCTCCTGTTCAATCAAGGGAAACCCCGTCCCAAGATGTGGCTCTCACCGGAGGATTTCAACCAGAAGTTTTGCATTGTCCTTGAAGGTGGCCATGCCTCCTCTCAAGCTAACTATCTTGCAGAGGCCTCCTAAATGATGCTTAGCGGACTCGAAATCACCCACGAAGTTTGCGTGAGCAGCTAGAACTAAGATCGCAGATACTGTAGGAGTCGTGAGAGCCTGGTCATTCTCATGCAATAACCTCTCGCGAAGAAGTCGGAGTGCCTTCACAAAGTGCGGCAATGTCCGCTGACTGACAGTGCAACGGTTGCGGTGCCGCATGAAGTCAAAGTAGTCCAAGGTCGTGAAAATCATGGCGTTGAGGTAGGCCGGGTCAAAGGCCAGAGGCTCTAACCATGCTTCCTCCGTTTTTTGGAAGAGTATGCAAGTCTCTAGGGGGAATAAGGTTTGTTTAGAGATGGAGAAGACTGGTGTGACGATGGATAGTGTGAGCATTGTGCACAGCAGACGCCGGCAGCTTTGAAAGTCAAATACATCTTGGGGGGTGAGGTTGGGGGGCAATTAACTCACATTGCAGAAAGATCTCAACCATGTAAGGCTCTACAGCGTCGGCAAATCGGATTGTTAATAGATCCGAGCCGATCTTTTGAGGGATGACAGTGCGAGATGCTGTGATCAACGAGCCTGATGGGCCACCCAGATCTGTAACGGAGCTGGATTTGTCTGCTAACTCCCTTGCCTCTCGCCTTTTTGGGCGCCGAGTCTTTCCCTGATTCTTTCCCAACATAACATGGCTCCTGATAAGCTTGCGCACCTCTGGATCAGGCTTCTCTAAACTAGTCGATACCACGAAAGGCATCACTGCTATTCAACAAAACAAATAAGATGAAGTATCACTACCTTGACCAAGAAAACCACTCACCCGATCGCTGTAGGGCAGACATGTAGTCAAAGCGAAGCACAAATGGAATGAATAAACATCTGCACGGTAGTGGAATTTCTGGAGGTTCAGCTTTGACCCTATGACGCGCCGCTTGACAGCCTAAAGGCAATGTAAAGGAAAAGCTGCATCGTGGCTTCTGCTGTCTGTCGAATCTGTAGATGTTGGAGCGGCGGAGGAGAGTAAGGTAGGAGGTAAGCGGATATTGTTTGCCGATTCGGGCATAGCCTTGTGATGAGTTAACGTTAACTCCTCTAATCCCGAAACTAGATTGTATGCTGTTTTGAGACTAGTCAAATATAGCTGCCGTGTAGATTGTATTCCATTTTGAGTATAGCATCAATTCCATCGAGTTTATATATGGGTTCCTGTCCACGCACCAGGATTTGGCATTCCGATCTCACTCTCATTCGTAATTGATATGACCGCAGTTCAACATGGTTGGCTCAAAAGACCTGCAGCCTTCAAATTCTCGATTTTTCCCCAATGTCTTCTTCCACAATCAATTCCGTGCTGAGCCTGAATGGCCATCACAAACCACCAATCTCTCCGAGAAGGTCGCCATCATCACTGGAGGCAACGCTGGGCTCGGTCTCGAGGCCGCCAGCCAACTCTTGTCATTCAAACTATCACACCTGATCCTTGCCGTGCGTTCTTCAGAGAAAGGGGAAGCAGCTGCCAAGCAACTCCAGTCGCAGTACCCGAAAGCGAAGATTGAGGTTTGGCCGCTGGATATGAGCTTGTACGATTCCGTCCAGGCTTTTGCTCGACGCGTCGAGACCGACTTATCTCGCCTGGACATGGTTGTCCTCAATGCCGGCGTACGCAAGCTTTCGTTCGATCCGGTCCGTAGCACCGGCCACGAGGAGAATATTCAGATCAACTACTTGTCAACTGTGCTGCTCGCTCTGCTTCTACTCCCCATTCTCAAGAGCAAATCTCCACCCGGAACTGCAGGGCGCCTGGCAATCGTTAACTCCGGACTTGCTCTCGCTGCTAAGTTTTCCAACCGGGACGAAGTGCCCCTTCTGCCATCCTTCGATGACCCCAAGCACTTTGACTCCGTTGACCGCTACAACTCGTCCAAGGCCCTCGCGCACATGTTCCTCTGGAAACTCGTTGACTATGTCTCGGCCGACGATGTGATCGTGAATCTACCAGATCCAGGCTTCGTCAAGGGCACAGACCTGAGCCGGGACGCCCGCGGTGGGCTAAAAGTGGCCACCGCAATCTTCGCCGCAATCACCGCTAGAAACAAGAAGAATGGCGCCTCGACGTATCTGGACGCCCTTCTGAACAAAGGAAAGGAGTCACATGGATGTTTTATGATGAGTTGGCAAATACACCCGTAAGTTCCCTTGAACTTCGCAACCCTCTCCCATCTCTTGCTAAGACGCAAAACACTGTTCAGATTCGCCAGCTTCTTATACACACCGGAGGGAAAGCAAATCACAGAGAGACTTTGGGAGGAAACACTGAGCGAACTTGAATTCGCCGGTGTCCGCGGTATTCTAGATTCCATGAAACGATCCTGAGTTGAGGAGGATTGTGGCAGCAGCTCATGACTTTATACTGCAATGGAATTTGCTACTCGTGGTTGGACGATCTCTGAGCTGGTGAAGGGCGATGAATTATTTGGGGAGTTGAAGAGCGCAGTTTAGCTAGGCGTGGGACAATTTGTAGAGTGTACCTTGTACCTGAATTAATATGCCCACGTCACCATCAATCAGGTATCAGGTACCTTCTCCTAAACTTAGACGAAAGACTTTCCTCAACCCTGAACGTGCAAAAACACCCAAGTCACACAGTACTGCTGCAGACGAGCTCTCAGAGGGTTGGGTTCCAGTATCATGTAATAAAGGATCAGTACTGCGCCGCCTCTATGCCTTGGGGTAGCAAAGAATTTTTTGCGGCGTATATTCGGAAGATATCCCAGCACAACAACAACACGTCGGCCTGCGGATCAAGCTTTCTTGTTCATCGAGATGAAACCTGAATAGCCAGAGTCAATTGCACACGATAGATACGCTCCAGCGACGCTCGAAGGTAACCTAAAGCCCGAAGCCTAGTCCAGCCGGAGAAAGGTGCCCGAGGTTTCAATCGAACAGTGCTGGCACTCTCGAAGGTTTCCAAGAAGGCAGGGCGGGGCAGGCGGGGTATTTACCGACTTTATATGTCCACCATGCCAGACCATCAGTCACCTGCAATGGAGCTCCACATCCAGAGTGCATCACTGTCCCTATACAACATAGGGCAGGGTCCAAATTCCCGAGGCCTGCACAATGGCACCCAACACGACTCAAGTGATCCAGTCCAAGGGCATCTATCTCGGCCTGCCCACCTTCCCCCCCGAGCTAAAGAACCTCCGGGCCATCGTCGCCGGCGCCAATGGCATCTCCGGGCAGCACATGTTGCGCGCCCTATCCGAGGAGCCAGAGCGATGGGGCCAGATCTACGCGCTGTCGCGGCGCCCGCCCCTCGACACGGAGGGCTTGGGGCGCAATGTCAAACACCTGGCCGTGGACTTTCTGAGCTCGCCCGAGGCCATTGCGAAGATTCTGCGTGACGAGAAGGTGCAGGCGTATGTTTTATCTTCTCTTACTTATCTAAGGGGCCGGCTGGTGTCGCTGTTACCGACGTCTGAAGATGGTTGCGCTGACGTCGTCCGGGTGTGGATCAGAGACTACGTCTTTTTCTTTGCCTATCTCCAGCCGGCGCCAAAGCCAGGCCAGTCATTATGGTCCAACGCGGAGGAAATGTGCGACGTCAACGGTACGCCCACCCTATCCCCTCCCGACCCCTCCCTCTCCCCCCACCGCCCCCTCAACCAAACCTAACCCCTCTCCACCCACAGGCCGACTCCTCCAAAACTGCCTCAAAGCCCTAACCCTCTCCTCCATCCACCCCACCCGCATCGTCCTGCAAACCGGCCTCAAGAACTACGGCGCCCACCTCGGCCCCATCACGACCCCCTACCACGAATCCGACGCGCGCATCACGCTCGAGCCCAACTTCTACTACACGCAAGAAGACATCCTGTCCACACACTGCGCCCAAACACGCTCGCACTGGAACGTCATCCGCCCCTCCTTCATCCTCGGCGCCGTGCAGGACGCCGCCATGAACCTCGTCTACCCGCTCGCCGTCTACGCCGCCGTGCAGGCGCACCGCCAGCGCCCGATCGTCTTCCCGGGCGACTTTGCGGCGTGGGACAAGGAGCAGATCCAGAGCGCGGCGATGCTGAACGGGTACATGGCCGAGTGGGCGGCGCTGACGCCCGCGGCGGCGGACCAGGCGTTTAATGCCGGGGATGCGTTTCCGTTTACGTGGGGGCGGTTCTGGCCGGTGTTGGCGGGCTGGTATGGTGTTGATTGGGTCCCGCCTGATGCCGAGGCCGAGTATGGCGTTATGGAGAGTGCGCATGCGCCGAGAGGGTGAGTCGAGTCGAGTCGACGACACGACCGTCCCGTCCCGTCCGCGAAAGACAGACGCTCGACTGACAGCCCCACAGATACGGCCCCAAAGGCGTAATCCGCTACACATACCTGCTAACCCAGTGGGCGTCCCAACCCGCGACGCAAACGGCGTGGGCCGAGCTGTCGGCGCAGCACGGCCTGACGCACTCGCCCTTCGCCGACGCCGCCCAAATCGAGCGGCTCTTCTCCTTCACCCAGATGGGCCTCCTCATCTCGTGGCCGTGGCAGTACAGCGTCGACCGGGCGCGCCAGCTGGGTTGGTGCGGCTATGTCAATTCGCATGAGGCGATTAGGTGTGTTGTTGAGGATCTGGCGAGGTTGAGGATGGTGCCGCCGCTGCCGCTGCCGACGGGGACGGGGGGAGGGGGGAGTGGGAGGGGATAGGGTTGGGTTGGGTTGGGGGGAGGGGGGGAGGCAGGGGAGGAGGGGGATGGTGTCGTGTGGTGTAGTGTGGTGTAGTATAGTGTATTTAGTTTGGCGTCAATGGGACGGTGATTGATATCGGGAATCGCATCGGGCAGTCCCTTAAATCAAACTAGTGAACCCACTCTACCCAGACACGTGAAGTTCGGGCATGGCTGATGAGAGGGGGCTTTGTCCGAACAAACGCAGCATATCATCCACACGCATTCAAAATGTCCACAACGCCCTCACTTCTTCACTTCTGTACTTGATAGTTCTCATGGCTTGGAATTGAAAAGGTCCTTTGTACAATGTATAATCTAGCGCCCAAACACACGCCCATGTCCCACAAGCACAAGGGCCGGGGCAAGGGCGAGGCCGAACGAGTATTAAAAGTGGAGCTATGCCAAGCAACGCAACGCACGCAAGCAACGCAGTGCCAGTGCAACAGCGAGAAGCCCTTTTGAAGAGCAAGGGAAACGAGCGCTATTCTGCTCGCCATCGAACGAACAACAGACCGAGAGACGAGAGCAGTGACTCCACTCGCACTCGCACTCCCTTTCCCACTCCACACAGGCAACGTCTGCTTACCCCAACAGTAGCAGCCAGAGACGGGAGATGGTGAGAGCAAGAGCGCGAGAGAGGAGGGAGGGGAAAGTGGACAAAAGACCAAATGCATTGCTTGCTTGCTAGGAACAGACGAGAAGGAAAGAAATGCACGACGAACCCGACCGAGTCCTCAGACGCGCGTGTCGAGCGCGAAATGCCAGTCTACCTGACGCACGCGGACGTAGCAAAGACACAAGGAAAGTGGAAAGAAGCGACTTTTAACACAATCTTTAGAGAAGCAGCAGTTTTCCCCCCGTTTTCTGCCCGTGGCAGGATGCAGTCTTCGCGACTGAAGCTCGGAGGAGACGAAAAGTACTGTGTACCGGATGTTTATGCACAATTAGAAGACAAGTTCTGGCACCGACTCGGACTCGAATGAGATCGACCCGACCACTCCCTGATCGAGGCGGAAGAAGGCGGGGTGTTATGATGATTTGCCGGGTTCCTCGGCGGCATCTCCGGCATTGCTATCATTGCTTGTAGCCTTGCTTTTCTCGGGGGGTGATTTCGACCGCTGACGTTCCATTGTAGGTTTGGACTTTGTGGTCGGAGGGGATGGCGCGGCGGAGGGAGGAGAGGCCGGATCGGTTGGTTCGCCGGAAGCGTCTAGAGTTGCGAGTGCACTACAATCGACGAAGTCAGACATTGATCGCTCGAACAGTAACAATTTAGCAAAAGACCCTCACACGTACCTATATGCATTTGCCGATGTCACTGTTTCCTTGTCGTCCTTCTTATCTTTCCCTGCCGGTGGCGTAGCAGTTCTGCTTGACTGCCCACTTTCTTCGCCACCCTTTCCAATGCCACCAGGACCTAATGTTCTTCGGCCCGAGTTGCTCCTTGAGTTGAACAGCGATGTGGGACCGAAAGATACAGGGCCTTGGCTCGCCTGTCTGGCGTTTCTGCTGCCAAGTCGTCGTAGGTCATCCATGCCCACCATGTTCCTCTGGTAATCTGGAGGCGGCATCATGCCATATTGACCTCCGCCGGAGAAAGAACGGGCGTCGCCACGACCCATTGCCATGCGACCACCTCCGCCTCCGCCTCCTTGTCCTCGTCGAGAGTCTTGTCTTAAGCGCTCCATCTCCTTTTCGTGTTGCGCTGCGGCAGCCTGTTCGTGATTAGTCTCAGCTCGAGCTAATTATTGTGGGTATAACACATACTTCTTCCCGGATTTCTTGCATAGTCTTTGGGCCCTTGGTGTCTTCTTTCGAGGCCCAAGCCTTCCTCCGCAGGTCAACGATATCCTACCGGATTATTAGCCAAAGTATACAAACTAATATACACAGGTTGTTCTTACCATTAGCATGAACCTCAACCTGCTTGGCAGGCCAGGGGTTTCAAGCATCGCCGATATGCGGGTGAAGTAGACATCCATCATTGGTCGTCCTCGGTCAGTGCTGTCCAAGCTTCGCCCGATCGTTTTCAACAAGCTTGTAAGAGATTCAACCTCTGCCTCATCAGGGATACCTTCAAAGTCCACGAGCTTCTTGACACACTCGTGCATGATACGTTCTGAAAGCATGCCCAGCTTGTACAGCTCACCAATGAACTTGACCAAACCAAGACCGCGTCGCTTGGCGGCCGCAGCGATATAGTACTCATCCGAGAGCATGACTGCTTCTTCGGTCTCACCCTCTGGCTTGTCTGGAAGATTCGTCTTCCACCCTTGCTCAAACTCTTCTTGACACCGGTTAAGCAGGTACTTCCGGAAAAGATTACCACCAGTCACAACTTGACCATTCTTGTCTTTGATGTTCTCGTCCTTAATCTCGGGGTTCATGCTCTCTAGCATGCGGTTGCAGAACTTTGCATACATAGAAGCCCAATGGGCTTCGTCGGTAGCTTTCTCGAAAGTAAGCTGAATGACCTGTCGTAGAGTGCGTCCATCGGTTTCGTTCTTGGACTGCGCGGCAATTTCCAGGATCTGGTCGGCGATCTTGTCGAACTTCTCGGGAGTCATCTTGTTGAGACTGGACTTGACCTTGCGCTGCACCATGTCTGGCGGCATGTGTCCATCTCCACCAGGAGCCGGGCCGACAGTTCCGGTGGCACCGGTTCCCACAGAACGCGGTTTCCAGCCAGTGCTTGATGGTAGCAATGGCTTGATATCCGAACCAGCAGTTATTGGCATAGCCTTCGCCGCTTGTTGTTCTTCGTGTCTCGTAGGCTGCCTACCTCCTCGCTTGCTGCCACCACGGCCCCGACCGCTTGGCTCACGTGGCGATGCTGGTTGCTGCGGTAGTCCCGTTGATGAGTTGGTACGACTCATAGGGTTCGAACCTCCCATCGGGAAGCCACTCCGACCGCCAAAGTTGTACGCGAGCGGATTGTGCATCGTCGTCTTTGGTGGGGCTCCCATACCCGGTGTTGACTTTGCAAAGCGTTGCTCCGACGTTGTTCCGGGAGGAAGTGTCTTGCCCCCAACCTGACCAAAGGTGCCCATGGAGAAGTTTGACGGCAGAGCAGGACGATTTGAGGGATTCTTCGGTCCCATCACCGAGGGTGTGCGAGCCGATGGGGGACGCGCAGAATCCGTCATATCCCCGACAGTATCCTTTACCTTATTCGACCAGTCCTCTGACGGTTTTTCGATAAAGACTTGTTGGAACTGGACCAGAAAGCCGGTATTGTACTTGAACTTGCCCATTGGAGCGTTCTTGTTCAAGGCCGGGTTGGGAGAGGCGATAGATGGAGGGTACTGGACATCCTTTACCGAAGTGATAAACCGCGCCGACCGGAGAGACTGAAGAGCTGCGCTTGGTTGAGCAGGCTCGACAGGTTTCGACGTGGAGATTTTGAGCGCGGCGGGCTTCTCGCGCTTACCACCGCTAACTGACCGAGGTGGTGGCGGCATCGAAGCATCTGAGACGGGTGTAGCAGTACCGCTGTCCGCAGGAGTTTTGGTGGCGACAGGCGTATCACTCGGCGGTGTTGATGGCGCGTCCTTGTTCTTAAGGGCAGCGAACATATTTTCCCTTTCCTGCTTCGCTTCCTCGCCCTCAGACTCGGCCAGCCTCCTGATACGAAGCTCTTCGGCCTCCTCGGCTTCACGCTCGGCTCGCTTCATGTCTTCCTCTGCTCGGGCAGCAGCTTCAGCCTCCTTTCTCGCTTTCTCCTCCTTCTCGGCTTGCTTCTTCTTCTGATAGCGCTCTTCGGCCTCAGCTTCCTGACGAGTCATCTCTGCCTCGATGCGTGCGAACTCCTCCTCCTCTTCTTGCTCCTTCTGGGCCTTGTCGATGGCCTCCTTCGCGCTTGCCGCCGCTTTCTCCGCTTCCTCGGCCTCCGCCTTGGCCTTCGCCTCAGCCTTCTTCTCCTTTTCTTCCGCCTCGATCTGGGCCTTTGCGGATTCGCGCTCCTTCGCCTCAGCTTCTTCTTTCTCCTGGAAGACCTTCTGCTCGGCCTCCAGCTTCTCCTTGGCGGCCTTTTGCTCTTCTTCCTCCTTCTGCCGTTTCTCCTCCGCCTTATCGGCCTCAATCTTCTTCGCCACAGCGTCCCTCATCTCGTTCTTCTTTTCCTCGTCTCCCTTGACGTTCTTGCTCTCCGTGCGGTTGTGGTGAACGTCAGTGTGACTTGACGAACGGAGGGGGGGGGTCGGTGAGGAAGAGACGATGACCGGTGAGTGCGAAGCGGGTGCAGGAGACGCGGGTGGCTTGTCGAATCCTTTGACCACGGCACCAGTGGTTGGATCTTTGATGACGATTCCGATGCTCTTGCGTTGAGGAATCTGGAACTGGTTAGATTTCGGGGCGGGGGTATTTGTACCACGGTTTGGAACATGTGTATGACTGATTGCGGGAGTCGTGATCGGAGTCGGCGGCTGGCCCATGCTTGAGCTTGGTCGGTCGGACACAGACATTGCAGAGGCATTCCGCGACATCGGCTGGGATTGCTGTTGACTCCCATACGGCGCTTGCATGTAGGGTTGTTGGGGCCCCTGCGGCATGTGGTAGGGTGGACGAGGTGAGCTGGGAGGCATGTATTGCATCTGCGGGGGGATGCCATATTGGGGCGCATAGTAGCCATAGTTCGGGTCATAAGCCGGTGGCATACCGTACTGGTTCTGGTGTCTCATCATTAGAAACTGCTCAAAATAACCAGAGTCTGGTGACAGATTTGGACTGGGCAGAGTATGGAAAGCGTGTAGTTGAAGGTCGGCAACCCTGGCATCTTGACTAAGAAACGGAGGTTGGAAAGATGAAGAAGAAGTTGGCTTTACTTGAGGAGGCCCCATGTGCTGAGGGTATCCGCCATAGTGCTGTGGTGGCATATGCTGGTTTGCCATGGGAACCGAGCCCATCTGCGGCGTCACCGGGTGTGCATTCGGGAGAGCTGGGCTCCGAGCGCTCTGGTGAGGCGAGTTTGGAAAAGGTGCCAAAGGTCGTCCTTGGCCTTGATATTGAGCGGACATATTGGGGCCGCCTCGGGGTTGATTTGGTACAGCTCGAAAAGGTGGACCTGGAGGGTAGCCCATTTGATGTGGATAAGACTGTGGGTAGCCTCGTCCACGGCCTGATTGTGGAGGATATCCTCCTCGATTCATCGCGGGACCCATGCCAGAACCACTCAAGTCGCTGTGTGCTGAATGTGAGGATTCACGCCGCAAATGACCTGGCTGTTGGCCAGGAGCGAGCGGACCTTGCGTCATGGTCGGTCGCATATGTCGCTAATTCACATCAGAATTCGGATTCACGGGGTCTGAGTGACTGTTGACGGAAACTTACGTTGCCTTCGTCTCCTCCAAAACCCCCGAAGCTCAAGCCATTACCTTGCCCGTGAAGACTGGACGGCGGCCGTCCACCGCTCGAAGCCGGCTGGGGAATAGGCGAAGGTGAATTTTGTGGAGATGTAATTCGTGGGTTCGTCGGTGCGGCTACTGCCAGAGAGGACGACATGTTTTGTGCCGACTGTGGAACGCTATGTGTTACCGCTGGAGATCCTCCCGCGTTCATCGAGCCAAATTGGATCGGGTTGCCTCCATTCGGCTTCCCCATAACGGGGCCACCGTTTGGCATGTGACCAGTCGCACCAGCCGCACTTATGGTGACTGATGGCTTTCGGCTGTGATCACTACTTGTCAAGGCCTCGTTGCCATTGGTGATTGCCGGAGCAGCTCCAACGGTTGGCACTGCTGGAGGTGGAATCGCGGGCTTGCCGTTCATTGGCGGGAAAGAATCGGACCTGCCATGCTGCGCTCCTACTGCCACGGGTGGTGTCGTGATGCCCGATGCAGTCGGGGGCTGAAATGGCTTTTTGGTCGCGTTGGCGTACGAAGGGGCAGTGGCAGGGACCGGCGCAGGACCTAAAGGCGACGCCGTCCCGCTTATCGAAGCCGATGGGGAGTGCGCTTGGTTGACAGTCTGCGTGACGTTGGTTGGAGCCTGGGGTGGAAGGACTGGTTGTTGAGAAATGCTTGTCATTAAATCGGTTGTTGGAAGAACTTTGGACAGGTTGAAAGTGGGTAATCGATTAGAAGTTTTTCGTGTACGGGTCGAGAGTCGCACTTTTCGAAAGTCTTCCGAATGTCAAATCCGAAGTGAAGTTGAAAGCAGAATGGTAGAGAGGACGGAGTGGAGATGTTTGTGCGATTGGCTTCTAGTGAAGTTGTCGCAGTAGTGAATCAACAAACAAGAAGGCTTGTGAATGAGGAAGGAAGACCTGGCAAGAGCCGCTCTGGGTCGAAGGAGTGGATTTCTCTCAACAAACGTGAGGCAAGATCGACCGTGTCTTTCCGCCGAAGGATACTTTGGTTTTTTCCTTTTTCCTTTTTCCTTTTTCCTTTGGAAGCGCGATCGTCCTACTTCAGCGTGGAAGAGGACCCGCTGGAGAAGTAAATCGTGATGTGAGGGTTTACTGGGAAATCCTCATGGTGTAGAGTAAGGTAGAGAAGATCGTGTGTGAAAAGAGACCAGCCTCAGAAAGAAGGGGACGAGGCAAAAGTTTCGTAGCTTACAGGACTAAGCGAGATTGAGGCTTAGCGCCATCCTGAACCGACTTGCTCTCATTTATCTCGGAGTGAGATTTGGCAAGAGTCCGAAGAAATAATTAATAATTAATATGATCGATTGCTACTCGTTCAAGACTTCTCATACGATTGAAATGATATACAAAGAAAGAGTCACGACCTGTACTCATCCCCCGGTGCCCTTTTGCGGAGATGCTCATCAGCGACCTCCCAGACCCGTGCTTAGGACCTTGTTTTGGTGCCGGGAAAAGTAAATATATACACGGCTCCAGGGAATGGAAAACTTCGTCCATAAACATTGACGATGCATAACAATTGGACATCAAAGGCAGCCGACTCTTTCTAGCTATTTAACGTCCTGCAGTCTCGGCCGTATTCGTCGACTCGCAATCCATCAAACATCAAGCAACCATCATGACGACGTAGCTACGCTATCCAGAGACATGATAATGGTATATAAACCAGCGACCGGGGAGTCAAACGAACACCTCATGTCGATGTGGCCGTTGAACGATGATGCGAACTTGAACAACACCAGGTCCACAAACATCAAGTCCTTGTGGACTTCCCAGATCTATGACAACAACCTGGGACGAAAGGAACAGAAGCCCTAAATATACCTCAGGTAGTCCCGTCCACAGCGCACATACGAAGTACGAAGTACTCCATCCGTACAACCCGACTAGGGAAATACGAAGAAGCTGAAGCTGCACGTACCGGCATGCGGCAGAAATGATGTTCGTGGCAGCGCCATGAATGGGCAGCAATTGACTGTAGATAATCCCCAAATACAGATACAGCGCGCTGCGATCGGGCTGCTGCTCTCACTGATTCGCCGTCCTTTGTTCCGGGTCACCAGCAGAAACGAAGACAACTGACTGTGAGTCACTGTATGGAGGAAGCCCATAGGATCAACGCCCTGAAGTTAGTAGCCAGCCACACTTTCTTCGCGCACAGCCTCTCGAGCCACAAACGGCACGTTTCGATGTGAGTCTGCCTGAGACGCTCAGAGTCGGAGATAACGAAACTTCGGTCCGTACCCTTCGATCGCCTCAGCGAAGCATTAATATTCCGTCAGTCTAGCATCGTGAGAGGAGCACTTTGACGGCTACCTGAGATTGAATATTGATACGGTATCTATAGGCACAGTACTTCTACCATGGCTGCAACCTCCAACCTCCTAACCGGAACCACCTTAGTTAACCCCGCGCCTCAACAGGCCCACCGGCGAACCTATTTTACTCATGCTTCGAAAACGGTTCCCTTATACAGACCGAGAAGAGGATTCACACCACTACCAGATAACGATAATCATACTCAGGGCATTCCGTTTTGAAAAATGATATGATCCGTCTTCCCGACCCGCTGGTTTGTTGCCTCCTTCGTCGCACGGCACGCCACAATGTTTCGTCTCGGCTCGATCTTACCCATGAGAGAGATCCCTACCTATACGAGTCAGAGCAAAGAGTGGTCCAGGCCCTGTGTACCAGTGAACAAGGCAATATGAAATACGATCGATGAAATGTCCTTCATTATTTGAGATATTCAGCAATGTTACATCATTAATGAAAACCAATCATCACCACTTAGGGCCATGGTCTGGGTGCAACCAGAACACAAAGTTGTGTTTCCCAATCAATACCGACCCTTCAACCAGTCCTGACGGACCACAACCTGTTCCGATCCTGACATCCAGCTCATTTATGGTTCTGGTACAGCTCAAAAAGCTTTGGCAGCAAGGCGAGCAGCAACTTCGTGTCCTTCAACAAGTCGTGCCCAATCGGGACATCCAACTCCGAGAGCGTCCACGCAACCTGTCCGCCCAGCAGGGCCGGTTTGTCGTCGGTCACGTCCGTGAGCCAGTTGATGAAGGCCTCTGCACCAGCCGCCAGTGCCGGATTGACGAGCCAGAAAGTACTTCATCGACAAACCACAAGTCAGCCTCAGTGACCTTGTGCGCGTCCAGGAGTGTTGTTGAAGAAAGGGCAACTTACACGCGAATGGTCCAGACGATCGCCGTCCGGTTGCGCATGATGGCGCGGAAGAGCTGCGTGAACTGAAACCACCGCTTCTCATGCGTCGTCGCCGCACCGACACCGGGAGTCGTCTCCGCTTTGGTCTTGCCGTACTCGGTCGCTGACTGCTCCGCTCTCGACCAGACGGGATCGTGATCCTAGGAAGGTACATTCGCTATCAGCACTCGAAACGTCCACCAGCGACGAGGCAGGGAACGGTCAACCTACATCCCGACTCTGCAACCCGCCATCCCTCAACCGCCGCAGATAATCCGCCCACATCGACGCCCCCGGATTCCCACCCGTCTCAGCCGACGTCCCCAACGCGATGGCGCCACCGCGCTGAATAGCCTCGACGATGCCGGCGTCGACGTACGAGACCCACGTGCCCGGGGTGCCGATGCGCTTGGCGATGAAGAATTCAATGACGCCCTCGATGGCGCGGAACTTGTTGGTTGCTTTGAGCGGGCCGAAGTGCGCCGATTGCATGTAGCGCACGTAGTCGAGCCGGGCCGTCATGCTGCTCTTCTCGATCTCTTGGAAGGTGCAGCTGAGCGAGGCCCAGCAGGACGGGGTCGGTGGGACGGTGGGGTCCACGGGGATCAGAGGGGAGGGAGAGGCATCGCGTTCGGAGAGGGCTGGGGGGAGGGCGGCGGTGAGGCTGAGGGTCGTGAGGGTTAGGAGGGTGAGGATTGAGGTGGTCTTCATGGTGGCGCTGTCTTTGGGGGGCTTCGGATTACAGAATTCGTACTTTGTCAAGTAGATGTTGAAGCTCTTGACCTTTTCACACGCGGGCGTTGCGGATGTTATATCCCCTTCCCTTTCCCCTTCCCTTCCCCTTCCCCACCACCGCCCTCAAGCCCTCCTCTTTCTCCGCCCCCAACGCACCCAAGAAAAACCCAACCTCAAAGCCTACAGCACACTACCATAACGCACATCATCAGGCCGGCCGACCAACCGACCCCTCCCCTCCCCTCCACACCCGTTTCCATTACCGAGCGAGCAATTTCCCTCCCGCCCCAACATGCATCCCGACCTCAACACGACCGCAGATCTCCTCCGCAAACAGGCAAAACAATCGAGCGAGGCCGGCATCCCTACGGTACCTGCATAGGAACCTTAAGATAGCCATCTACATGCCTACGGTAGGTAAACGAACGACAAGAGTCAGTCGCGCTGAAACGTGGAGCGTGCTTTCTGCAGCAACGTCGGAAGTTTAGGTACGGTTCCGAATTTGACTTTGGGGATGATTAGGCGTCGAATGGCCTTGGGGGCCGTCTTCGTACCTGCGCGGTTGATGCCGCTTCGGCCTCGTTCTCGTATTCTCGCTTCGTGGGTGCTGCTGCATTGATGCGGGATGCGCGGTCCTGTCATTACTTTGACGTTACTTCATATGATTATTCGATCGTGCTCGACGACGGGCGTGGGGTCTAGGTTTTTACTTCGAAGCAAATCCAGCCTGTGGTGGGAGTGGCGTCTACCAGTTCGATATTCGGGAATGTCACATCGTATTCGGTAGGGCTTCTCGGTGTTCTCGCCTGTAGGAGGGGTGGATGGGGCGGGTCAGGGCCTTCGTATAAGAATGCAAGTGCTACAACAACCCCCAATGACCGCACTATGGAGCATTGGGTTCACAACAGTCGACTGCTCGTGGAGTTTAACTTTGAGATTCCCATCTCGCTCAGGAGAAGGGCATCAAATTTATACCTAGGTAGATTGAAACAAGAGAGAGTCATGGAACATAGGCCTGTCGAAGCCTCCACCGTTACCATAATGCACTCCGAGATTTGCTTCCTCTCCAAGACGAAGTCGGCGCTGCACTAAGGATTCGAATCATGGATGGTACCGTCCCGCCAACTGGGCCTGCATGATTGAAGTGTTGACCTACCCTTCTCCTTCATGCTGTTGCCGTTATACATTAGACACTGCGATTCGGCCCCCAGGTATCAAGACACCGACATGGGACAAAATTATTCTGGACGGCCGTCTCCAGTTTCTTGTCGAAGGACACGATAGAGCGTTACAACCCATCTCCATCCCTCTCAAAACTCTCTATAGCCAGTACCTGGCGTCCCACATCCCTCCAGCGTAGGCCCGGATCATTCTTCGTGACGCGATTAAGCGTGGTCTGAAAGAGCAACTTTTTGGAGCCGTTGTGATTGTGCCGCATCCTACATCTCCAGAGAGCTGTCCCTCTTAATGGAGTCAGGAAGCGTGCTTTTTCTCTTTCGTATGAGTTCCAGTTCCCATAGCTTTGACGCCTGTCAAAGGCCGTGGTGTTATCATGTCGAGTCACTGAGTTGATGAGAATAATGTCCTAGAGTCTGTCTCATGAGCCCGTGCTCGTACGAGCTACAACTGGCTGGAGTCGGATCCACTTCTTTGACGCCTCGTCTAGGAACAAATGTGCGCTGAGCAGCTGCTTGTCAGCTTAGACAAGACGGAGGGCAGTGTGCTCGTTTGTGCACTAATTTAGGAATCCTGTAGTAGATAGAGCACGGTTTAGGAGGATAGACATCTTCGATGTCGAATGATAAGACTGCTTGTCGGGTCAAGCTCGATTCCGGCGTTGGAGACTTTACTAAGAACGAAAATCTGGAGATAGCAGATGACGTAAACATGGGTGAACTGTCATCTCGGACAGCTTGATAGTTCCTGTAAGCGGAGAACAAGTGGTGGGATTTGAAAGAGTAGAGAGTAAGGTAAACATTGATATTGAACACCAAAGCCAAGACGTGGTTCTAAAGTGGGTGTATTACATAATACGCGCTAATTTTCCTTAGTTTGTTGCTGACATTATTGCTTGGAGCGTCTTCGAGCACAAGTTCGGGGAATAACAGCGACAAACTACCACCCAATCGTGTCGGCGCCGTGATTTCTTCCATTGAACACTCTCAGGCACTGGACCAGACCTACTGCCGACGGGTGATTGACAAACAAACCACCATGACGGCTCCTAAAGAGGCGGTGTCATTCGACCAAATTATCAAAACTGGTAAAACCCGCCAATCACCTTTGCTACCTATCCTACTGATCCATGAATTCCATAGATCGCCAACGGAGGAAGAACGAAGCCTTAGCAAACGAGATCTTCGGCAAAGGAAGGAGAACAAGCGCGCCGGGATCTGGCCTAGGGAATCGCAAGACACCGTCAGGACCAAGTCTAGCAAGCAGAATTGGCGTTGCAAAGGTGCAGTCCCTTGAAGAGAAGCTGGCCTTGTGCATCGTATGATCAACATGCCACGTCGGAGTTCATGCTAACTATCCGACTCCTATATCTAGCGATCTGCTTCAGCATTCAAGCCCAAGCCCAATATCAATGGCACTTGGGACCACGACCTCCACCACTTGAACACTCCACCTGCTTCCCGCGTCTCACAACTACCACGAACCAACTCAACTGCTCGTATAACGAGAGACAACCGCCTCTACGCGGCTCTACAGACCGATTCAGCTTCGAATGGCACGAACAGCCAAGTGAGAGTACGTCCAGCAGGAACCGGGATAAGCATCCGTGGGCTAGCCGGACCTTATGTTGTGGTGGGAAGCAATTTTGCGCCAGGGACTACAGCTGCAGACATCGAATCCGCCATGACGCCAATTGGAGGAGAGATGACAAGCTGTAGGGTAATAACCACAGCACCCACTGTAATCGCCGAGATGGTCTTCACCGACAAAAGTGGAGCTGAGAACGTGATAGCGACTTTCAATAATGAGAAGGTACGTAAAGACTCATTGTCCCTACATGGCTAGAGAGGAACTAATACACTGGTCAGGCCGACGGCAGAGTACTTCACATCTACATGAAACAAGGTCCGCCAACACCTGTAGCGCCCCGTCTCCAAAGTACCCCTACAGAACCGAAACCTGTGACGCCAGATCTTTTCCGCGCGAAGTCAACCAATGATGGGCAGAGAGAGACGACCGATCGGAGTCGAAGGCGCGCTGAGCCGGAGTTGCAAGACGGAAGGTATGGCTTCAATTCTACGGAGGACCGGATGGATGTAGCCATGGACGATGAGCGAGATACGAGAGGCGATCACAGGAGAGATGACGGACGCGCAAGGGATTATGGACGAGGCAGAGATGACCGTGGGCTATACAGCGACGGCATGGTACCGAGGCCGCGTGGGAGGAATTTCCGCTGACATTTGTATGCCTTGCAAGTGTCCAGGATCTCCTCATGCAGCTGCTCAAAGGCTATCAAGTGACTTGAAGCGTAGGCGATAGGGCCCTGTACGATAACATTGCTTACGAACCAGCGCAGGGGTTCGGTTTAGGATTAACTGCATAGATTTCTCTATGCTTGACATTCACGACTTTTGCCTCTAGCTCAAGTAGGAACGTCTCAAACGTCTTTGCAGATGCTTCTATGACTTCTACGTATGTGACTCCCAAGGTGGACTACGGTGAAGTACATAGGCCACCCTAGCAGTCCGTTGTAATTCGGATAACTCCGACTTTAAGTGAACTACAGCTATCTGGAATCTGTCAATCATCCATCAAAAGACCTTACATCGACAATGGCGACCACAGTTCAGCAGCCAACGGCTATCGAATGGAATGAAGCGCACTTTAACTGCGCACTTGCCCGCCTTCAAGAAATGCACATCCAGGTAAAGATACACCTCTTATGCCCTCTGACAGCGCTGTCGTTGTAAACTGGCTGACACTCACTCATCTGTAGCTCCGTAGACTCCGCAACACGATTCCGAGCTTGATCGAACCGATGCTCGAACCTCACAACTTACCGGAAAGCCTTTACACTACATTCTCATATGCCGCTACGACTGCCGCGAAGAATATAAGGGTGTTTACGGATTTGATGGAGGATCCAGAGAGTAAGGCTCTCCTGGAGAAGGCGAGAACGAGGATGATGGAAAGCTCGGAGGCAATGATGCCGTGGAGGATCACGCAGCATGAGGGCTGGTTGCACAATGACCGCGCAGTGTTGGTTGGGAAAGATCACGAGGAGGCAATGGATCACTCAATCCCAGACGAGTCGGGTGCGGATAGGGAAGAAAAGGATCCAGGAGAGATTCTGGAGGCATTCAGGCATGAACATCCGACAATCACTGCAGATATGGACGGCAAGGCGAAGATCATCAAAGTATATTGTACCTGTCGTGCAGATCAAGTCTATAATGGCTAACCAGTCAAGGTCGGTCTTTCACCACCGGCCCGGATGAAGTTCACGATCAAACTCGACCTCGACCTCAATGAACAGACAACCTTCCGGATATCGTGCAGCGCATCTTCACATTTGCACTCAGCAATTCTTCGCTGCCTCTCAACACGCCCACGACCTAATGACCTTCGGTTCCTCTTGGTTTGTTCCCAACAATTGTCTATCGTATCCTTGCTAACTTCAAGTAGGAGATGTTGGCCGCTTACAGCGACATCAAATCTAGACCCTGCGCCGCATGCGGGAAACTTCTGGATGGAAAACCTCAGTTGCCCGTGATTCGAATGAAAAAGAGCAACAACTCAAGCTCGGATGGTGGACAGATATGGGATGCTCTCCACGAAACATGCGCTTAGAGCGTACGAAGGCACTCCGTTTCAATAGACACAGTACCGATCTGTGAATCGCCGTGGCGGATACGTTGAATATGGCGGGTGCGTCCAATACCACCTGCCCGCCGCATCGCGAAACTCCAACGGACACGGCTCTTTGCGGTCCGCACACCACCTGACGTCGCTCCACCTCACATCGTTGAAAAACGCCGACGGTCGGTCCTCGTACTTCCTCTTCCGGAAATCATACCTCTTGTTCTTCCTGTCGGCATGGCTTGCAGGAGGCAAGGCATCGTCGGTCCAGAATCTCTCCGAGTCGTATTCCGGCCACCGAGACCATCGCGAGCGAGAAAGATGCCATGTTCGGTCCAGTAGGCCGATGTGCATGTCCGGCCCTTTTCCCGTCACGACGTCCTTGACGCACCCGAGCGTGCCTTGGCGTTTCCCGTCGTTGGGCCAGATCCAGCAGTAGCGCTTCTTGGCCATCAGTCCGGTCAGATTCTGAGCGTTTCGACAGTCAAGCGACTCTATATGGTACAGCAGAGAAGGATGGTGTTGCACTGCACTGTACGAAGTCAACAAGCCCATAGACTCACACTCTCAAAGTGCTGCGTCGGCCAGTCCCTAAATACCCCGAGTTTGTCCACGGACCAGCAATCACCACAACCATCACCTGTTCCATCCAGCTCCCAACCTAGCCCATCAGCGTCAGAGCACGGGGCGCGCAACGATGTTTGACGCAAACAAACGCCAGCATCATGCTTGCTGCTCTTGAAAATTCCGCTCTACAACGCACCATCTTCGCGCCCTAATAAAAAAGTCCTTTAGCCAAAGTGTTCAGGATATACCCATGTCGCAAACATTCTCGACTCTTTAGGACAAGGGGTGTTTATTCCTATTGTTGCCTGATCGGTGGATGGGCGATGAGCCCGGGTAGTTGCGCTGGGCGCGATCGGCGATCGATCTCGGTCCGGCAGCCGGGGTGGGACGGGTGGATGTTGATTGGATGGGGCGGTGGAATGTGGCGGACGCGTGCAGGAAGGGTGGCTTTCTGCTCTGACTGTGCTGTTCCTCTGTGGCGTGAATGTCTGGAGGGTAGGGTACTTGGCTGGATATCTTCTGTGTTCTCTTTATTGAAAATACAAGCACCAGAGGGATATCAGTATCAATCCCTTAACGCAACCCCCTAACCAACCAATCTCCACCCGACCCCAACTTTCAGCCCACGCAACGTCCCAATTTCAACCTTCGCTATGACGTCGATGCCGTCTCGACCTCCGGAACGCACCTACCGTCCGCAAGACAGTATCTCGAAACTCTCCGTCACTGTCACTCACAGACCGTCTCCTGCAGACACGAAGGACCGGCATGTGGAGGAGTTGTTTCCGAGGGATAGGACACGGAATGGGCAACGGGTAACGTCACGGGCGAGAGGTGAGGAGAAGCGTGGTTGCGAGCTCATGGGTCGAAGGACACGGATGGGGAGAGGAGAAGTGAGGTGTGGAGGTGAGGACGACAGGGAGGACAAGATTGGCTATATACTCAGTGTTCCGGCATCACTGTCACGAAGGGTTTTCAGTGCACATTGCCTTGCCACTGGCGTAGTGTTCAAGACGAACTCTGTGAACGATACAAATGTCTTGCCTTGTATGTCGGAGAATTGATCCAGACCATCATACCATGATAGATCTACCAGCGAACTACTACTGTACCGAACGTATGTGAATTCTATAAGGTTCCATAATCGTCAGATACCCGTCATCAGCAGGTCCTTGTAACTACTACCATACAGCTCCTCGTGCCCGGCAGGCCCCCTGGTCTCATAAATCCAAGAAAGTTCAGCCCTCACCCTGACCCTTCGAGATCACTATATGGTAGCAGTACCAGCCAAAGAAGCGTAGACGATTGGCCAGTGCGGTATATCGTGACGTTACATACCACGCCGAGAAACAAAAGCGACAATGCACGAATAATCCACGCTCCAAAAGCGCCTCTAGTCGTACACGGGTAGGTAAGATAACAAGTAAGTAAAAGAATCCGTGAAATCTCTAGCCTCATCGTGCCTCATGAACGGCAGCGTGTGAGAACGCGTATTGCTCCCACTCCCACACACCCTGATGTGGCAGTGGAATAACAGACGCTAGGATTGCTCCCCAAACTCCTACATTGCTGTGCACGGCGACTACGGCGCACTGCCGTCCACGGTATTCGGGAGCAATGGCATATTTCAGACATCAGGAAGACCATGCGCATCGGCAGGGCCGGTGTAGACGATGTCGGTGTTGTCCTGGTAGTGCAGCCAGCGCTGCGCGGGGTCGAGAGAGAGCATGGTTGGAGCGGAGTTGGGCTCTGTGCCGGGTAGCCAGGCTTGTTCCAACGGCTCCTGCGGGATGTAGAAGGGTCCAGGAAGGGTATTGCTTGACGCCAACGGGTGGGAAGATGGAGGATGTGGTGAGTGAAGATCAGGAGGGCCCCAGTATGGCTGGCCAGGTTGTGAGAGGTATGGTGCTTGCGGAGATGGTAGGGTTTGCCGAGCTCCGTGCAGCGATGCGAATGGATGTTGAGGTACGGGATTCGACGCCATTGTACTAGGATCGACTCGGAGCGAGGATGGCGCTAGAAAGCCTTGGTTGATATCTAGTTGTCTGTGAATACAATGCTCGGCGACGGGAACGAGTTACCTACTATGCTGCTGTCCTCCGCTGAAAGGTGTTCTACCGCTCTCCCTTTCATTTCCCGGCTGATATCCCCTGAAGGATCCCGACGGACTCTTGAGAGATGTCGGCGGAAATCCACTATAACCCTGCGGGTTCGTCGTGTATACCGAGCCTGATCGAATTGATGGCGCTAGAGTCTCTCGTGGTCGGGTGTGCACTTCATGCAGTGGTAGTGGTACTGTAGCGGTACGATTGGGATAGGCAGTGCTGAAGCTTCTGGATCGACCGAACTGTGTCATGGTCTCCGGACTGGTGTTCTCCGAGTTGGGAAACGCACTGAAATGCGATCTGTCGCTCGTTGTTGATATCGGCGATAGCTCGTCCGATGTCGAGCAAGATCCCGCGGGAGAGAAGAAATCACCAAAGGCCGAGCTCATACTGACAGGCGATATGATGTTCTCATCTGTGCTCTGAAGACTGAGAGCGCGGAGCACAGATGGCTCCATCATTTCCTGATCACTGAACGGTGATGTGCTCGACAGAGGGCCGCTCGGACTGCCGGTGGTCTGGCTTCCAGCGGAGAAAGGGTGAAGTGCTTGGGTCATGTCAAAGTCTTCCGGAAGTGCTCTTGATTTGGTGGTCCGGTCTCGGTCATCACTGGTCAGACGTTTGAGCTTCGCGCGCCTAAATCCAGTAAGTTCTGCACGTTGAAAGATGTAAAGTTGATAGGAGGTTATACCTGTTCTGAAACCAAACTTGCACTTGACGAGAGCTCAACCCCGGAATCTCCCTCGAAAGCCTTTCACGTTGCGCCACATCCGGATGGGCTTGACGCGCGAACTCGCTCATGAGGTAACGTGTTTGGCTGTGTGTCAGCCTTTCAATGGTTAGATTCAATTGTGAGCATCGCGCGGACTTCAACAGCCTTACCGGAATCGGTTCGTCTTCCGCTTATCGACACGGCCTTCCGCGGTGGTTTGAGACGGCGCATCATCCGCTGTGCTCTCAAGCTCGCCTTGAGTCTGCGCATTCTCCATCTCGCCATCACTCGGCGAGTCATCCTCGACTCCTGACGGATCACAAGGAAACGTAGGTATACCGGTTCCTGATCCTGGCACCCCACATCCAGTCACGGGAGGTTGATACGAGTAGAGCGAGTCCAGTCCAAGCTGAGAGATGAGCGGCTCACGCTCCGTACTGACCGGTTCAGCTAGTAGATGGATAGGGGTTGCGTAATTACTTGACACGGCTCCCGGAGGACCAGAACGGTAATGGTAGCTCTGGGAAGATGTAAGCAACGGCGGACTTCTCAAGCCAGACGTCTGCTCGCTATCGGTGATCGTGGCTATGGCGCTGCCTTCGTGATGACCATGGTAGGACAAAGGGGTCTGATACTCGGGCTGATTTTGCCAGTCGTTCTGGGGCGTAGAAAAGGGGAAAGCGGACATTGCGGAGGAACCGAAATCGACGACGGTGCAATGTATCGTTGATGTAGGGGCGAGCTTGCTTATAGTAAGGGTTCTCCTCCTGGTCGTTCTCCACCTGACAACGGCAGTGTGACATTAGACAAGGGCTAGTAGCTTTCAAGTGTGCTTGCAACTTGGCTCTCTGGTTGATCTGAAGATTAGAAGCCTGCTATACAACGAACTTCTGCGCCGAGGAAGACGGCTGCTGTTGGTTGAACTCGAGGCTCAAGCTCACAACGAGAGCCTTGGCCATGATAGAGTGATTGAAACAATATCTAGAAGCGCCATCGCCGTGTCTATCTTTGCGGTACAAAGTGTGACGGGCAGTGACCGAATACAAGGCCAGCTTGACTTATACGATCCTATGTTTCCAGCTGTGAGTCTTTGAACTGATGCTGTAGTTCTAGTTAGCCTCATGAATGAGCTTTCTGAAATCGCACCTAAGTAACTCGAGTGATGTACGAGAGCCTACCTTCTGCGTCAAAGCTCGAGCGCCACAACAGCACGGCCGCTGGAAGAACAAGCGCAGCTCGATCCCCGAGTCTATTGGAACTGGTGCCTGAGCTCGCTCGTTACATCCACCGAAGCACAACAGATCTAAAACCGGCCTTATCCTTATTAAGGCACTATGAACACGGACAGGGAAGGTTAGACCGTCATCCGCAGGATCAGCGTATCACAGAGATAAGCGGTAAAGACCCTTGCTGAAGGAGCCGCCACCAGGGCTGACTGGAGCCAGATACTGTGGGAGGTGATCGGACCAACCTTGAGCTGAACGTAATTGATACTCTTGTGTTGCCTTGGAATCTTCCTCGAAGGCAGGCAGCATCGAAGGGATAAGTAGCTCGTAAACGGTTGAGCAGGCACACATAATGTCGCGCCCCTCCATCGTTCCCATCTGAGACAGGCGGTTGTGGCTATCCGCTGCAAAGTGACCATCATCCCACGAATGAGACGTCGACGCAGACCATCCCCTGGCAATCAAGGGCGAATGGAAGTGAAGAGTGCCGTAAGCGGTGTAGGCGAAGAAGCTATATGACTTGCCGAAACGCCGCTACACCACCCATGACAACGGCGATCGACACACCAGCCAGTCGTCGCTCCCTACACCTCTTCGAGTGATGGAGGTTAACCATGTATGGCCACAACAAGGTGCGGGGATCTGGTCATGTCCTGGTCGGCTGTCAACCCATGATCAAGTCTAAGACCCAAGTTTGCATTAGTGACAACCGCCTCATCCCACCCTCACCGGCTCTTCCTGGGCTGCACCTGGGCTTCTCTCCCCGACTTCACTACAACAATCTCAGAGTATCAGGATGGCGAAGAGCCAATCTCGGCTGCAATGGTACCCCCAAACTGATCCCTTCTCCTCATTTGAAACCTTGATTTCGTTGTCCGGCCCTGGTCGGCGTCAATGCAGGGGCGTTGAGTGACAGCTAGCATGCGGGGCTAGTCATTTCTCCCATCCCCGGCAGTAGTTTTGCGCGATGCTGTGCGATACGAGAGTCGACGTTGAGACCGAAAGACGGCCGCGAAAGGGCTGAGCGGGCCGCTCCGGCCTGCCCTCAAAGACATTAGTTGAATGCACCCGCGATGGCGCAGGCTGATGCCTCGAGGTGGTACCTTACCAGGTAATCGCAAGCACGTCCCGCAACATCCGCCACTTCGAAGTTGGACCAATGGAAAGTGCTCTAGGTCGGGCACCAGCGTATCTAGTCTGATTATTGCTGCTATGAACAATAGCTCGGACTGTTCCTCTGTACTCGTACATATCATCGGAGTACAGTACAGTAGGTTGCGAACTCGGAGACAGCTCGGAACCTTGTGCACTGCAAGAGAAGACCACCCGCGCCCCCAATGCACGCACTCAGGAGAATTAATGATCGACACCAAGGATCCAGGGAGGGGCCGTTTGTCATTAGTGTGGGCTCGCCCACGTTGAAACTCTCCGCCATCGAGCATCCTTGTGAGCGTCTCGTTAAGCCAATCGGAAAAATTTCTCAGGCGAGAGGTTGAGGTCTCCTATTAATGTTCTTGAGTACTGACAGTCCACCTCAAGTCTTTCGATCAATGGCATTGGTTGACCCATGATGAAGGACGGTTATGCTGCTGTTCAACTCCCGAAAGCCTCCCCCGTTCCCCCTCTCGTTCTCTCGCCCTGTCTCTTCTTCAAAGCTACGGGTAGCTCGTTGTCCTAACCAAGCTGGTGGTAATGAAGTAGTATGAGTACGACTACCTAGCAAGGGGCCCCACGGGTCTTCTCAACAGCAAAACCGAAATGAGATGAAATAGCCGACTTGTTCCTACCCGTCGCCCGCCCTTGGGCCGATCAGGGGAAGGCCAGGCAAGGCAAGGCACCGTTGTTGCTGGCGCTATATTAATCACCAACCTACAGAAACTCAACTCGAAAGGCAAATGGAAGGACGATGCCTCAGGTACAATGGAAATACCCAGTCAATACATGGTGACTTGTAACTGTAAGGGTATAAAATGAATTCTAGGTACTATGTTTACGGAGTATTCCGTAGGGGGCGTGTATTGAATCGAAGGAACCGACTTTGGTGGCAAGCAATACCGGGTTAACAAAGGTAGGAACTGAAACGTAGTTTGATAACTACTTTAACTGATAGCTTCTTTGCAGAGATGAGGCTTGAAGGGCATCCTGTAATCTGAAATTGAATCTGACATTCAATCCCAATCTCAATCTCGCGCTTTGGGAAGCGTTTACCATTCCTGGACTATTCGGGGTCGCCGTCATAAGGATAGAGGACTTCCAAACCTTACAAGTGACGAGTTGATACTAGTAACAGAAAGAGCAAGCTACAGACGAAGGTTCACTCCGATAGATACAGTAGATATCTTGCGTCAGGGTGTTTGAATCAGCCCCCACATTCCATCGACTGACGCTTCATCCCACAGTACAACTAACAACCAGTAAACGACAATCGCTGTGAAGGAAAACAGTCGCACGCTCGGGAAACTCTCCCGGACGTTTCTCGTTTGGCGTTGTCTAAAGCCCTGGGCAGTTACCGGACACCTACCGCTTGACCGGCTGCAAGCATACAGATCCCGCAAGCTAAGGTATTCCAAATCTCTGCGAGCACGGCCCGAGTTGGATCATGAAATGTTTTATAATAACGGCGGCTCCGTGCACAGTCGGGATTGTGGATCTCGAGTACAAAGAGCTTCTGAAGAAGGTGGAGTGGGAAAGCTGATGTCGTCGAAATAGACCCCTCATGACCGAAATTGGCCCTATCAACTGCAGCCTATCTCTCCAAGCGCCACACGCATCGGCAAGGACGTCAAATCCCTTCTCTTTTCAGGTAGAGAGCATATACAGACTCGAAAGAATCCCGAGATGCTGCAGGAGGTATGATCCGTATCGGAGACTTGTAGCCTTGTGCCATGTTGGCCCCGTGGCGGACCCTTTGGAGACGTTGTGACAGAACTGCAGCTTCCACCTCGCCGAGTGGAACAGAACGTTGCTTCTAGTCTATTGGTATCCCTGGATGTGACGTCGCTACTCAGCGACTTCTATTCTCGCGCCAGGTTCAGGCGGAGTGGCCAGGTTCTGGGACGCCTGATCTAAAGACGGCGCAAGTGGCACGTCCAGCCTAGCACCTGGAGTGTCCTTGGTGTTCTCGTCCCGCACATTTTCCGTTTCTTCCGCCGGCTCGAAAAGTGCCTGTAGGTTATTTCCGTCGTCAATCTTGTCGAATACATTCAGTCTACTTTTTGAAGCTACGCGTAGTATGCGCCATAACTTGCTGGCTCTTGCGTTCGACGACAACTGCTTGTCCTCCTCGGTCGTTGCCATTTCAATGTCAAATTCGTCTTCCTCAACTGCTCTCCGGAAAGATTCCGCAGGCGGAATCCTATACCTGAAAGATGTTAGCCGAGCCCTCGAATTTCAACTTTTTGCGGGCTTGCCTGTCTGGGTCCTTCAACCTTTGCAGACTGTTTGAATAATCTGCATCGGACAAAAAGCTGACATCTAGTGAGCCCAGTGGCGTTGCCCGCAGCCTCTTGTTGGCCGATGCTTTTTGCGCGCTGTTTCTCGCATCCAAGGACTCTTGAGCAGATATCGGTGGCCGCTCGATTGGTGGGCAGTTTTCGGCTTTCCAACGGACCCAATTTTTATCTCGTGATAGGACCGTGTCGACCATACGATAGTAGAATTTGCCCTCTGGACCCTGTTGTAGATACGTAGCAATCACCGACTTGGTGTGATTTGCCCATTTTGCCTGGCGATGAGGTTAGCGTGCCTTGGTGAGAACGGGCAATGACGCCTACATCTTCTTCGCTGAGGGTGTAACTGTAGAGTACGGACTTGTTCGTCAAGTCAGCCAGTTTAGCCTTCGCCTTAGGCGTAAGGGATAGAAGGAAGTCAATCAAGATCAAGGCCTGTACAAGTATGTGTCGCCGGAACGCCAAGTCGCTGACCTACAGTTTCATGAGCCAGAGCAATTAGAAGCACCGAAGGAGTTGACGCACCTCAAGTTCGAACAGATCTCTACTAGTCAGATACTTTGGGTTAAAACTACTTGCAAGGTCTTCGCCACGCTCCCCTCGTTTTCTCTTTGTTCCTCTGCGATCCTCGGGAGCATTGATTGTGCTATTAGTGTCGATATCGCTCTGGACGTCTTTAAATTTGGCGATGGTAGATTCCAAACCCTTCTTGAAGAAATCAAACCTGGCGGACTCAAACAGCCGTGTAGGGTTCGAGAAGTCCTGTTGAAGGGTCCAGAACGTTGGGTATAGAGTGTCCATATCTAAAGGTTCTTGAGTAGCCTCTTCAGCATCAAAAGTAACGTTCTTAGCTGTCTTTGCTGTCTGGTCCAAGTCGGTGGATGAGGCGCTCGGTGGATCCAAGGGTGCGGATGGATTCGAAGGCACGGACGCTTGGCTCCTGGATACGTCTGCTGTCGACGCATCCGGACCTTCATGGTCAACTTCCATGTCCTGAACGGAGTTCTTCTGCTTTGCAGAAAGTTCATCGAAGGTGGTAATATTCTCAACATGATATTCTCCTCTGAGATTCACCGAGCTTTTGTCTCCAAGCGGAAAGCTTTGGAACAAGAAGATGAAGACACGGCCGCAGAACACGGTGTCCTCGGCCCGGGATAATCGCCGGAGTAGCTCATTGCAGGAGCGGAGGATGATCAGGTTTTTCTGTTTGAAGTGTTTCTGCAGGTGACAGCAGTCAGGGACCATGGCATATGAGACCGCCGCTTAAGTAGGGAATCTCACTGCTGTGATACGTTCTCTTCGAGACTCTAGGTAGTCGAACACCTTTCTGCAACCGTCAATCGTTTGACTATCCAATAGTTCTTCGATGAGCCAGAATATGAGCCCGGGCTCGCACTGTTCTAAGCTTTCCTTAGCTTCACAACATATAACGCTCTCAAGTCAAAGCGTACCGTGGTCGGAGAAGATCGAGATGATGTCCAGCAGATTCCATATCTGAATGAAGGCGGGATCGTCTATAGTGGTCGAAGCCTATTCCGGCATTAGTAGAAACACAGACGAGAGTCCAGCGAACTGACTAGGAGGTCGTAGAAAATGTTTCTAAAGGCAGTCTCAGTTGCAGCATAGTGCGCCTGCTTTTTATGTTCCTTCTGCGCCGAATTCGAATGCGATAACCCATAGTCAAGGTTCCCAATCTCTTCTATCTGGCCTTGAAAGTCGCCAATCGTCAAAGCCGGCTCGATGCTATGCGTGCTTTTGATGTGACGGGCTGAAGTTAAGAGTTTTCCAAAGGCTGAACTAAATGATCTCACGGAAGCAACATCATGACTCGACATTTCGGAGGTCGTGCTCTTTGCTGGACCTCTTCTCCCAACGTTGACGCACACTTGGTGTGTTTGCTTCCAGAGGACTAGAGCTTGTGTTTAAGGTTCAAGAGGCTCGGCGGATGCTAAAGCAGATAGCGTTGGCGGGAAATGTCAACACGGTACGGAGCTACTTTTCCGCGTAAGTACCTACCTTAAGTATGGCAGCGCATTGGTCGAGTTCATGAAAGGACTCCCAATGGCATCAAACCCAGGGTCCAGAATTCGCACAGCTTGACCATGGCTTCTGCACCTAATATTGGCCTTGATCCCTTTAAGGACGGCCATCTGGATGCCACTGATAGTTATGGTTTGGACCATTGGACGCAGGTTGCAAACAAGCATTGGCTAAAAACATCTAAAACCAAGAAGATCAAGAACGATGAGATCAAAAGCGAAATATGGGATGTACTGGAGAAGGAACAGTTTCAGTTCAGGTCGCTGATGGTGCTGGAGAACTTGCAGATTTTAGAATCGTACGCTTATAGGAGTCACATCTCGATGAGTCCGCAAATTGACGACTACTAGGTATCTCTGGCCTTCGTTCAACGAAGATTCGTCAAATCATCAAGTCATCTTGATCTCGATATTTGTTCATGTCAAGCGTCGAGAGAATCTCCCAATATGGCGTAAGTACGCTGCTTCAATAATACATGTTCTAGACTAATTTTGCTCCAGAGATCTTCACCGATCGGTCAAACGACTTTTCCTCCCTGTTCCGTCGCATCCTATCGATGACTCTGGATACCTCTATACGGATATATCTACGGACTTACCTATTGTCGTTCATCATCAGCGCATTCCAGTCTCTCGAGAGTGGGTTGGTGCGGAAGGAATGCGCTCCTCTAGTATCGATCGCGACCTGGCACAACCTCGCGAGCGATGCGATCAGGGGGGATAAGCTTGAGAATCATGGTCAACTGAAGAAGGCATGGCGTGCCGCTACGAAACGATATGATACCGCCGACGAAGTAACAAAGGCTAGGTTGCGGTTTGAGCGATCTTGGCTGTATTCGCTAATACTGGATTTCGTTGCTATGCTATATGGCGATAATGAGTCGGCGGATGGTAAGTCACAATTTGTCTTGTTTGTGGGCCTCGCTGATCCCTTTCCGTTCAGATAAGCTTACTTACTGTGAGCGGTTCATCGAATTCCTTACGGATCTGGAGAGTCAACTACCGACTAGGAGATATATCAACACTCTTTTAGTTGACTTGAATCTCTTGCCGGTCCTGAAGATGTCTCCAATGTTCAATGAGGACAACAATGGCCAGTTGCGGGACTTGTACAATCTACTTCAACACTTCGTATACTTTTCGATTGATGACTACACTGGTGCTGAGTACACGCATGAGGAATTCTATGACGCACATTGCAAGACCCTTGCACGATTACAGAAGGCGGCGCTGAAGCACTTTAAGACTAAGCTCACGATCCTTGCACTATCCAACTATGCAGCCATCGACAAGCGGACCGAGCTGGAGGGTCATTTGGCCTCATTGACAGACGGAGAACTAGAGGAGCTATGTGTATTGCTTGGACTCCGTACCACCTACCCAAGATCGTCGAGGGTGGTGGCAGATCGCCGACTCCTTGTCGAAGTCGTCCTCATTACTCATGAACGGCGCATGTCCTTCCGGGAGGCAGTGGGAAAAATGAACATCTTACCAACTGAGGTGGGATATCCAGTTTTAATACATCTAAAATACGTTGCAACTGACTGCAGAGCAGGGCACCCTATTTGAGCCAAGCTTATTGCGCAATGAGATGTATAACGGGTCTAAACCGTTAGCTATCCCCAAGCTAAACCTACAATATCTAAGCGTTGGAGATTTCCTGTGGAGGTCTTTCATACTTCATCGTTGCGAGTCGTTTTTCGAGATAAGAAAAGATGTCGAGGAAGCGTTGAAGCGTCTGCAGCCAAGTGCCGATCAATCAGCGACCTCAACTAGGTTCAACGGCTTCTCGAAGATGGCTTTGCCCATTTCAAAACCAGTGTAAGTTTTCACTTTAGCCCCCTTTCTGCCGGCCAATACTGAATAGCACTCAGGATAATGGAATCTGCGCCGCCAAAGGTAGGAGAGGCCATACCGGCTTTTGTGCGTGCTGAAATCGTGCTGGACGTTGGCCGACTCAACGACGCTATCAGGCGGGACTGGGACTCCCTACACAGGGACGACACCGTGTTCCTGATGGCTGTGCAAGCAGTAAATGACTCTGTCCCTTTGATGAACGGTCATGGCTTTACAGGAGCGGCTCGCGAAGTTGGACTGAACCATCTACGTTCCGCAACGGTTGTGCAAGTGCTCGATGAGAACGGCCGCTCCCTCCGGGAACTAGCAAACACGCAAGTGAATGGTCATTCACACCGGCCTCGCGTTCGAAGACTCGTGGTCAACTTGGACGCTGCGATGTATAAGCAGGATAGTGAAAGGGTAGCCAAAGGGAAGCCTGATGTGTACGAAGCCATAAATGTGTTTGTTCGGCGGAACGGAAGGGAGAACAACTTCAAGCCTATACTCGAGTCAATCCAGACGCTGACCATGTCTGAAGTCCCCTTGCCTTCTTGGCTACAAGAAGTCTTTTTGGGTTATGGTGACCCTTCAGGTGCGACTTACACAAGACTATCAAACCGTCTCAAATCAATTGATTTTCGAGACGCGTTTTTGAGCTGGCAGCACCTGGTCGAAAGCCTACCGGGCAAGGTATTTCCCTCCATATCTATCTTCCTATGAAGCGGGCTAACCCTCCCTAGATGATTCAGCCTAACGATGATGCCGAATCGAGTTTCGGGCCGCCCTATATATTAGAGACCATGTCGAATTCCACACAACCGCTTGCGCCGAAGCCCACCAAGAAGCGGCGGCGTGACGAAGCAGAACCGGTGCAGCCGTCTGTAGAGGCTGTGAAAGTGTCGACTTACAAACCCCAAAATACAGGTCCTTATCCAACCGATGCGCCGAAGACCAATCAAATACGCTTTACGCCGGCCCAGGTAGAGGCTATAACGTCAGGCTCTCAGCCTGGACTGACGGTCATCGTCGGTCCTCCAGGCACGGGGAAGACGGATGTTGCGACGCAAATTATCAACAATATTTATCACAACTTCCCCAAGCAGCGGACCTTGCTGGTAGCGCATAGCAACCAAGCGCTGAACCAACTCTTCCAGAAAATCATCGCTCTTGACATTGACGAGAGGCATCTACTGCGCTTGGGGCATGGTGAAGAAGACCTCGAAACAGATGTGAGCTACAGCAAGCATGGTCGTGTTGAATCGTTTCTGGAGAATCGAGCGCGATATTTGGCCGAAGTAGATCGTCTGGCTGCCAATTTCGGCGCACCTGGTGCTCATGGCAACTCCTGTGAGACTGCAGGGTACTTCAACTCTGTCTACGTGAAACCCGCTTGGGCAAAGTATTGCGATACAGCCATGTCACCTGCTGCTACCGCGGTTGTTGCTATGGAAGCATTTCCCTACCATAACTACTTTCACGACGCACCTCAGCCACTATTTCCTCCCGAAGCGTCGAAAGAACAGATACTCGATATTGCAACCGGTTGCCAGCGGCACATTGAAAGGATCTTCTCCGAATTGGAAGATATCCGGCCGTTCGAGATCCTTCGAACGTCAAAGGACAAAGCGAATTACCTCCTCGTTAAAGAGGCACGTATCGTCGCCATGACTTCAACCCATGCTGCAATGCGCCGCCAGGAGATTGCCAGTCTTGGGTTCCACTACGACAACGTGGTCATGGAGGAGGCAGCTCAGATCACGGAGATTGAGAATTTCATCCCCTTGGCCCTACAGAATCCCAAGAACGGCGAGCTTCCATTACAAAGAGTGGTACTCTGCGGTGACCATCTGCAGAACTCGCCGATAGTTCAAAACCTTGCGTTCCGTCAGTATGCGAATCTGGAGCAAAGCCTGTTCCTGAGACTGGTACGACTGGGTGTGCCTACAATCAACCTTGACCAGCAAGGGCGAGCTCGACCGAGCATCGCAGAACTCTACAAGTGGCGCTACAAGCAGCTGGGAAATCTACCAGTTGTGGAGACGGCTCTGGAGTTCAAGCGAGCAAATGCCGGGTTCCGCTACGATTATCAATTCGTGAACGTCCCAGATTACAAGGGTGTTGGAGAGATGGAGCCGACTCCTCACTTCATCCAGAATTTGGGCGAAGCCGAATACGCAGTGGCGATCTATCAGTACATGAGGTTATTGGGATATCCGGCTTCAAAGGTGTCGATCTTGACAACCTATGCCGGCCAGCGGGCCTTGATAAGAGACGTCCTGAATCGTCGGTGCGCAAGGAACAGGCTCTTTGGTTTACCGAGGATAATCACGACTGTGGACAAGTATCAGGGAGAGCAGAACGACTGTAAGACTCCTTTTCTCTTATATGCAGGCCTGGTTGCTAATTGGATGTGTAGATGTGATTCTCTCCCTGACGCGAACAAGCCGTGTCGGCTATCTGCGCGATATACGCCGCCTCACAGTGGCTCTTTCCCGAGCTCGACTAGGGCTGTACATCCTTGGTCGCAGAGAAGTCTTTGAGTCTTGCTATGAGCTGAATGAAGCCTTTGATCGGTTGTTGAGGCGGCCTGACAAACTGACACTCGTCACTGGCGAGACTTTCCCAACACAGAGGTTGTCAGACGACGACATGGAGGGTACGGAGATGGAAGGGGTAGAGCATCTCGGACAGTATGTTTACGAGATTACCCAGGCCAAGATTGCCAGCCTTAAGGCGGCAAGCGGTACGGGAGACGTCCCAGGAGCAGGTATCGAGGCACCAGCCGAAGACCATGAGATGGTCGAAGCAGAAGCTGATGAAGGCGATCACAACGATGACTTGGAAGAGCTTGACGATGCAGAGGATGTACAATAGATTCGCAAGTGACGGAGGGCCACCAGGGGTATGGATGGAAGCACCGCATCGGTGCTCTAATCTTTCATGAAGACTTCTTGGGCGCTAGCTCCTCTACAATGTTCTTCTCGTCCTTCCATGCGAGAGCGACGTACCTGTACATAGTCAGCACGAGTCCGCTGAGAAGCTCTCATGGACTGGCAGCGGCATTACTTCGTGTGGCTGCCCCTTGCCACCAATTCATCCTTGCTATTCATAAACCTGATGGACGTATAGGCCAGCGTCTTGCCAACTGTCACCGTCCGGGTTAACGACCTCCTCATCAGAAAGGATACTACTCCCGCAAGCTCACATTTGTCACAAGTCACCTCCTATCACCAAGTCAGTGTGACAGTACCGTAATCAGGAGGACAGCACATACGGCACGGAGCGTGTCTCCTATCTTGCCACCGGCATTCAGATACGTGACTAAAGAACATATCAGCCCAATCGCCCATTAGATTGGAGCAGAGGAAGTCGGGTCCTCACCACTCAGATCCGTAGATACTCCAGTGGAGAACAAGCCCTTCGAAGCCACGGCAAGTGAACCGCCGAGGTCAACTGGATGCATCTGAGTTCTAGTGACATGGGTTGGTTGGGGCAGGACCGTAGATGCCTACCCATGCTCGCGATCGTGCCGCCATGGATGATCCCCAGTCGGTTCTATATCCAAAGGGATATGCACTGTTAGCTAAACTAGCCATACGAGTGCGTGCACTTGTAGCGTGTGTGTAGAAGGATAAGGTCAGGAGCACTAACGGTGTGCTCTTTTTGAATGTCAAGTTCGAACTTCACGGTCCCTGGCCGGGCACTGGTCACTCGGAGCTGGAAGGGGTGTCAGCTGGTATCAATTGAATTGTCATGGGTGCACGCATTGAACAGTAGTACGGTCTGATGTTTGACAATATGGTGTGCCCGAAAAGTAGAAGAGGGATGCGATTTAGACAAACGAGGGGAACAATAAGCAAAGATATCATTAATTAGCAGGATGAAAGATCTTCTGCGTTTACGAACGTTGTCTAATAGTCTGTAACCAGAGAGAATGAGGTGAGTATCAGGCACACAGAAGGCTTTCCCTGTCTGGTAATACGGTAGTTGCTCTATACCTAGGCTCCAACCCCGAGTTTGCCCTGAAAGCTTCCCAAACCTGATCGATGCAAGTCAGCCAAGGCACCTTTGAACCACCCATTTCTGTTTGCTTTTCGCACCGTTCTCACAAACTTTAGAGCTGGCATAGTACCCCACTATTCTCCGAATGCTCAATGGCAGGGCCGAATATCTGTGTCAATTGTAGCTTTGAGAAAGGGGTAATATCCGTGCCTCAAGGGTGTGAATCGGTCCGTAGAAAGTTGTCCCTATTCGTTTACGCTATGTAGAGTATATATAGGAAATGATGACTAAGACATAAATAGGGGCGCTTAGTAAGAGATGAGTAAGCAATGATATCACATCCTCCCCTACTGCACAGTCACAACAGTTCACTGATGTGAGTGCAGAGGTTTGCTTGACATTCTGTAAAATTTCTGTCTGCAGTTTGCATTCACATTGTTTTACCTCACTTCACATCACTATTGTTGTTCAAAAGCAGCTAGAAGTGCAGGTCATTGTCATCATGACAATGAGGTGAATTATTCACTGTTCACATTATCTGTCTATATCATTGATCACAATTTCTTAAAAGAAATTCTCTTCTTCTTTCTTTAGTTTTTGATCACACTTCAACTTTTAATCATTACTTCATCAATTTATCAATTTTTTATTTGCTCTATCATCATGTAAGCTTTTATGATATGTTTACAGTGTGTTATTAATGTTTCATAGATCATCTCTTAAGATCTGTGTTTCACATTGTGTTGCTGTCACTTCATCATCAGATACAGATGATGACAACTCAAAATAAAAGAAGTCTACTTCTAATTGTGCTCACAAGACTACTGATCATTCTTGTTCTAAAAAAAGTTTACAAAACTCTTTTCTTAATATGTTGTTGTCTTGATTTTGATTCAAAGATTAACAATACATAAAGCTGATTAAGCATTCTGTTTCTAATATTGCTTTCTCTTCTCTCTTTAATGAGTTAACTATTAATCAGCTTAACTTCTTGTTGCTTAATGCTCTGATCAATCTGTCATTAAAGAGTTGACTTAAGGCTGAGCTTAAGATGTTGTCAATAATTTGACAGTTAATTCTGTATATTGATATGAATTTAGATCATTTTTGCACTCATTAGATATATTGTGAAGCTGCTATCACTCACATTTGTGAGAAATGTGAGTTAATTATCTGTAACAACTGTGTGCATGAAGACAGACTGTTTATGATGTGCATTTAAATTAAGTTTAATAGTCATCATCTTCTTTACAGTTTGTGTATGAACTGTCATTAAGATGCACAGGGTATTTAATGCAGCTTTTATAAGTATAAGTCTATACTAATATGACAGCTACTTATTGTTCTAGATTGTGCAGAGTCTGAATTCTCTTTGTCTGTTAACTTAATAACTTTTTGTCATCATTGTGTTGCTGCTCTGTCTGCTGTTCTCACTGTCATCATTGATGATGTTATGCTTTCTGTCAGCTACAATTACTTGTCAACAGAGAATGTTTTGAGCACTGTGAATGAGTTAAAGATGACTGCTGAGATTTTTTGTTGTTGAGCTAAAAGATTTAACATTGATGCATTTATTGCTTTGCTTGCATCATCATCTCATTCACATCAGTTACATTCTTGCTTGTCATTGTGCTGTTGCAGTGAACAGTAGTTTTGCTTTGAATATGGTCTGTGCTTGACTTGTAACTTTTTTTTTTTTTTTTTTTAAATAAATATATATTTAATGAAATTGCTTTGCTTCTGATACTATCACCTTCTAGTCTATGAGAGCCTTTTTCTTGAGCCTCTCACATAGATTATATGAGTCTGTATTTCTTTCACAGACTGTCATCAGATCACTATTAATTCTTATTGAAGTTAAGACTTTTTGACCTTTCTTTTTAGCTTTACTACTTGTTCACTTTGACTTCAACTCATTGTGTTGTTGTTACAAGTCTTTATCAGATCATTTTTAATCATTCAGTTTTTTCTTGATACTGTGTAATATCAAGACTTTCACTTTCTTTCAGTTACATCTCTCTTCTGTCATGAATGTTGAAGTCAAGTCATCAGCATCTCTTTGACTTTCAATAGTCTTCTGTAATGCATTTATTACATCACTCACTTCAGTCAAGATCAGTTCAGAAGAAGCAACACTTCAATGTACTTTCAAAATGTTCTGTAACAAGAGTATAGATGAATTTATCTGTTCATAGCATTTTTATGTCTTACAAATTGTCTTCTGAGAAAGATCTTCTTTCTTCTCTATTAAGAGCTTATGTAGTCCTTCTTTTTGTCTATGATTTCATTTAACTCAAGATATGGTCAAGAGTTCTTTATAGAAAGACAATGATGACTCTTTCTGTTTAAGAATCTCATCAACTTCAGGGCTTAATCACTGCACAGATAGTTTAGCTCATTTCAGACTGCTTTGCAGCCCTGAACTAGCTCAAAATTCATTGACATCAAAGATATATGCTTTTACAAGCTAATTATCATGAATTAAATTTCATAGAACATGCTCTGTGAGCATTTCTAATGCATAAGTTTCTAATGAATGAGTTTTCAATATCTTATAAGATTCAAATCATTTAGCTTTAAACTTCTGAGACTCTTCATTTTGTATGAGCACTCAGTCTCCTTTCTTTGTAGTGCTTAATCACACTGTTTCATCACAAATCATTTTTGATTCAATAGTCTTTTGTAAAAGAATTTTGTTAGCAGTTGTTCAAACCATCTGTACCTACTCAATCTGTTTTAACTGATCTTCAAAGTCAGTTTCTCTCAGCAGTCAGAGATTGTTTGAGTTATCTGATAGTTGTGAATTTATCTTATACAGTAGATAGAATGAACTCTGTTTAGTTGTATTATGAGCTTGAATTTGAGCTGCAAAAAGTGCTTGTGATAAGTATTTGTTCTATAATTAAGTTGATTTACTCATAAGATATTTTGTAAGCATGAAGCTCAACATTTCATTTAGATTTTCTACCTTTTCATTTGTATAAGAATGATAAAGAGTCATTGTTCTATGTTGAGTTCTGAGCTTTTTCAAATAGTAGATCATAACACAGCTGAGGAAGTTCATATCATTATTGAATAGTAACTCTCTTGATGAACCATAATTTGTAAAGATTTTGTCACATAGAAAATCTGCAACTATTGCTTTCATTGCATTCAGAACAGCTTTAGTCACAGATCAGTCTGTAATATAGTCAATTGCTGTTATAATTCAGCAGTTTTCTCAGAGCATTTGAGATAGTATGTCTATTATGTTGATTTCTTATCTTTTAAATGATAGTAGATTCTTGTGAGCCAAATATGAATGTTCTTTGACCTCTTAATGTTTTCAGAGTTGTTGAGCAACTTGACAGTTAAGACAATGCTTTACAAACAATTTAATATTCTGCAATAGTTCATATCATCAAGCTCAAAGTCAAATGACTTTTAGCAGTCCTGACACTTCTAAATGCTCATATTTAATGTGCATATGTTTCAAAAAGTCTGCACAGTACTGAAACTGTAGAAATAGCACTTTGTTGTCATCTCACTTTCAAATCAAATACAGATTGTTCAATTCTGAATCATAATGCAGCTGAAATTGATTCACCACATCATTTTTACACACATGCTTGCAAAGCAGTAACTTTTCAGATTCTGTATTCTCTTTCAGGTACAGTATCATTGCTTTCTTTCATTTTACATTGTCTAGTTCTCACAGAGCATCTAAGAATGCTTTATTTGCTGAGTCTTTTTCTATGAAATTGAGTTAATGACTAATCAAATCTGATATGATAGCCTGAGCTTCAGGTCAATATTGAATGTCAAGATTATACTGCTGAAATTTGTCAATTCATCAAGCTAGCTGTTTGAATGGGTGCAGTGTATTCTTTAAATATTGTAGATCTTCATAATTCATAACAATAGTCATAGTATGATCATTTTTGATATAGTACTGTCAAGTTTAAAGTGCATGCTTAATGATCAATAACTTCTTTTCATAAACAGAATAATTGAGCTCTGCATCTTGTAACTTTCAGTCATCATAGATAACTAAATGATGTTTCTCATTCATTTCATTCTGCATCAGAGCACAGCTGATTGCCTATTTGAAAGTGTTCATTTTGATAGTAAATGATTTGTGTATGGCTACTTAAATAAGTATTGATTTAAATGTAAGTGCATTCTTAAGCTGTTGAAAGACACTGTCACATAGTATATTTCAGACAATGAATCAATTCTTCTTTGTATGCAACTTAATGTCATTCTTCTTAAGCAAATCCAATAGTGATGCTGTGATCTGTACAAATCCTTGTACAAATTATCAGTAATATGAAGTCAGTTCAAGAAACTGTCATACATAATGTGCTGTCTTTGGGGCAGATCAATTCTTAATGACTGATATCTTGACAGAGACTGGTCATAGTGTGTCTTGCTTCATAATATATTTACAAAACTTAAGGATTTTCACCTCAACAGTGCACTTGCTAGACTTAGCATATAGCTTATGTTTCTTTAAGATATCAAGAATGGTCTGTAAGTGTTTCTGATGATTCAAAATTGAGTCAGAAAAGATCAGTATGTTGTTGAGATATATTAGGCAGAATTTGTTGAGTAAGTTTCATAATATAGAGTTCATCATTGACTGAAATGTCATCAAGGCATTGTATAGTTCAAAGAGCATAGCTGTGAACTCATATTTGCTGTAATGAGTGTTGAAGACAGTCTTTTTTGTATTGTTTTTGATCACACAAACTTGATAATAGCTCAAAGTGAGATTAAGCTTGATTAAATATTGGGCTTTGCCAATTCAATCTAGACATTTCTGAATTTAAGAAAGTGAATATTCATTCTTAACAGTAACATTGTTTAATGCTCTGTAATCAATGCACATTCATCATGTACTCTTCTTCTTTTTAATAAACAGAATCAGAAAGTCTCATGAACTTGCAGACTTACAAATCAGATCTTTATTCATTAATTTTGTTATCTGTTTAGTCTGTTTGTTCAGCTGTAGCTGTGACAGAAAATAAGCATTTATGTTGACAGACTTAATGTTGTTGATGTTAATGCTATGTTTAAACACTTATTTAGATGATAGTTTATCTGATAGAGTCAATCTGAATACAGATTGAAACTCTTCAATAATGACTTGTAATCATTTATTCATAACAGCTAACAGTTCAGCTTCTGACTTCTCTGAGTTCTGTTAAATCACTAATAAGTGCTCAACAGTTCTATGATTTTAAAGTGTCTTCATAGCTGTGCACTCTCTAATCACATTTAATGTCAACCTGTTTACAGCTTATTGTCACTTTTTCAGAAACAGATAATGATGTTTCTGTTGTCAATTCTGAATTGTTATACAGTCTGTAGCTTAATCAATCTGAGAATTAGTGACTTTCAGTCAGGTTAATCTCAGAATGAGATCATGTTCTTAAAGATTTACAATTCATACTTTTAATCATTGTTGAAAGCTATTTATCTTGAGGTAAAAGATCAGCTTTGTGATTGATTAAATGGCCTGCCCATTTAATAAGAATATCTCAAGTGATTTAATTTTATATTAACTATCAATTAACATTTAATTGACAACTGTTGAGAAGACATATATTTGATTCACACCTGAATCAACTAGTACTTCTGTGTTTATCTTGTTCAGTCTGCCTTGAATGCAGTCTGCAAGAATATATGCATTTGAATTGAGAATGTTGATTTAACTGAAGATTATACTCAATAGTAAGAATTTCAGGTCATTCAGTGTGAGTGCTTCACTCAGATTCTTATTGAGTTGAATAGAAGCTTCTGTCAACTTGTTCATGAACACTTCTATATCTATGAATAACTCTAGTTTTCTGAATTGTTCAAATCAACTTTAACAATCTTCAGCTTCTTCTTGTCTTTACTCTTTTTCTTGTTCTTATTCTTGTTCTTATCTTTACTCTTATCTTTATTCTTATCAGTGTCCTTGTTGTCTCAGCAGTCTTTAGCTATATGTGAGAACTTTTTACAGTGAAAGCATGCTTTATTCTTCTTACATCAGATTTAATAAGCTTTCATATCTGACTTGTTTAATTTAGATGTAATTGATCTTTCATGACTTTGAGATTGATCTTGAGAATTAATTAATGAGTTGTTATGATTTGAATTTGAGTCATTAAAGAGATTAAGATGATTCTTATTATGTACTTCTTAAAGGCTTTGTTCAATTCAATTAACTTGTCAAACTAGTTCATTGAGAGTAGTTGCTTCAGCTTCTGAATACTTTCAGAGTTTGAATTAAATCTTCTGCTTTAAACTCTGAGTGAACTGCTGTTTCTGTTTATATTTGACTGATATAGACTGAAGAAGTTGTACAATCTTTGTAAACTTTGCTTCATATTGTCAAACTGATTTTGTTTGTTTCAGTGCCTCATAACAGCAACATTGATGTTTCATTTCATTAATGTTTTCAAAGATCAGTAGAAATGCTAGAAAGAAGTTGTTTATATTTTGAGATCTAATATCTAATGAGTCTTCTTTAACTTGAAGTCATTCTTCTTTTTAAAGTCATCATACTTTGACAGTATCTTTTAAATAACTGATTATAACAGTAATCTTTGCTTCATTGCTCAGAAGTCAGTTCATCAATGTTTCATAGAATTGAAAGTAAGCTTTTATTTTAAGAGCTTACATCTCTGCAGCATTTACTTTTTAACTATTCTTATAGATAGATGATGTCTTCATCTTCAGAGAATTCTTGAACATTGCTGCAGAGAAAGACACTATTACATTAGATATTTCTTAAGTTTCTGAAGCTGCACTAGATAGAAATGTGATCTCAGGCATAGAGCTAGAAATTAATTAATCAGCATGAACATTTCTTAATTAAGTCTGAAGAAATGCAATTTAACTTGTCATTGTCTTGTAATTGGCTCAAGGAGCCATTTCTGACACTGATGACTAACTAATAATAGTAAGTTTGTTCATCATCATAGAAATAGAGTTGAGCTTTATACTGAGAGATTGTAAATGATTGAAGATGTCAATTAATAAATCAATTTTGATTTGATTTGAATTGCTGTTAGACATATCACAATATAAAAAAGATAGAACTTTTCTTTGTACAACACAGTGTAAGAACTTGTCTCTTTATTCTGTAGTCTCAATGCTGAAGTAGTGATGAGCACTGAAAAGAAAGTGAATATGTAGTCTATGCACTACTGCATTGAAACTTTCACAATCAGAACATAAATCAAATCAGCTCAGGCCAAAGCCTGAGTCTCAGAGCTGCTTGAAAGCATGCTTCAAACCTTTGATGCTACTAGATGTGAATTGGTTTGTAGAAAGTTGTCCCTATTTGTTTACGCTATGTAGAGTATATATAGGAAATGATGACTAAGACATAAATAGGGGCGCTTAGTAAGAGATGAGTAAGCAATGATATCACAAGGGCTTGAGGCCTCGGGCCGGGCGCCATGGAACAAAGATAATCCGGCGCATCTCAACTTCGATGAACCAACATCAGACCGTAGCAACTCCCACGGCACGAAAACACGGTGTGACACAATTCAACATGATCAACAGATAACCAAGTGCCATCTCAGGGATCGTTGTCTCCCACCCAGCACGATGTCGGTGTCTTCGCTCCGGTCCTTCGAGTACCTAGAGTCACTCCCGGGGACCGTCTTCAACAAGCTCTACCAGCAGCCCTCGACCGCCCTCGCCATCTTCCGGCGAATGTTGCCACACCTCGGTATGCCGTACACGCGGGGAGGAACTCAGATCGAAAACCTGGCTGACATGGGGTTCCAAAAGCGAAGAGCTTCGTCATGGCTATGCTGTACATCACCCACCCCCTACCTGTAGCGGACTTGGAGTCTTGGGTGCGGCCAGACAGCAAACGGTTCGTCTCACGTTACCAGTCTTGGGCGGGGTCTGCCGTAGCTGACTCGTTCTCTCAGTGAGCGTGACCACGCCTTATCGCTTCTCGAACGCCTGCACGTCTTCTCCACCGTCACCAATCCCGGCAAGCCTCGAGCCTACGCGCTCACCAATCCGTTCGCGACCTCCTTGCGGCTGGCTTTGACCGGTGGGGGCAACCACAATTCCTTCGGCGTACCCTGCCACGACCCGGATCCGCACCCGATCACCATACCCGAGCTGGACGAGTTCGCCCGCCGGCAGTGGGAGGGGGTGCTGGGGTACATGGTGGGGAGCACGGGGATGGACATGTACGTCGAAGGCGTCAAGCTAAGCGGCGGGGTCAAGAAGCTGTTAGAGCTGGGCGGCTTGGTGGAAGTCAAGGGACGACGGGTCGAGATCACACAGGACGGGTTTGCGTTCATATTACAGGAAGTCAACGCGCAAGTGTGGACCATCCTCATTCTGTATCTCGAGAACGCCGAGACGGTGAGTGCGTGTCGCTCGGAACTCCGATCCACTCGAGTGCGCTCGCATTCTGACACTGCCCATCCCATCCAGCTGAACATGGACCCCGTCGACGTCCTCTCCTTCCTCTTCATGCTCGGCAGCCTCGAGCTCGGCCAAGACTACAGCAAAGCGACCCTGACGCCCACGCAGATCCAAATGCTCGACGACCTCGGCGACTTCGGCATCATCCACCAGCACAACGACGCCGCCTCCACCCGCTTCTACCCGACCCGCCTCGCCACAACCCTGACCTCCGACAGCACCGCCCTCCGCACCGTCTCCGCCCTGCACCCCTCCCACCCCCCTCCCTCCTCCTCCTCCAACAACCTAACCTCACCCCCCACCCCCACCCCCACCACCTCCGACAAAGGCTTCATCGTAATCGAAACCAACTACCGTCTCTACGCCTACACCTCCTCGCCCCTCTCCCTCTCCATCCTCTCCCTCTTCACGCGCCTCCACACACGCTACCCAAACATGGTCGCGGGCAAAATAACGCGCGACTCCGTGCGGCGCGCCGTCGCGCGCGGCATCACGGCGGACCAGATCGTGGCGTACCTGGCGACGCACGCGCACCCGCAGATGCGCGCCCGCCGGCCCGTGCTGCCGCCCACGGTCGTCGACCAGATCCGGCTGTGGCAGATCGAGGGCGAGCGCATGAAGGCGACGCCGGGGTTTTTGTTCAAGGATTTCGTGAGCGCCGCCGAGTATGAGGGGCCGTGTCGGTATGCGGAGGAGGTGGGCGTGTTGGTGTGGAGGAGTGATGCAAGGCGGATGTTTTTTGTTACGAGGCATGAGCAGATTGCGGCGTTTTTGAGGAGTCGGCCGCGGAGGGGGGGGTAAGTGGGGTGGGGGGGGGCGAAGTGCATTGGGTGGTGTTGGCATTGGGGTGCATGCGTGAGTTGTGAGATACCAAGGTTTTCTTGATACATGTTGAATCTCATTGGGACTCTGCTACTCACGGCGTCGTGTTATCCTATTTGACATGGTGACGGTGCCTCCGCGCGACGTCTACAGTGACCCCGAGATATTATCGACGAGGGCCCCCGTCGTGACGGAGACCCCACCGACAACATGACCACGTCGAGCGACCCCCGACCACCCGATCCACCCCCCGCCTACTTCTTCCCCATCAACTTCTCCAGAAACCCGCCCGCGCCCTTCGCCTCGCCCCCCTTGGCCCCAGCGCCCCCCCTCCCTTTCTCCGCCTTCGCCCCCGCCCCGGCACCCGCCCCACCACCAGCACCGACCTTCTCATACGCCGTCTGGAACGCATCCAGACTCGCCCTCGCCTCGTCGGTCACGCACAGGCCCTGCAGATGGACGAAGATACGGCGGGTGCGGCGCTCGTCGTCGGTGAGTTGGCGGTGGGCGGCGCCGAGGGCGCCGGTGTTGTTGGATGAGGAGGAGGGAGAGGGGTTCATCATGTCTTCCATGCGGAAGCGGTCGTTGAGGGCGCTGAGGCGGCCGCACCAGTAGGCTTGGGGTTGGGGTTCTTTGATCTGTGGGGTCGTTAGGTTGAGGGGCGATGGAGATGGGGTGGGTGTGGATAGGAGAAGAAGGGGTGTGGGGTGGTGACGTACGTAGAGAGGGTTGGTGTGGAAGTCGGGGAGGGGCTTGTTCACGTCTGGCGGGGACTGGGTTTGTGTTTGCGCTGGGCTCTTGGTCTTTGTGGTGGCCTTTGTGGCTAGCGGGCTCACGGTCTCGGTCTTGGTCTTGGTCTCGGTCTTGGTCTTGGTCTCGGTCTTTGCGTTGGCTTTTGTGGCCAGCGGGCTCGGGATCTCGGTCTTTGCGTTGGCTTTGGTGGCCAGCGGGCTCGAGATGTCGGCCTTGGTCTTGGTCTGGGTCTCGGTCTCGGTTCCGGTATGGTCGGCTGCACTGCTGCTACCTTTGCTGACAGTGGTGTTGGGGTTAGTGTTGAGGTTGGTGTTGGTGTCAGCGTCGACATTAACGTTGCCACTGCCACTACCGCTGCCACCGACTATCCCGCCACTATCTCTCTTCTTGCCCACGCTCGTGCGCGCGCCGCCGACGACATTCGTCGAAGTTCCTGTCATCAAGGAGCTCATGGTGCTGTTAGCTTTCGGAAGCGGTGGTGGGAGAGGTTGCATGAGTTTGTGCTGGGTGATGTGGACGCTTGATTCCCGTCGGCTCTTGCTCTTGCTGCTGCCGGTGTCTGTATTACCGCTGCTGGTCTTTGACTTGTGTGTGTTGGTGCTTGTCGGCGTTACCGGCCCGGTGAGGTGGTGGTGAGGTGTGGAGACCCGACGGTGGGAAGGAGCGAGATCGGGCCCGACCTCTTTCTGGGTGGAGGCAGGAGCGATGGGGATGCCGGATGTGGATGTGGATTCTAGGAAGTCTGCTTCGTTATCTTTACCGTCGTTGTTGTTGGTCGCGCTCTTCTCTGGCGGTTCGCTCTGCAGACGCGTGGAAGTTGCTTGTGCTGTTGTGTCTGACTTCAAACTGCTCAAATTGCTGAAGTATGACGTGCTTCTGGGAATGCCAGAAGGCGTGGGCAGTCGCGACTGCGTGTGAACCGATGCAAGAGAGGTGGAGTGCGGGAGGTTGGTGCTCATGCGTCGCCGACTGAACGTTTCAAAGGCGAACTTGCTGGACGCGTCGGAAAATGAGGTCTTACGTCGTAGCTTGGGTGTTGTTTTTGAAGCCTCAGGTTGCGGTTGTGACTGGGTGTGTTCTTCAGGCGGCTGCACTGTGTCAGTGGGGTGCTCGGCGTGCTCGGCGTGCTCGGCGGCGGCCATGGCTTGTCGAGTGAATTGCTGTTAGCGATGGTGAAGTGGTGAGGTTGTGGAACGCCAGGTATCTTGAGGCCGTTATATGGAGGGATTAGGGCATGAATTTGGTAAGCGAAGGGGTGTGATCTCACGCATACAACTCTGGACTAATGTCATACGTGCACTTGCAGGTTTCTTTCTTTCTCTCTAAACAACTGCAATGGACTTGCTGGAAACAATCTGCTAATTCAGACTTGATGATAGTGACACTAGATCTATTTACAGCTTTGAGCTTTGCTCAAGACTGTTTGATTGCTGTCTTCATATTATTCTATGCTGTACTCCTTGCGCTGGCCAGGTCGATCTCACCTCAGTCTTAGCAAACCCAAGAGACCCTGATCTACAGATGTCCGTCACTGATTCAGCCAAACACTCAAGAAACAACCATAGTTCAGCAAGTGCTGCACAAAATTCGTGAGAAAGCCACATAGTCGTGTGACGTGCATCTTGGGCATCTGCCGCAGACCTCCCTTTGAGCAAGCCCACAACAGGGTGACGGCACATCCTATACGGCTGAGCGAAAGTGTCCGTTCTGAGAGAATTTCATTGCAAAGTCATCATAGATTGATAACTACTCCGTAGAGTGAACGAATCTCCAACTGAATTTGAGAAATTGTTCTCAAATCTCACGTTTCAGTTGAGTTCTGACAGTGGCTTTATCTTTAAAAGCACTCTGATTTGATAAAGCACTGAGAAACAGTTCTTCAGCTGTCTTCCTTGTCAAGGAACGGGTGTTTGCGGGCAGGGAACGAGTATGGACTTTGGCGGTGCTGCTGGTGGTCTCCATACTCTCAGAGGTAAGATGGATGATTTTTGTGGACATTTCTGTCCGCTGTGCTGTTTATTTCCTTCATTCATTCGTCTGGACGGTCTTGTCGAATGACAATCACTTATTCCATGATTTGAACATAGAGCAGGATACTATTATTATATATCGTTGGAGATGATGACTCCTGGCAACTGAATCCTATAAAATGTAAAACCAAAATGTTTATCAAAAAGCTTCATATCCCAACACCACACTGGAAAATTATACAACCCTCTCCTCCCACTTCCATCCACGCCGAATCCACTCCGAATCCACTCCGTTCTAACTGTGATCTCCCGCCCGACTTCCCTTCGCCGCAATACCCACCCCCGTCCCAACGCCCATACTGTTCTTCTTCCTGCCCGACAACACCACCACGGTCACGTACGTGAGCGCCACCAAGGCCGCCACGATGCCATAGACGATCTCGCCGGCGCGCGTGTTGTCCGAGAGCAGCAAGCCCAGGCCGCCGTTGATGATGCCGAGGGTGATGAGGGTGCGGCCGAGCCAGACGTGAACGGTGGCCCAGAAGGTGCGGCGCGCGGTGCGGACGTACAAGAAGTGGTGCGTAAGGCCCAGCATAGGTTGGAAGACAAGGAGCGAGACGACGACGATGCCGATGATGGGATGGTACGCGTTGAGCTGTGGGTAAAACGTCAGATGAGATCGAACGGCAGATAGAGACGGGGAAGAAAGAATGTCGACTGACCTGTTGGGTGTTGACGGCGATCCACACTCCCAGTCCTAGTCCAGCGATCGCCATCGAGTATGCAAAGACTTGGGCGCCGCCGTGAATCCAGATGGCACCGGGCGTGGAGAGCACGCGGATCGTGAGTGCGCCGAGCGGGAAGAAAATGACGAAAGCGAGAGGCATGATGATCCCGTGCGCGATTATCATCCGAGTAGTCATCGCTTGGCTCCCACTATCATCGCCACTTGCGGACGAAGCACCATCAGAAGGTGCACCGCTAGCTCCGGAAGTGCTGTTGGCGTTCGGTCCGCTGTTGGCGTCCGAGACGGCGGCCGTGGGCGCGGTACCTCCCGCCGCGGTCGACGTGGCGGTCGCGTCTCGGAACGGGTTGACGGAGCTTCCGCCCGCAGCTTTGGTGAGATCCAACTTGAATGCGCCTTGCACGGAGTGGATCTGGAGGTTGGCGGCTTGGTCGTTGGTGTTCAAGGCCGACCCATCTTTCACAGACCAGATCCAACTGGTCGATGACGATTTCAGATCCATGCTTCCGCCATTCCATGAGTTGCAATTTGAGCCTGATGACCGAATTAGGTATTTTGCCAGAAGCACCAGCAGAGAGGAAAGAGGCCGTACATCGAACGTTGGCAGTCATCACGCCATTGACGATTCCACTACCATCCAGCAGCGACACCTTTGCATCGTTGTCCATCTGCGGCTGAAAGTTCCCCTTGCCCAACCGGGGTGAAAGTGTGACATTCTTGCCGGTGCTGTCGGCGTAGATGATGAAGATGTTGGCTCCGGTCATTTGACCGCCTTGACCCAATCCCATCCATTGGTGGGATGACGGGCCTTGGATCTGGAAGAAGAGATCGCCAGTACCGGATGAGGCGGTATTGGCAGGGACGTTGACACTGTAACAGACCGAATTGCTTTCTGGTGGGCAGAACTTGGCCGTTTGGGCGCTTGCGAGGCATGCTGTGTGACTATCAGTATTTTGGAGAATGGTTAATAGCAAACAAGAAAACATACCAAGCCCTAGAACGGTGGGCAATGATGAGAACTTCATATCGAAGTTCGAAGCCAGTGGCTATGGCTGTAGACTCCCAAAAAAGAATGTTGTGGGGAATGCTCAGATGGAATGGGATTACTGGAACTGGAGACGGTTTAATTCCAGTCGCATGCCCCGCATACGAGACTCGTACAAATGATCGGGGTTCAGCACATTAAAGAGACAAAGGATGGTAACACGGCAGAGAGAGTGCGGAGATGTTGATGCAGGTAAGCAGATGTAATGGACGCCGGAATGTAGATGAAACAGTGCAGGCAGTCGAGACTGTATCTACGCGCCACGGAAGGGATGTCGCCGCAACAATGAACAATGAACAATGAATGATGAAGTGGTGTAGTAAATCTAAACTTTCTGGCATGAATCTAACAGAGATGCGACGCAGAGAGAATGAAGAGCTGGGGATCCGGCAAGGAAGGAATGTTGACATGTAAGGAAGCCATGTCCGATGACCAGCATCTTGCAGGTTGACAGCATCATCAATCCCATCATTCATCTTTCTTCAATTTTCCTTGTCGATATCATTTATAGCTTAGTTTTGCTTAGCTTACATACTAGCCAGGTAGTATCTACCTAGATTGAAACAGTCCTATCCCCGGCTAGCTTCAAGCCAAGCTGGTCGATCCCCGATGTGAAATGAAACTGGACCAATGATGGGACGTAAGTCTAACCCAAAAGGAGGTCGAGATGGCTTCCTCGTTAGGTTAGATACACTATGTGCGGCCACTAGATACACACTAAGGTAAGGTAACGTTATGCACGTTAAGGTAAGGTATGGCAACTTACGATCTTAGAAGGCTGGTCCCTGATCAGAGATGACTTCGGTCGGCCTCCGACGTCGAGCTAAGGTACTGTAAGATACAGTACCTCATTTCCATCTGGGATTTGAACCCTACAGTAAGGTAACTTAACTGAAACTCACAGACGGGACTTTATGAGCACATCCAATGAAGATTATGATGCCAGTGCATGCAGCAGTAATTGGCTGATAAACGTTGCAGGTAAACGTTACAGGTAGAGGAGGCAACCTCAAATCTCGAAGACTACGGATGCGGCTCTTGCCGGTGTCAGCCTCTAGCTTGTTGCTGATTTGGAATCCATCCGTTCCCGCTTTCGGATGTATGAGAGGATCCGCCGGACTCAAATCCGGAGTCGATGAAGGGATCGTCTTTTCCATGTTGAGATACTCGTCCTCATCTAGTCCCCGCCAATAATTGCCACGTTTGATTCTCCATTCCCCGCCCGCTACCTAGGTACTTCTTACCCTCAATCGCGCGTCTTCTCTAAAATGGTTCGAATCATCTCGTTCCCCACCCTCGTCGCCTCCGGAAACCGAGGGGCGAAGTAGGATTGGATCTGCTCGAAGCGGGCACGGTAAGTGTCGAAGTCGCCGAAGGAGACGCAGTCGGACCAGCCCTGTTTCCCCGCCATATATCAGTCTCATTGCTGCTGAGAAGCCGCATACTGGGAGGGGAGTGGAAAGCGACAGGTCATGGAGCTCGATTGGGGGGGCGGAGAAGGGGTAGAAGCAGATGTGTAGGACGAAAAGAGGGGGAAAATGTGTGAGGGAGCAATGTACATGTATATAGGGTTAGACGAATAGCAGCAAAGGATATCTGATCGAGGTCATGAGAGGAGACCTACTCGTGCAGCGAAAGTGAATTCCAGATCGTCGGAGCGGAAAGTGTTGTCTTCGATAGCGGTGTTGATGATTTCGTCAAGGAGAGTGGGATTGCGGAAGAGGTATTCTGTTACGCCGAGCCAGAGGCGGAAGAGCTGGACTAGTCATCAGGAAGGAAGAGTGGTGAGGAGGACATGGAACATCTGTCAACGATGATAGGGGACTTACTGGAGTGGAACAGATCATGTGATCATAAGGAACAATGCCCAATTTCCACCAACAATCGACCATGGCCAGCAAACTCAGGTGATTGTTGGGTGTCCGTTCTTGCTGCGGTACTTCCCCCAACGAAAATCGATCCAGCACCTCGTCCCTCAACAGCAATTCATGATCTCGACTATCTCCTTTGAAGACCGCCGCTCCAGCCGTCTTGATCCGTTTCTGCAACGCTTCACGATGTCCACCGAGCATCAACTTGAAAAGCTCGGTCACGGACTCGGCGTACTGCCGGATCTGCTTCTTGGCGGCAGGGTTCAAGATGGCGAGACCGGCGTAGACGTGCCATTTGTTCGAGTAGATCCGGAGAGTGACGTTGATCTTGACGTTTTCGATGCCGCCGACATACCGGTTAATTTCCCACGGGAATTGGTTGTTGGCCTGCCATGCTGTGCCCATGCTGAGGAAGGCGGCGTGTGTGACGGCTTGGGTGTCTGCAGTGATCCTGTCGTGTGCTTCCGCCGTGAGGTAGACGTGCTTGGAACCGAAACAGGATAGCATCTTTTCGACCAGGTTGAAGCTCTTCTGGGACGCGCGGTGCTTGATAATCACCAGAGGTTGACCTTTTGGGTCGACGTTGGGCCCATGGAGAGAGTGGCAGGATATGATTTCCACATCTTCAGGGAGATGGCGCTCGAATGCTGCCATCTCGGGAGCTTTGCAGGATGTCTGTCCACCTACGATCGCGCCTTGTTTGGTAGCTTCACCGGGTTTAGTATTCTTGGAATCTCTGTGTGTATGCTTGATCGCCTACATGGTCCATACTGTTGGACGATCTTGTCAATAGCCTCAGCCTCTACGCTGTAGAGGATGTAGTCGCTGATCCTCGAGACAAGGTGCCCATTGGGATAGATGTGGATATTGCTCTACGCAGGCCTTAGCGGTCCGACCTCTCAAGACTATGTACAAGCGCTATATACACTACCAGCGAATGATTCCTTCAACTGTCCATACATCTCTACTTTATCACACGCGTTCACCCTGGGTGAGCCAGCGGTCAGCTTTTGTTTTCTCGTGTAAGATCTAGACTGAGCAGAGACGAGGTCAGCGGAGTTCCTGTAGTCTAACGATGCTTGACATGGCGTAGTGATTAGGGGTTGATATCAGACAAGTAAAAATTAGGTAGCTGAGAATTTACATCAGTGACAACCTGTCAGCCAGGGACGGTACCAAAATGGTAGCCACCTCCGCCTCCAGGTCATACTCGAGCCAAATGCACTCAAGTCATCCTGCAAAGTGTTGTGTTGTAAAGAATTGTTAGTGACTTACTCTGTTCTGGTAGGCCTCAATTCCGTCCAACAGTTATTTCATCGATCACCTACCTCCAGCCCGCATCGCTGATTCTCCTCGCATACATCTTTCCCATGTCGCCCATGCCTATGATCCCCACAGATATGTGTTCCATCTTTGCACGACTCTCTACCGGTTTTGTCGTTTTAACGAGTGCGAACTCATGCAGAAAGCAGTCGTGAAAGTATTTGAACCATGGCCACAACTCACTTCTCAAATTGAATGAGCGGACATGATCCAACTCATGTATTTTCCGTATAATCGTGGGTGGAATGGAGAGAGTATTGTTGAAGAAATGTTAACATGAGCGAAGGTCAGAACGATTTTCGCAGTCTGCTTACCTAAGAGTACTTCGGCAGGAGATTTTCGACGCTATTGCCAATTTCAGTTAGAGCAAGGGCTAAGGGCACACTCTCGCTTCAGGTTGATACTGCTGGAAACCATTAATTGCTGTTCTCGAATGACAACGACAATCCAGCTGATCAAAACCTCAACATGCCTCCCAAAAAGAAGGTCGAGCGCGCTGCCACCGAGAACATCTCTCTTGGCCCTCAGGTCAGAGAAGGTTGGTTCAATCACGCCATGCACTTTGCTAGACTCCGGAGCTGACGATTGAATTTCCTCAGGTGAACTCGTTTTCGGTGTAGCCCGCATCTTTGCCTCTTTCAACGACACATTCGTTCATGTCACCGATCTCAGGTTCGTAGAGGAAAATTGAGACTGCCATCAGGATGGCGCAGACGTTTCAGAGGCTGATGTCTGGGTGATTCCAGTGGCCGCGAAACCATCTGCCGTGTTACCGGCGGAATGAAGGTCAAGGCCGATCGTGACGAATCTTCTCCATACGCCGCTATGTTGGCTGCTCAGGATGTCGCTGCTCGGTGCAAAGAGCTGGGCATCAATGCGCTCCATATTAAGATTAGGGCTACTGGTGGTACGTAAATGCTGGCAATGGATTCGAAACACCCACTAATCAAGTACTCTTTTAGGTAACGGCACAAAGACCCCAGGTCCTGGTGCTCAGTCTGCGCTCCGCGCTTTGGCTCGTTCGGGGATGAAGATAGGTAGAATCGAAGATGTGACACCAACGCCTTCTGACTCTACACGTCGTAAGGGTGGTAGGAGGGGTCGTCGTCTCTGAGTGTGGTCGCGAGATTGGTCAGGCATGTTGCGGTGGAGCGAAATACAAACGCGAAGAACGGCTTTTGCCTGGTCTTCTACCATGCTGTATTGGTTTTATTTCCAAATTAGCTAAAACCATCCAAGACATCCCGTGTTTCTCCGATCTGTGGCATAAGAGACAGCCATCAAGCAGCCTCCAGAATTTGTTTACAGGACTTCAGAAGACATCGACAAATCCAGGAACAGGGCCTCCTCAAAGGGGTTCTGCTAGCCATACCCTACTAGGATGCAACCGGCCCACATCTGGCGCAACATGAGATGCTGAACAAGGCAGAGGTTACACGAGTCGATTGCATAGTGAAACCCTAAAGTACACCTCTCAGTCTTCAGTGCCAGTATCAAGAACACCATGGCCCGGTTCCCCAAGGTCCACAACAACCGGAGCGTACTCCCCCCTCTCATCCTCCCCTTCAAGCTCACCAACCTCCATCTCCACCCGCTCGCCATCCTCCAGCTCCAACAAGCCCCTCCGCACATAAGAATCGCTCAAATCCCAGCCATACAGCCTCCTCAAATCCCCCTCCAGCTCCTCCAACTCATCCCCCACCCTCGAACTCCCACCCCTGAAAACCTCCTCCACGCCCCTCCGAAACCCCACCAGCAACCCCCTCAACCACCCGGCACCCTCCTCGCTCATATCAAACAACCC